>Ga0222712_10001811_pt1 | contig 25600 bp, 35 predicted proteins | sample C33_657DmetaG_FD_165043 | JGI IMG/M metagenome (GOLD analysis project Ga0222712, IMG submission 165043) | Estuarine water microbial communities from San Francisco Bay, California, United States - C33_657D | ecosystem: Environmental > Aquatic > Marine > Unclassified | place: USA: California... | reverse complement strand
GTTTACTACGGGTGCTTTGGCGCAACTTAACACTTCTGCCGCAACTTATGTCGCATGGAACTGGAAAGCCAATGGTTCTGGCTCATCCAACACATCAGGCTCTATCACTTCAACAGTAAGCGCAAGCACTACGAGTGGGTTTAGTGTGGTGACTTATACAGGCACTGCGGTTGCCGCTACTATTGGTCACGGTTTGGGTTCTGCACCATCAATGATTATTACCAAACAGAGAAATGGCGGCCCATGGGCTGTGTATCACACATCTTTAGGCATTGACCAATATGTGTTTTTAAATACTACTGCCGCCGCCAATACAGTAACTGGATATTGGGGAACTACAAATCCATCGTCTACTGTTTTTGGTGTGATTGGTGGTGGGTACAACAACAATTCAGGGCCTACTGTTGCCTACTGCTTTGCAGAAATAGCAGGGTATAGCAAGTTTGGTTCTTACACAGGCAATGGTTCTGCTGATGGGCCTTTTGTGTTCACGGGTATGCGCCCCGCATATTTAATGCTAAAACGCACAGATAACACTTCTGATTGGTTTGTTTATGACGCAACTAGAAGTCCATACAATGCCGCAAGCACAAGACTGTATCCTGATTTGTCAAATGCAGAAGACACAGGTGGCTCAACTTATGACATAGATTTTTTGTCCAATGGATTTAAGTTGCGTGGTACGGGTCAAATCAACATTTCAGGGTCAACTTGGATTTTCATGGCCTTTGCTTCTGCACCCCTTAAATTCTCCCTTGCACGATAGGACTCAATATGTACGCACTCATTCAAAACAACGCAGTCACCCAAGTTGGTGAACTATCAATTCTCTTTCCAAACACATCAAACCCTAATCACGCATTTGCTATTGAGCAAGGTGCATTAGAAGTGGTTGAAGGTGAGCAAAAAGACCAACGCTTTTATTGGGTGACTTTTGACAGTTACCAAGTTGGCGATGTGGTCACTCGCACCTACACAAACACGCCAAAGGCTTTGGAGGATGTGACTGAGACTATTGAAGGTAAGACCACAACGACTAAGGGTTTGAAGTCACAATGGATTGCTCAGAACAAGGCATCTGCTAACAGCCAACTGGCAAGCACCGATTGGATGGTCATTCGCAAGGCAGAGCGTGATGTGGCTATTCCTAGTGATGTGGTGACAGAACGTGCAAAGATTATTGCTGACTGTACGGCTAAAGAGGCGGCTATTACTGCGGCTACGACTATGGAAGCATTGATTGCGGTGGTTGCACCAGTAGTGACTAGAGAGCCATGAATATAAAAACATTTAAGGAATGACAAATGTCTAAAGCAAGAACACTAGGTAATTTTGTATCAGCAGGTAATCCCCTGTCTGATGGAACTATTGCAGCCAGTGAATTAACTGGAACATTGCCAGTAGCCAATGGCGGTACGGGCTTAACAACAACTCCTGCTAATGGTGCTTTGGACATTGGTAATGGCACAGGTTTTACTCGCACAACATTGACTGCGGGTTCAAACATTACGATTACAAACAGTGCGGGTGGAATTAGCATTGCGGCTTCTGGTGGTGGTGGAACTCCTGCGGGTTCAACCACACAAATTCAGTATAACAATGCGGGTGCATTTGGTGCTTCCAGTAATTTTGTTTGGGACAACACGAATACTAGACTTGGTATTGGTACAAGTTCGCCACAAAGAACATTTTGTATTCAGAATGGTGGCCCTGTTGTTGAAATTGACCCCGCTGGTATTGGTAGTGCAGACCCAATTTACTTTAACTACAACCGAACTACATCTACATATACAACACCACAGTATTATGCTTTAGCGCACATTTGGTGCTACACCGGTGGCAATGAAGGTATGCGCCTTAATTCGTCAGGCAATGTACAACTGCAAAAGAATTTGTCTGTTGGTGCTGCAACTCCAACAACATCAGGTACAGGCATCACATTCCCCGCAACTCAATCAGCATCATCAGACGCTAATACGCTAGATGACTATGAAGAAGGTACATGGAGTCCAACAATTACGGCTCAATCAGGAACTTTTACTACAGTGTCATTTAACAGTGGTGTTTACACAAAGATTGGCAACATAGTAACTTGTAGCGGAACAGTTGAAATAACAACTGCTGGGTCTGCGTCTGGTTCTATAAATGTAACTTTCCCATTTAGTGCTTCTGCGGCTCATTACTCAGGTTCTGCTTCTGAATTTAATGCTGTTGGTTTTGTTTGTTTTGTTTTTCCGGGCAGTACGTCAGCAATGAGCATTAAGAAATATGACAACACAACAGCAATAGGGTCTGGACATAAAATTGCAGTATCTATCACATTTAGAGTAGCTTAAAAGGAAATCATCATGTCAATTACCAAAACCACAATCATTGACCAAATTACAGTCGTAGAAAATGGCTCAGTTTTCTATCGTGAGGTCACACGCATCCTTGAGGATGGCAATCAAATTAGCCAGACCTTTAATCGTTCTGGCCTTGTTCCAGCACAAGACTTAACAGGCGTTCCCGCTAATGTTGTTGCAATCTGCAATACGGCTTGGACTGCTGAAGTTATTGCGGCTTATCAGGCGGCACAGGCTGCGGCTGAAGCGGCTCGTAACAGTGCATAAGCATCATGGCAGAAGATGTCACTCACAAACAAATCTATGAACGCCTATGCGAAGTTGAAGCTAAGGTGGACCAACTAGATAAGAACACACAAACTGTGGTTGCTGCATTCAATGCAGCTTCTGGTGCATTCACTGTGCTTGAATGGCTTGCTAAGGCAGTTAAACCAATATTAATTATTGGTGCTTTCTTTGGTGCTATTTGGCTTGCGATAGAAAACAAACTACATCAATAATGAAATGGGTAATAGCTGCACTATTGATAGTGAGCTTACTTGTTTCGGCAGCGGAAGACAAGTGTAGTGTTCGGCAGTTTTATGGTATAGCTTACACCATCCATAATCCTTCAGAACGGCATCTACAAATGTCTGCGTGGCTAACTAACCATGAAGGTTTTTGTTCTAGTAAAGACATGGTTGTTATTTGGAACAACTTGTCTGAATGGGCAGGAGCAGCAGACAGCGCAGAAATAAGACACAAAGTTGTTCGTGCTTATAAGATGGCAATTGAAAGGGAAAAGAAATGACTGATGTATTACTTCTTCTTCTTTGGTTAGCAGTACCTTTGAATTATATCTACTGGATATTAATTAGAAATGATTGATAAGATCCGTTTGTTTCCTATGGTGGATGCTACTGGTTATCCAGATAAGACTGATGCCACTGAAAGAAGAATTGAAAAGTATCAAGAAGAATACAGAGCAGTAGTTAAAGCTAACAAAGTAGAACGAAAGATAGAAGAACTATTGCTAGAGCTTTATAACAAAAGAGCTGAGCAACAGAAACTCAGACTTGAGATATTTACAGATCGTAAACTAGATGTATATGTGTAGGAGACTTAAATGGAAGATGTAAAAAGTAGATTGACATTCTATGTAACATTCATGGTTAGCTTTACATTATGTATTTCTGTGTTGGCTATGGTGTCTGCATTTGTATTAGGCTTATGGGCAAAAGAAGTAGATAATGCAGAGATATTTAAACTAATATCTCCAGCATTTCAAACTATTATTGGTGGCTTTATTGGCCTATTAGCTGGTGTAAAACTGTCGCATGATGATGACAAACATTGTAGAAGGGGTGACTAATGCTTGATATTTTATCTGGGGGCTTGCTTGGCTCCATCTTTGGTGGCATCTTTAGGATGGCCCCTGAAGTATTGAAGTGGATGGACAAGAAGAATGAGAGAGCACATGAGCTTAACATGTTTAAGTTTCAATGCGATTTGGAGCAACAAAGAGGCGCACAGAAACTCGCAGAAATAGGTGCACAAAGAGAAGCTGCTGTGGACGTAGGTGTCATGGGAGCCTTTCAATCAGCCATTGAACAGCAAGCAACGATGGTTAAAGCTGCTGGTGGGTGGGTTGCATCTTTATCCGCATCTGTTCGTCCTGTCGTTACCTACTGGGTGCTGTTTGTTTGGAGCTTTATCCATGTCTGGTTTGCATGGAATGCATGGCTTGCAGGTGCTCCAGCCGTTGAAGTGTTTAAGACAATGATGACACCAGACTTCTCAGCTCTGTTGTCAGGAACAATTAACTATTGGTTCCTTGATCGTACACTGTCCAAGCGTGGATTATGAACTTAGATATTGCAGCAGAACTCTGCAAGAAGTTTGAGGGCTTCAGAAGCAAGCCCTACTTATGTCCTGCCAACGTAGCCACCATTGGCTACGGCAGTACATATTATGGTGATGGACGCAAGGTGGTATTAACTGACCCACCCATGAGCGAGAAAGAAGCTCATGACTTATTAATGATTGAGTTGCACCATACATATCTTCCCGGTGCTCTTAGGTTGTGTCCCAATCTAGCAGCACATGAGAAAAGATTAAATGCCATTGTAGACTTTTGTTACAATTTAGGTGTAGGTAGACTACAGTCTTCTACGCTTAGACGCAAGGTGGTGGCAGAGGATTGGGAAGGAGCTAAAGAAGAACTTCTCAAGTGGAACAAGGGCGGTGGCAAAGTATTAGCTGGTCTTGACAAAAGACGAAGAGCTGAATGTGCCTTAATGTAGTATTGACTGATGTCGATATTTGTGGTATGACAAGGCTTAAAGGTATATAATGTTACCAGCTTCTCTAAGTATTATTGGCAGAGAAGTGCCGATTAGAGTTGTAGATGTATTTCCAGAACAACTAGGAGAATACAACTATGACGATTATGCAATTAAAATAAAGTCTGGTCAGCACCCCTTAGCGGAGGCAGATACATTGTTACATGAATGTATACACGCTATAGACGACTGCTTCCAATTAAAACTGTCAGAGAGGCAGGTGTATTGTTTAGCTGTAGGAGTGTTAGCACTACTTAGAGATAACAGAGATATGCTTGCCTATTTAACTGAAGCAATAGAGAAACCAAGAAACATATGAAAGATTTTACAGCACAACAAAAGGAAATTGTAGCTAGGAAACTGGGCTACGATGGTCCTATGCAGGGCTTTGATGAATTCATAGCATCTTCCCCTGCTTTGGAAGCTAAGTATGCTGCCATCACTGGTAAGTTTTCTGAGCGCATGGCTAGGGGTGGATTGATTAGACTGCGTAAGTTTGCTCAGGGTGGTGATGTACTTAAGTTTGTTGCTGGTGGTACAGTGTTTGATCCTAGTTTAGCTACTAAAGATTATACACAGGCGCAAATTAATCAAGCTCTTCGTGAAGAACTTACAGCTAGACCTGATACAGATCCAGTAGCTTTGGCTGCTCATGCTAAGTCAGTGTATGGTCTTACAGATGCTGAAGTGAGCACCGCCTATGCCTCGCTAATGCCAGCAAAAGTAACAAGTGGAGTCACTGGTGGTGGTGAAGTTACATATACACCTGTAGGTGGTGTTCCTCAAGCAGCAGCAGCTTCTAAGATAACACCAGAGAAGGTGGTATATAGCGCTACACAAGACATCTCTCCAACAGCAAGAGCAGGAGAAGCAGAGACAATTACTGGTACTGTTCCCGCTGCGGCTTCATTGGCAACAATGCCTACTAAGCTAACAGCAGAACAAGTAACAGCATCTACAGCATATCCTGAGATGGCTAAAGTGTTAGCTGGATTTACACCAGCAACAGGTACACTATCTCCAGAAGCTACAGTGGAAGCTGCACAGGCAGATACAACAGCACTTGCTGGTGCGGCTGATAGAGCTGCACAGATTGGTGCTGCTCAAAAAGTAGTAGCCCCTACTGCTAGGACATTAGGTGCTGGTGAAACAATAGCTGGCTCTGCCGTTGACATGACTAAAGTAGCTACAGAACTTGCTAAGGCTGAAGCTGCACAAGGAACTGTCACTGAAGACATGACTGTACAGGGACAGCTTGCTAAGCTTACTAAAAACTTTGATGCTACCAACCCCCCATCATGGGCTGCTGGTGCATTGAGAGCTGTTACAGCAGAGATGGCTGCTAGGGGCTTAGGTGCTTCTAGCTTGGCTGGTGCTGCTTTGGTACAAGCTGCTATGGAGAAAGCTCTTCCCATTGCTTCTGCTGATGCTGCTATATATCAGCAGATGTCTACACAGAACCTATCTAATAGACAACAGATTGCCGTGCTCACAGCACAACAAAGAGCTACATTCTTGGGTCAAGAGTTTGATCAAAACTTCCAGACCCGTGTAACTAATGCTGCCCGTGTAGCTGACATTGCTAACATGAACTTCAACTCCAATCAACAGATTGCTTTGGAGAATTCTAGGCTTGCTCAAACTGTTGACTTAGCCAACCTAACTAATAGACAAGCCGCTTTCATGGCTGAGCTTGCACAGACAGCCACTCTTGAAACATCCAATTTAAATAACAGACAGATAGCTGCAGTAGAAAACGCTAAAGCTGCTTTGCAAATTGATTTGACTAACATGTCAAATGAACAGCAAGCAACAATATTAAAGACACAGCTCACAGCTCAAGCTTTATTAACTGATACTGCTGCTCAGAATGCTGCTAAACAGTTTAATGCTGCAAGCGTAAATCAAACAAATCAATTCTTTGCTTCTCTAACTTCACAAGTTAGTCAGTTTAATTCTGCACAGACTAACGCAATGGAACAGTTTAAAACTGACCAAGCAAACTCTGTTAAGAAGTTTAATGCTGAAGTGACTAACCAGCGTGAGCAATTTAATGCACAACAACGATTGGTTATTGACCAGTCAAATGCTCAATGGCAAAGAGAGATTGCTACAATTAATACTGGTGCTGTCAATAGCATTAACTTACAGAATGCTCAACTTGCACAGCAAATGACATTGACAGAATATAACAATGAGCTACAGAGATATCGTGACTCTGTGACACATGCTTGGCAGTCTGCTGAGAATGATGCTAACAGGGCCACAACAATTGCTGCTTCTGAAATATCTGCTGCTGCTGCCATAGCAACCGCTACACTTAAAGCAGACGCACAAAGCTCTTCTGACTTTGGTAACTTCTTAGGAAAGCTCACACTTGCTTATGCAACTGGAGGAATTAAAATATGAAGAACTTTAAAAACTATTATGCTAAGGTGGATGGTATGGCTAATGCCAAACTGTCTAAGCCCAAGAAAGAAGCAGGTAAGGGTTTGTTATCTAAGACTATGGATAAGCCTATCAAAGAAGACAAGACATCTTCAGATGTATACTCTAAAGTATCCAACTACATAGCAGCTATTAGAAAACAAAAAGAGGAGTTGATGAATGGCAGATCCTAATCCATACCTGACAGCACCTATTCCCGGCATGTCTTTGACAGTAGAGCCGGGCAGTGTTCCTTGGGAGCAGCCTCCTCAGTTTGTCACTGTAGATGAAGTTGCTCAGATGTATTCTGAGAAGATGAACAATCCAGAAGCCATTGATGATTTGATGAAGCTGTTGGAAGGTAATATTCCAATTGCTTCCATTGTGAATGGAATGATTACAATGAGTATTATGAAGGGCTTTCACACAGTGGACACAGGCTTCTTAGTTACTCCAGTGATTGCTGAAATTATTAAAACACTTGCTGAGCTTAACGATGTTCCTTATCACATGACTGCTGAAGATGTAGATAAAGAAAAGAAAGTTAGTCCTTCTGTTATTAGAGAACTAATTAAAGAAGCTAAGACTGCAGTACAAAAGAACCCTGAAGCTAAGCTTGAGCGCAGGGGTTTGATGGCTAGAGGAGAAGAATAATGGGATTTAATCTAGGTGCTTTTATTGGTGGTGCTGCTAAAGGAGCCACCGAATATATTGAAGAGATGGAAAAGACTAACGCTTCTCAGATTACTGAGAGTGTTAAGAGCATGTACCATAACTATCAAGAGTTTAGAAAAGAGACAGAGAAGAAGAAGACAGAGATGAGAGACACAGTTGGCTCTCTCCGTTCTTTTAAATTTGCTGATGGTACTTTAGATGAGAAGGAGCTTATTGCTCTAGCTTCTGACCTGCCTACAGCAAAAGCTATTGCTACAGAACTACAGAAAAATCCCGATAAGCTTGAAGGATTGTCTAAGTCATTCATTAAAGCAACAGGTAAAATTCCTGAGGGCATGACCTTCAATCAATATGTTGAGCAGTATGGCAAGGTGGCTAAGATGGATGCTGCTGAATTTACACAGGCTGCATCTACCAAACAAGATGGCATCTTCAATCAGATGGTGTATGGTAAGAATGCAGATAAGATTAGAACTGCTGCTGCTAAGTATGGTGTTAGTGCTGAAGAACTGTACAATGTTGGTGCAGCTAAAGGTGCTAAGTCATTTCCAACACTTCTTGAAGTTGACTATTCCAAACTTAAAGATAAAGAAGATTGGAAGAAGGTTACAGATAACGCTAAGATCGTAGCATTAAAAGCTGATCAAGAAGGTACAGATGAAGACAGACTAGCAGCATCAAAAGTGCTAGGTAGAATTGCTTACTTTGATGAGCTAGGTAAATATCATAAGAAAAATCAACAAGAGATTGAAGCTGATTACGCTAATAGTGTTATCAAATTACAAAAAGAAGGTAAGCCTAAGGAAGCTGCTGCAATGGAAGTTGAGCTTAGAAACTGGCAGAAGCTTGTTGCTAATCCAAATAATAAAACAAAAACAGACGCTGATAAAATCTCTCAGGCCAACCTCATCACTGCTGCATCAAGGACAATGGTATCTACCTTGTCTAACTATCTACCACCCGGTAGCTTCATTACAACATCTAATCAAGATGGTACAACTAACATTGAAGTTAAAGACTTAGCTTCCTCAGACAAGGCAGCTAAAGGCTACGCTGCTGGTAGAGAAGTGTTGATTAAAGAGATGACTGTTGGTGGTAAGCCTAGATCTGAGATGCATAAGAATGCGTTGATGACTGCTGGTGTTCAGTTTGATCAAGATGGTAATGCTGTAAATCCTAAGATTAACTATGGTGGTACAGCACCTGCTCCAGCAGCACCAGCAGCACAAACACCAAGACCAAGGGGGGGGCCTATGGCTAAGCCAGCTTCTACAGAAACTGCGCCAACTGCGCCTATTGATAAAGCCACGGCTAGAGCACAAGCAAATGCAGCTATAAAACAAGGCGCAATTGCTGCGGATGTGGCTAAACGATTTAAAGAAACATATGGTGAGGATCTCTAAATGGGAATGTTTGATGACTTAATCCCCACTAAAACTAGTGGTGGGATGTTTGATGATTTGATTCCAAAGCCAACATTTCAGCAAATTGAAAGAGAGGCTGCTCGAGGGTTGGCGGCTGAACGGGAAGCTGCTGAGAAACCTGCCATCATCACTAAAGCTCCAATGCCTAGTAAGGCAAAGATTGAGGAAGCAACTAAGAAGGGTCTTGAAGAGAAGATTCCTTTTGAAGAACTGTATAAAAATCCAGAACTGTTTTCTGTAGTTAAAGACTACATGAAAGTTAGTCGTAACATTGAACCTGAAAAGGGACAGACAGACGAAGACTTTGTTAAGAAGTACATGGCAACAATGAGGGATGTTGAATTCAACACTTTCACTGGTGCTCTTCCTGAACTGAATAGAATTAGAAATGCTAAGCCTGAAGAAGCTCAAACACTGGGGCTTGGTAGAGAACTATATAAACAAACAAGAAGCGTATTCCAGCCCGGTGGTCAAGGCTATGGAAGTGCTGATGCTTTAGTTCCTTATTGGAATGCACTAACATCCATTGCAACAGATCCACTATCATACTTAGGATTTGGTGCTGGTAAGTTAGGTAGTCAAGCCATCAAAGTTACAGCAGCTAAAGAAGCTGCACAAGTTGCTGCTGGTACAGCCGCCACAGGTAAGATAGCTTCTATGCTCAAGCCAACTAAAGGCAAAGTAGTAGCTGGAGTTACTGGGCTAGAAACCGCATCAGGCGTAGGCCAAAGTGTTGTTAGCCAACGCTTAGATCAAGAAGTTGCTAAGACTATCGGTCAAGAACCAGAAGAACTTAGCGCACCTCAAATGATTTTAAGTGGTGTTGTTAGTGGACTCTTTGGTGGTTTAGAAGCTAAGGCTGCTGTTACTAAGTTTGGTAAATCTGGTAAAGAACAGCTTGCTGACTTGCTTAAGAAGTCTAAAGAAAAAGCACCAATAGATCCAACTGCTCCCCCTACTAAAGTAGAGACAGCTTTATTATCTCCTGTAGATGAGAACATGGATATGCTTGCTGAGCAATTCATGAAGCAAGAGGGTGCTAAGGTGTTAGATCAGATCTCTCCTGCTGCTGCTCTGGTAGAGCCAGCCATCCGCAGAGACTTATCACAGAGAGCTATTCGTGTGGCTTTGAATGTGATTGAGAACGATCCTACCTACAAGGTTAAGGCAGGACAGAAGACCAGTACAGCTATTGCTGAAGTGTTCTCTGCTATGGACCAAGGTCTTATTGATGACACCCTGTTAGAGCAAGCCATTAGAAAAGAAGGATTGAGTCCTGAACAGTTTGCCCAAGCTAACAGAGTGACAGTTACACAAGCTGCTCAAATCATGCAGCAATATTCAACAGCTTCTAAGGCTCTAAATCGTCTGCGTCAAATCGATCCAGATGTTGCTAAGCAAGTGGATGCTTTGTACGGTAAGCCTGATGAATATACATCCACTCTTGGTTACTTAGGTGGTGCATTCAACCGCCTTGAGAGAGAAAGTAAAGCCCTCATTGTCAGCGGTATTGGCACTACTGTCCGTAACATTATGGGCAGTGGTATTGGTTTGACATTCAACTCAGCAGCTTCTGTTATTGAAGGCTCGTTGATGACCATAGGAAAGACACTATCACCAGAAGCTAAAGGTGCTAGGTTTTCTACACTCAAGACAAGCATTGGCGATACCATTGAGAATGCCTTTGGTACATGGGGTTACTTGCGTAAGAATGACTTAGCCTCTGAAGTGACAGATGAGTTGCTAAAGCACAACCCATCCATTAGAAGTAACATCCTCTCTGCTATGCAAGAGACAGACACAGACTTGTCTAAAGTTGCTCGTATGGCTAATGCATTGAATGTGGCACAGGACGCTTTCTTTAGAAAGGCCATCTTTGCTAACTCAGTGGAAAAGAAGCTTAAGGGTGTTGGCTTAGATATGTATCAGCTTATTGCTGATGGTAAAGTTATTCCTGCTGACATCCTTAAAGAAGCAGCAGACGATACACTGAAGGCTACCTTCTCTTATACACCTAAGATACCTAAGGGTGGCATCAAGACATTTGAGGGTGGTGCTGAGGCTGTAGGTAATTACTTTGTTAAGGCTGCAGAGGTTCCCGGTGGTAGCTTGTTTGTTACCTTCCCTCGCTTCATGACTAATGCCATTGCATTCCAGTATCGTTATAGCCCATTAGGTGGTATCTCTGGTGCAGAAGACATTCTTAGAGGCTCTAAGATGTTAGCTAATGGGGATGAGACAGGTGCTTCTCTCATTAGAAAAGGGCAAGAGAATACAGCTAAAGGTATTGTAGGTACAGCAGCGTTGCTTTCTGCCATTGACTATCGTGAGAACAATCAAGATGTTGAATGGAACCTGTGGAAAAGAAGTGACGGTACTACAGTGGATATGCGTGGTATTTTCCCTATTGGTCCTTTGTTAGCTATGGCTGATGTATCAGTGAAGCATAAGCGTGGCCTGTCTGCAAAGACTGGTGATGCCTTTGAAGCTGTCATTGGTATGAAAATGCCAGCAGGTACACAGAACCAATTCATGGATCAACTCATCTCTGCTCTTTCTTCGGAGAGAGATGTTGAGAAATGGGCTGATAAGATGGGTAAAGTGGCTGGTGACTTTGGTGCTAGGTTTGTATCACCATTCATTGTTAAAGACATCTTCAACCTTGTTGATTTGATTCGTGAGGGTGGCTCTGTTGCTAGAGATCCTAATGTACTTAAATCAGAGAAGCCAGTAGATAGAATATTAGAAGCAGCGGGAAATAGAATTCAATCTAAACTTCCTGTGTTGAAAGAACAACTACCTGAAACTATTCCCCGTGTAAGACAAGGACCAATATATAAAGAAGGTGAATTCTTTAACAACTTAGTTGGTATTCGTATTACACCAGAGAAGACACCAGAAGAAACTGAACTGGTCTATCTAGGTATTGAAGCATATAAACTCTTTGGTCAACCATCAGGTGATAAAGAATATGACAGGGCTTATGTTCAAGAAGCTAACCCATTAGTTATTGCCACCATTCAAAGGGCAATGCTAAGCCCTCGCTATCAAGCCCTGCCTGAGATTGAGCAGAAGAAAGCCATTGAGAATGTAGTTAAAGATATTCTTCCTGTAGCCAGACAGCTCACTGATGCTAAGTTTATGCAGGAAGATTTAAATCGTGTGTATAAGATGAAGTTTAATAAACTTCCTGAAGACACTCGTAAGATTATTAATAATAGATATGCTGCTGAGCGTGGTGAAGGTAAGACACTAGAAGAAGCTAATGACTACATGAGAGTACCTGAGTATGCAGCTAAGATTAAAGATCTTCAGTTTGCTACTGGTGGTATAGTGGCGGGTAAGGTATTCAGAGCTGGAGCTAAAGCTGCTGCTACAGGCACTGAAGGAATGCTTGACCTTATTAGAAAGGTTAAGAATCCAGAAGCTCTTGTTGCCAATGAAATTAACAATGTTGTAGAGAGTGCTTTAAATAAAGCAGACTTAACAGCTAAAGCAATTCCTACTAAGCCTGTAGTTAAAGAAGGTGCTGCATCTGCTATGGCTAAGATACCATACGATAAGAACAAGTATGGTCCTTCTGTCTCTAAACCAGCAAAAGATATTCCTATGGATGTAGAGGGGGCTAATAAACTAGCTGACCTTGAAGCAGCACAGAAGCCAGCAGCATTAGATGTTGACATGGAGAAGATAGTTGATGAAGCAGAGGCTTCATTTAAACCAACAACTAAAGAAGATGATTTCTGGAATGCTGAGCCAACAAATCCTAAAGCTACTCCTGATAAAGATCCAGAGTTTACAATTAAAGAAGTTGAATATGATGAAGAAGGTTATCCTATTGAACTAGGAAGCACACCCACACCACCTACTAAATCATTGGTACAGAAAAGAGTATCTTTCTCAAAGATACCCGAAGGTAACTTAAATGCACAAGTAGGTAATGGTATAAGCAGTACTGAAACTAGAAAGGCTATGCTTGCTAAGATCAGAACAGATAGACAAGATGCTTTTGATTCTTTAATTGCTATGCCCGAAGTTTCTAAACTGCCTGATGCAGAAGATGTTATGGCTGTAGTGCAGGGTGACTTTAGATATACAACAGGCAGAGAAATTAATTTAAAGAGTGCAGAAGATATGCAGCAAGCTGCTGAAATGGCTAAGCAATATCAAGGCAGACTCAATAAACTTAGAGAAGAATATAAAGATGTTCCTCCTATTAAATTATTTCATGGGAGATCTTCATATAAAGAAGGACCATCTTTAAGATGGAAGACTGGCTTTGATGATCCCCAGTTTCATGGTAATGCACATAGTGAATTGCATGTTGGTGGTACATCCTTCACTAGAGATATTAATTTAAACTTTGAAAACGAAGCCTTTGGTGGAACTAACCCAGAGAAACTTGTTTATACAAAGATACCTTATGCTGACTATATGTTTAGCAGGGTTCCTATGTCCAGCAAACAATATGGCCTTGAAGACTTTAATATCATTGCCAGATCAATCAATGGATCTGAAAGAGTAGTTAGACCTGTTTCTCTTTCCCGTTCTAACAGCTTTAAAGAAGCAGAGGACATGATTACTGAGACAGATAAACTAAGGCCACAAGGCAAAGCAACAGGCAGACAGCTTGAAGTGTTATCTGCTGCTGAGGAAGCTAAGAAAGCTATGGCGGGTGTTCCTTTGGTTGAAGAAGGAAAGACTCCCATGTTCTCTAAAGGAAGAACACAAAGTGTTGGCTTCACTGAGAGAACAGATAAAAGTAAAAAGATTGCTCTTAACTTATTTGAGTTGAATAGTGTGTTTACTAACGCAAAGACAACAGAGAAAGAGCGCATCATTGCTGCTAACCAAGCATATAAAAATATTAAAGACTACTTTAATAATGCTTTAGAGTATGGAACTATCACCTCAACTAAAGAAGGTACTGGTCAGCGTTACCATAATTTCTTAAGAGATGTATCAGAAGTTATTCAAGCTGAAGAGTATCCAAAAACTGTTGCTAGTGGAAACTTAGCAGGTCAAAGAAGAAGAGTTTATACTGGTAAACTTCTAGAGAATACAGCAGAAGTTTTGAAAGCTAACGGATCAACTGAAAAAGCTAAACTATTAACAGACCTTAATAGTGAACTAGGTAAGTTTAAGTATGGTAATGATTTGAAGAAACAAATCAATGCTATTGATAATGTCCGAAACCTTACTAGGAAATTTAATAAGGGTGGCTTAGCTAGCCGTAGGTAATACAACATAAGAAAGTCTATCAAGAGGAACCTTGTAGAAGAGTTCACCTTGGTAGACATATTTATTTCTAGACTCTTTAACTTCTGAAGCTAACACAGCAGCAGCTTCGCAATGGAACAAGGCTGTTCCATCCTTATTAACAGAAAAGAAGTATGTTAACATGTCCTGTGTTAGAAGCTTCTTTTTTCTGTTAGGAACATTTAAATCTTCATAGGGAAACTCTACAGTTTTCCATGACAGTCTGACTTCTACCTCAGCATATCCCACCAACAAGTCGTCTTTATACAGATGCAGATCAATCCCATACCTATCAGGATTATCTCTAGCTTCCATATCCCAAAAAGAAGAGACATAGCTCTTAACTATATCTCTTCCAAACTTGTCGTAGGTATCGTGGAGTTCTTTATCGAACCGCTTGGTAGCCATCTAGTCTTTCAATGTTATCAAAGTAGCCACGATCAAATCCTCGTTGCCACTCCTTACCTGCCACAGATGATGGTTCATATTGATTGACCAACCATCCATGCCTGAAAGCTTTATAGCCCTGTTCAAATTGAATACGCAAAGGTGCAGATCGTTCTGTCTTGACTTGCATGTTATTTCCCTGTAGGTTTATCGCCCTTGATGAGTTCACCTATCTCTTCAAACTCACCAATATAGATACTAAGAAAAGGCAACTTGATTAGTATACCACTATAAGAGAACAACTTATCCTGTGGTCCACCATCATCTATGATGTGACAGATGGTGTCATTGAATTCAATATCAATTCCTATGCCTTGCCTTAGCTCTACAACAATCATGCTGCTTTACCCCATACATCATCCCAAGTACCAGTGGTAGCACCCTTGCTGTAGTCTGTTACACGCTGCTCAAAGAAGTTGGTGTGGCTAACACCTAGCATACCATCCACCCAAGGCAAAGGGTTCTTCTTGATCTTATAGATACCCTTCATCCCCATAGAGATGAGTCTACGATCTGCAATGTAGCGGATGTATTGCTTCACTTCTTCTTTCGTAAGCTTCTCGACTTCAACCATTGAAAAAGCCAGATCCACAAACTGATCCTCCAGACCCACCATTTGATTTGCAATTTCCTTGATACGATCCGAAGTGCTCTCATCTTTGTTGTTCTTAACATATTCACGATACACCTTTATCATACCTTCAGCATGCTGAGTCTCATCCACTATGGACCAAGCAATGATCTGACCTAGTCCTTTGAGTTTACCATTCCTTGCAAAGTTTAACAACATTACAAAGCTGGAGAATAGCTGCATGCCCTCCCCAAAGGCAGAGATGGCTGCAATCTTCTCAGCCATTGGTGCTGCACTAAGATTGTTAATGTAGTCATGCTTCTCCACCATCTCTTTGTACTGGAGAAACTCATTGTAGGTAGACTCAGGCAAGCCCAAGGTTTCAATGAGGTGAGCATAGGCTGCTACATGCAGGGCTTCCCTACCTGCAAAGCCACTCATCATCATCCTCACCTCAGGTTGCTTGAACACTGGGATGTAGTGGTCATGGTAGCCACTGCCAATGTCCAAGTCCCCCTGCACAAAGAAGCGCAAGATCTTTGTTAGAAACTCTTGCTCCTGTTTGCTCAGCTTCTTGTAGTCTTTAACGTCCTCAGACATAGGCACTTCTGTATGAAGCCAATGGCTCTGCTCATGCTGCAGCCAAGCATCATATGCCCAAGGATATTTAAAGGGTTTGAATGTTGTACGCTCTTGCGTAATATCTAATTTAGTTTTTACCATATCAACCTTCACATGCTAAACAAGTTTCACCTTCTGCCACCTGCTTCAAATCAATATCGTCTTCAATACGCTGACGCTTAATCTGAGCACCCACCTTATCTGCTTTACGCACCTTCTCTGAACGAAGATAGTATAAGCTTTTCAGTCCACTCTTCCAAGCAAGGAAGTGAATGGCATGTAGATATTTAATGGATACATTGGCATGGAAGAACAGGTTAATGCTCTGGCCTTGGTCAATGTATTTCTGTCTGTCTGCTGCAAGCTCAACCAACCACCGCTGATCAATCTCCATAGCAGTCTTAAACACTTCCTTCAATTGATCAGAGATGTCTAGGTGCTGTACAGATCCTTCGTTGCTGATGATGGATGCCCATGTGTCATCATCGTCCATACCCAGTGCAGCAAGTTGTGCTTTCAAGAACCTGTTCTTGTAAACGAATGACCCACTGAGCGTGTCTTGGCGAAATACATTCGCTCTGTACGGCTCGACTGAAGGGCTAGTATTGCCCATGATAAGACTGCTACTAGCGTTAGGGGCAATAGCAGTATGATGACTAAACCTTCTACTAATATTTCCGTGACCAGCATCGATACAACTACCACGCTGCTGCTCCAAGATAGAGTCAGCAATTAAACACGAAGAATGAATGTGCTTAAAGATTTCATTGTTAAAGCTCTTAGCCATCACACCATCGATGGCTACACCTTTCTTCTGTAAGAATGCATGAAAGCCTAGAGTACCTACACCAATGCTTCGCTCCATCATTGCGCTGTACTTAGCCCTAGCAATTGTTGATGGTGCTTTGTCGATGAAGTATTGCAAGACATTGTCTAGCATTTCCATAACATCTAAAATGAATCGCTTGTCATCTTTCCAGTCATCATAGTATTCTAAGTTGAGGGAAGACAAGCAGCACACTGCTGTTCGTTTCTCGTTAGTTGGTAGGAAGATTTCTGTACACAGATTGCTGCCATTAATCTTCAAGCCTTTGTCACTCAACCACTTAGGCATAGCCTTGTTAGCTGTGTCAATGAACACTAGGTATGGCTCACCTGTCTGCATGCGTAGGTCCAGTATTTTCTGCCACAGATATTTAGCAGACACTGTCTCTACCACCTCACCATTAGAAGGATTCTTTAGCTGAAAGCTGTCATCAAAGTCAGGGTCTTTCATGGCCTTCTCAATGATGGTCATGAATTCATCAGTGATGTTGATGCCGTGATGCAGGTTTAATGTGCGTACATTCTGATCACCTGTAGGCTTACGCATCTCTAAGAACTGGATGATGTCAGGGTGATGGATGTCTAGGTAGGCAGCATAGCTACCCCGCCTTGTGCGTCCTTGGCGGTAGGCCAATGAACTAGCATCATAGATCTTAAGGTGGGGCATAACACCAGTAGACTTATCATCGCCATTACGAATACCAACATGAACCCCAACACCACCACCATACATGGATAGCCAGTTAGTTTCTGATAGGTTATCAACCAAGCCTTCTGCACTATCATCCATGTAATTAAGGAAACAGCTAATAGGGAGGCCACGCTTAGAGCGACCAAAAGATAGGATAGGTGTAGAGTAGCTAAGCCAATGCTTGCTGCTGTAGTCGTATAGTCTTTGAGCATGTTCTTGATTGGACGCAAACGATTCCGAAACATATGCAAATCTTTCTTGAGGACTAGCCTCTTCATCTTTCATATAACTCTCTCTCAATCTCTGGATGCCTAGTTCATCGAACAAACTATCCCGAGACAGGTCAATAGCGACCTTAAACTTTGCCATATAAATACCTTTGTTGTAGTGGAAAAAATGGGAGCAAAAGCTCCCGAAAGGAAAGGTAGTTATACCTCAGTTGACTTCTACTTGCTAGGTGCAAATAGAGATGGAAACAAGTTAGTTAGCACTGTCTTACATTGATCTGCTACATCACGGTGTTCTTTCTGTGTTGCTTTGTCGCAACGAATATCAACATAATGCATCCAACTTCTCAGTGTACCGTTCATGTACATTCTACTGGTGGTTAGTCCTTCAGGCAACACCTTTCGAGCCACCTCCTTGGCAATGCCCATACCCAATGCAGCTTCATAGGACCGCTTAGCAGCTATCAAAACATCTGTCTGTAGCTCTTCCCACACCGCCATCAATTCACGGTCCTGAACGGCTATAGAGTTCTGTCTGTTCTTGTTATCCTGCATCCTCACTTCACTGGTTTCATAGCGTGAGGAAATGGCATAGCGTTGTGAGAATTCTTGGAAGCTAAAACTACGATGTCGCAATATCTGTCGTGCAATGTCACGGGTTGTCGTAATTTCCATGCACACATTCACCATCTCAAATGGACTCCAGTGTTTGTTGTCCATCAAATACTTCAGCAGCTTAGGTGCTGTCTCAGGGTTGTCCTGATTCTCTGGGTTGCTCACCCTCGCCATGTACGCTATCAGGTGTTCCGCATTTGGTGTAGCCCAGATCAGTGTTACCGACATATTGCTTTCCTTCTTTAATACCATTCTTGATGGCTGTCATTATACCTAAGCTCAGTAAGATGTCACGCTCTTCCATTGTTAAATCAAATGAATAGGTGGCACTGCCATCTTCATGTTCTTCTAACATCATTACATTCATTTCTTTTTCCTTTCTACCTTCTCTAGTTCTGTCTTCACTTTGTGACAGGGTTTACACATCACCTGTAGATTTTCTATCTCACAGAAGATACGATCAATGAACAAGTCCCAACTAACAAAGCCCTCTGTTGGTGATACTACTGGCAGTATATGATCTACCTGTACATCAGCAGCAACAAAGTGCTTCTTACATTTGGCACATTTGTAATGCATTGCCAACTTGCCTGTCTTCTTGTTAGTCTTCCTACCAACGAAGGCTTCTTTAAGAGCCTTGTACTTAGGAGGCCAACGCCTAGACGCAGCACGAAGGGCTGAGGTGACAAAGCTTCTGAACCTAGAGTCAGTCCACTCGCCTCCGTTTCTTTTCTTATCTACCAATTGGTGTATCTACTAGATGCGACATGTCAGCAGCATCATAATGCACAAATAAATCTCTAGCAATTAGTAAAGCTTCGTCAACATCTAAAGCAACAAACTCAGTTTGATACTTATCGAATTCACCCTCAGCTACATGCTCAACAACAAAGCCATTACTGGCTTCTCTAATGGTTACAGAATTAACATTCATTCTAGTCCTTCAATATCAACGAAACGAAAGACAACATCCTGTGCGTCCATTCGTTCCAACGAAGCAGTTAAGTTTTCAGTGATGGCTTCACTCAGCACCTCTTCATTTAAGTAGACATTGGGCAGGTCTTTAGCTTTAAAGAATACCTTCAAGTTGATGTCAACAGAAATCATAATCGTTCCAATCGTTCTTCTACCAACCTAGCATAGCCAATGATGTCATGCCATGAGTCATGATACCAAGGATCACCATTAACAATGCGAGAGATTTTGTTACAGATAAGATCAAGGCTTTCCTTCATATCATCATCCATCTCTTTCCATTCAGCACCAGACCTGACAGTTTCTTTCAAGGCTTGTGAAACCCTAGACACATCTTCTTTGTAGTTGCCATACCTAACGCCTCGCTGTATTAGTGTGTCATCTACATTCATTGGATGCCCCCAATTGTCTTGGTGTTAATAGTGAAGCTGCCATCACCAAAGCTATCATGATTTGCGTTGTATGAAATGTCACCAATATCACCAAACATCTTACCGCAATACTCAACAAGCTTGTTAGCAAGTGCTTCATCTTCTTCCATATACTGTACAGTTGCTGCCAATATAGTAGCCATACCAATTAAATTATTTACATCATCTTCACTGATAGTGAGTGGTCCAAAGCCACTGACTAACACCTGAAAGTTGTTTGTGTATTTCCCATCTACAATAGTAGGACGCAGGATTAGTGCAATGTCATTTGGCTTTAAGCTTGTGGAGGAGTCCATATCTGTCCTTCATATCTTCGTAGAAAAAGAAGCTGAGCATTCTCTAACACACGCTCAGCATTACCCTCGTAAGCTTCCAACACTTTGTTGTACAGCTCAAGCTCATCTGTTGTGTCCCCAATTATCTTGGCTGCTTTCACTGGACCAACACGGAACAATCCTTTGATGTTATCAGCAGCATCACCTGTAATCATCTGCGTGTACAGCTTGACCAGAGCTTCCTCTGGTTTAATGTAATAGCCTAGATGTTTAACGAAGTTGTAATGCCAACCAACAATCTGATCTAAGTCTTTATCTAAAGACACAATGACACAATTGTCACCAAGCTTTGTAGCTTCAATGGCAATGGTGTCATCGGCTTCTTCACCTTCAGAAATGGTAGCTCCCCATTCCTTAACAAGATGGCTTCTAAGGAAAGCTAGATGCTTAGGCTTAGGTTTGTCAACTCTGTTGCCTTTATAAGGTACGGTGGTTGCTATCTTGTATCGGAAGTTGTTCTTACCAGTTAGGTGCATGCTCCAACTATCCACGAAGCAATCAGGATAGAGGGTATCAACACCGCACATGAGGACATCAACAATTAAACGATCCAGTGTTCGCTGTGCCGTTGCTTCGTCTTCGTCCTCACATGCAGATGCTGCCCGATAAGCGAAGATATCGCTATCGAACAGAGCTTTCATTTACAGCACATCCTCATCGTCTGCGCTGATGCCGCTAGCTGCAGCATACTCAATCAAGTCAGTGACAACCAGCTTCTTCAACGAAGGGCTAACACCTTTCTTGTTCTTGTATGTCCAAGAGTATGAAGACACCAAGGCTTTGGCTTTGCTGCCATTACCAATTGCTTCAGTAATCTCATCGTTCTCAACGTCAAAGACACGCATAGGCTTCTCTGATTTGCAAGTGATGTACCTGCCCATGTCAGCCTTCTTGTCTTCACCAGTCTGAACACTGATGCCCATCTCTTCCAATGCTTCAACAGCAGCATCAGACAAGTTGCATAAGTTAACTTGAAACTTGCCAGACATCTCATTAATCTTAGTGTGTTGACACCAAAACAAATCAGCCTTCAGCTTAATAGCTTTCTTTTCTTCAGTCATAATTTTCTCCAATATAAAAACCCACTAGTAACGTCAGTGGCACTCACGCCAGTTGTTGCCAATCTTTCCTTCGGCATCCACTGGGCAACGGAACTTAAGAGCCTCTCCTGCTTTGGTTGCTGCTTGCTCTATGAGCCTAGCTGCTTCCTCTGCCTGATCTTCTCTCACTTCCCATTGTGTTTCGTCATGAACAAACGCTAACAGTTTAGCATTTATTCCCTTCTCTTGCAACAGCTTTGTTGATTCAACAAGCCATTGTTTAGCTACGATAGCACCTGCACTTTGTAGCAATGTGTTCAATGCTGCATGCTCCGATCTAACCCACACCCTGCGTCCATCCAGTGCAGGGAGATGACCCTTAGCCATCAGCCTAGATATCTTCTTCTTCAAGGCAGACAAGCCGGGTGTGTTATTGATAAAACTATCAATAAGTTTCTTGCCTTTGCTGCTGTTACCACCAACAATCGATCCAGCTTTAGCTGCCCCTGCTCCATACAACACACCATAGGTTAGGGTCTTGGTGATATTCCTAGCCTTCTTATGCTCAGGGTTGTTATCGTCCTTCACAGTGCCTTTGTCAACTAAGCCAAAGCTCTGTGCATTAAACCAGTGGATGTCTCCTTTAAGCAACTCATCCATCCATTCTTGATCATTTAGGTAGTGACCTAAGCAGCGTAGCTCAATGCCTGATAGGTCTACACCCACCTGCTTATACCCCTTAGGCACTGTCCACACCTCCCTACACTCAGCCCCATATGGACCACCCACTGCAGGGATCTGCGCCATGTTAGGACTGCTGTGTGTGGCTCTGCCAGTGACAGCACCATTGGTAGTAACCCTACCATGCACCCTGCCATCATCGGCTACCAGTTCAAGCCAACTACTTATCTGAGTTACACGCTTTTGAATCATTAAGTACTCAGCAATTATCTGTCCCTCTGGGAACACAACATCCTTTAATGTAGTCTCATCCACTATCGGTTGCCCTGTTGGGGTCATCTTCTTTGGCTTCCATCCAAGCGTAATAAGGCGGTCAGCAATCTGTTGTCTGCTTCCAACATTGAAGATGGTTACCTTGTCCTTAAGCTGCTTGCCTGTCTTCTCAGAGATGCGCTGCTCCACGATGGGAGGGAACACCTGCTGCATGCTCTCCTCAATCTCAGACATACGCCCACTGAGGGTGGCATGCAACGCCATAGCCTTAGGCATATCTAGCATGAAGCCATTCTCTTCCATGCCACGACAGATCAGTGCCACCTCATGCTCAAGCTGTATGCTTTGTAGGGAAAACCCTTCTCTTATCATGGTTGTTGTCAGAAACTCATACAGTTTTCTGACAAGTTGAACATCTTGCTCACAATAGGTAGCCATCTCTTGTGTCCACCCACCATCGAAGTCAGTGAAGCCAATCTTGTAGCTACCTAATCGGTAGCCCCATGCCTCTAAGCTGTGAGGGGTGGGTGCTTTACCTTCCTTAGGGAGCACCACCTCAATGTCAGGTTTGTACAGTCGTGACATCACCAGTGTATCCACTAGCATGTTGGCAGGAATGCCAACACCCCATACCTTATTTAGTATGGGTGCGTCAAAGCCAATGATGTTGTGGCCTACAACTTGCTCACCCTCTAAATAACTTTGCAGACTGTCGGCTTCCCGCCAGTGCCTTATCTCACCAGTAACACTGTGCTTAGTAACACACAACCATATGGTGTCATGTTTGAGATTTGTCTCTATGTCTAAGAAGATCATCGTCCTTGTCCTTATCATTTTGTCGGAGGTTATTAACTTTCTCCGACTGTTTGTAATCTTCTAATGAGTCTCTACCAAAGATGGCATTCCATCTTGATGCCCACTCTTCATCAGCTATTGATTTGGGACGCTGAGTATGTCCCTTCCCTCCATCACTCATATCTTTGCCACACCAATACAGGTGTGTCCTCTCCTATATAAGCACCCTCAATGTTGAAGAGAATATATTCATTGGCTTCCTCTTCAGACATACCATCTCTGTCCATAAATACTTTAATCATCTTGTCAGCATCGTAGACCAAGACCTCCACTCTCTTATTACCATTCCATATGGAAGCTTGTCCAATGATGGAATCATCAAGATCATCCCACTGTTTCATAGCATCATCCCTTCCATAGTGTCATCAATCTCAAACATTCTGCCAGTGTCTTTGTTATAAAGCAAGCTGCAAGCAGGACCAGTCTGACCACTGTATCTGTTCTTCAACACCCTCACCTTAGTGGTGTTACGCTCAATAGGATCGTCAGCCTGACCGTTCCTCTCAAGAGACACCACCATGTCACTAAGCTGTGCAATGGCTGCACTACCCCTTAGCTGAGCTAAGCTAGTGGCTGCACCTTCTTCATGACCCTTGTCTGATGGACGCTTGAGGTGACTAACAATGATGAGAGCAATGTTAGTTTCCTGCACAAGCATGCGAAGCTTGGTCATGATTTCATCAATGGCCTTACGCTCATCACCATTGTCCTGACTGGACACGATGATGGATAAGTGATCTAAGAATACATACTTACAGCCTAGTCCCTTAGCCATATACTTCACACGATTAACAATGTTCTCAATGGCAGTGCTGCCAAAGTGATCAAAGAAGTACAAGCGTCCAGTGCCTAGTGTCTTTTCAAATGCGTCCTTGCGTATGGCATCAGACACCATAGTTGTAGGTAGGTGCATCGGTAGATCAGCAGCAAGGCTCATCATGGACAGGCTAGTCTTACGCACACTCTCTTCAAGAAACATCAAGCCAATGCTGTCATCACAGTTCTGCAACAAGTGCCACACTATTTCCCTTAGGGTTTGACTCTTACCTAGTCCACTACCTGCTGTGAATGTGACTAGCTCACCTGCTCTAATGCCATAGGTGATGTCGTTGAGTCCCTTCCAAGGATAGAAACAGTCTGCTGCTTCCATTGGTTTAGATACCAAGTCCCACAATCCAGTGCCACTAACAATACCATCAGGTATGAACGGCTCTGCTGACCACCAACGGGATACGAATGCAGCCTCCTTGCTTTCAGCAAGCCACTCACATGCATCTTTGTATGAAGGATCAGGTTTAAATATCTTACACTTGCTACCAAACAATTCAGCAACTTCCTTTGCTGCCTTCTGCCCTGCCTCATCACCATCAAAGCATAGCACTACAGTTTCAAAGCTGTTGATGTATTCGTAGTTGGCCTTGGCATCCTTCAATGCACTACCTGCACCTGTGCGTATAGACACAACAGGATATTTACTACCTGTCAATTGGTATGCAGCCAGTGCATCAAACTCACCCTCAGTGATGGTGAGATACTTGCCATTGGATGGGTATAGGTTCTGTCCAAACAGCGTACCCTTGCTCCACCCACCCACTGTCGTGAACTTCTTGTCCTTCACCTCTCTACGCTTAGCTGCTACCAGTTGGGAGTTGCTATCGTAATAGGGGAAGTAGTAATAGCCACCACTGCGAACAACACCATAGCGTTCCATTGTGGCTTTGTTGATGCGTCTGTCTGAAACAGACACACTAACACCTTCGTTGTAGTCTTTAACGAAAGAGCTTGTGTCTTTCGTTTCTGTATCAACATCAATCACTTCGAGTCTTTCATTGTTGGTTGATGGGATGTATGTATCACATACAAAACATTTAGTGGACATATCTTCGTTGATGGACAAGCCATCACTACTGCCACATGTCTCACAGGGTAGATGGGTTTTTAAGAATGTCATAGCCCTTGTAAGTTACTTTGTTGGTCTTTAATACTTGTTCGTATCCACTAAATAGCTTGGTCATTCTAGCATCGTGCAAGCTGTGTAGTCCAATTAATAAATTGGCAAGTTCATCTTCTGTTGCTTGTTTCTCTCTGTCCATTAACACCCATAGGATGGAGTCAATGTCCTCTTTAGTTATCCATGCTGCCATGATGAGGTCTTCTAGTTCGTGTAGTTTCATTTGTTCTCCTCAATTTCTTGTCCAAGCCTCTGCACTTCAATCATGGCTTGTTCACGCAAGGCAGCTTGCCATGCTGCCCATGCCCAGTATTTAGGACTACCTCTTCTAAATGGACTACTACGAATGATGTCGCTATCCCACCATTCATTGAAGTCTTTCATGTCAACAGCTTCATCGTGTGTCATGCTTGTCCCCTTGCTCTTATTAATTCTTCGTACTTACTTAAGCCTTCCCAAAACCCTTCTTCATACTCTGTTGATTGTTTACCTAGCAGAGCCACTTCTTTACGCAGGTTTGCACATGCCTCACGCTCGGCTTTAATGGCAGCTCCAGTTTCTTCCATCTCTTCCCCAAACCTTTGAACCTCACCCAGTGCATGTTCACGCAA
>Ga0222712_10001810_pt1 | contig 25607 bp, 17 predicted proteins | sample C33_657DmetaG_FD_165043 | JGI IMG/M metagenome (GOLD analysis project Ga0222712, IMG submission 165043) | Estuarine water microbial communities from San Francisco Bay, California, United States - C33_657D | ecosystem: Environmental > Aquatic > Marine > Unclassified | place: USA: California... | reverse complement strand
TTCTGTGAAGTACCGCGAATGGCGGAAGAAGAGGTGGCAGAGGCTATAATGGTTGAACCATTTTCTAATTCAACCGATTTCTTATTCCATTCAACTATACCCTGTTGAAGCCACTTTGGAAGATGCTCATACGCTAGTTGTACTCTTGATAAAATTTCTATGGCCTGTGCCTCCTTATGGGCAAGTAAGGCTACAGAATAATTCTCATGAAATAAAACATACCAAAGTAACAAGGCGGCAATAGTAGTTGTTTTACCAACCTGTCGAGGCATCTTACAGATAACGAAACGATTATTGACGGCAGTATCTACCATCTCCTTTTGGAAATCATACATGCCAAAAGGAATAAGACCTAGGTCAACGTTGACGATCTTAATGTATGTGGTGATGAAGTATATCGGATCACGAGCACACTTAAGATACTCTTGTACCTGATCCTGGGACCATGCTATGGCTACATTTGATTTCTTAAGGTTTCTATTACCTTGATAATTCTCAGACGTTGCCATTGGACTTAATCAGCCTTTGTAATTCGGCTGTACTTCCTACGAATAGATTATTATTAATGGTCTTTGGTTGACCTATTTCACCTGATATATCCATCTTCTTCTTTGTAAGTTCAAGAAGTTTTTCGTTGGCATTAGTAACGGAGTCTAATAACTTAGCCACCACCTCATAGCTTCTTGGATGCTGGGACATGCCTGCAACTTCCAATATACCACTCAACGCCTCTTGACCCTTTTCAATAGCCGAAATCATATTACCACGGGCATACTCATAGTCAGATTCAATCTGGGGGATTTCCTGCACCTCTGCCACAGGCAATTCTATTTGTGTCAGCCCCAGTGCTTTGCTAATTTCATCATCCATTTTTCTCAATCGTATCCTTGGTTATGATATACGCCCAATCATCGGTCTCTACAATTTGCTTTCTATCTATAGAAAGAGATGAATTGGTGGTAGGAGAACCATTAGCCAGCAAACCTGGCATGATGGTAATATTATCATATGTAGGAGTTGCGGTAAGATCGGAATAGAAATTGGTGTTGGCCAATGTAATGATTTCGGAAGTACGAACACGGCCAAACATATAGCCCTTCATGACGAAGTTTAAAGTCCAGATAATAAATCGTCTCTCGTCAACAGCTCCCTCATAAGAATCCTCAGAATTAACACTCTGAATAACTACCGGGATATCCATTTTGATATCCAGTTCTGGAATCAAGTTAATGGTAGCCGTCCAATCGGGTGTAAAGTAAGGAAGAATCTGTTCTAATACCCTTGTACCATCTTCGGCATACTTGGTATATACGTACAATGAAAAATTAATATCATAGGGTACAGGATTATATGCGTATTGAACTTTTTCAGAATTACCTGTATCTACCTTAATACTGTGTTTTCTTACTGTATTTAATTTTCTATCGGAGGCATAAGTCATACCTGTCATTTCAAATGAAATAACTGGCGATTGCACTTCAAATGGACGATTGAGTTTAGGATCACTGGTCAGTCTTGCCAGTCCCTTATTCTTTGGACCGTAGGTAATAGGTACCTTTAAGGTCTGAATGTCATTATTTTCTAAATCGGTTCTATTAATGTAAATATCATTAAATAGAGTACCAAATAGTGACACATATTTTCTTAGTGTCTTATGATAGTAAGTTTGACCGAAAATTTTAGTTCTCCTAAATACTTTTATTTAAATTATGCCGTACACGTATTTATTAGGTTGGTCTATTCAAGGCAAGTATTACTATGGTGTCCGCTACAGTAAGGGTTGTGATATTACTGAAATTGGTAATACTTACTTTAGCTCATCAAAATACGTAAAGCAATTCATAGCAGAAAATGGACTACCTAATATAGTAGAAGTTCGTAAAGTATTTAATACAAGGGAATCTGCTATTTTATGGGAGCATATAGTCCTTAGAAGATTAAAGGTAATAAAAGATACTAAATGGATCAATAGGACAGATAATAAGGCTATAAATGGAGATGCAGCTGCATATAGTAAGGCTAGTAAGAAAAAATGGGATGATGTAGCCTATGCTATGAAGGTTTCTAACGGTGTAAAGAATAAATGGCTAGATAAAGAATGGGCTGACAAAAGAAACCGCACAGCCAAAGAGACATGGGCATTAAAAAGAAAAAATGATGCAATGCCTAAAATTATCCGCACTGAAGAGCAAAAGGAACGTTATAGAGCTGCTGCTCTAAGACGGTGGGAATCAAAAGAAAAAAGACAGCAACAGTCTATAGCTATATCTAAAAGCTGGTTAGTAAGGGATAAAGATGTAAAAAACATCAGTAAACTCCCTCACTGAATGGATTGAGTTCACTAAAGTCAATAAAGCCATCGGACTCACTTTGAATAATTTCACTATCACCAACTTCTAAGTACTGTTCAATCAACAGACGTCTACCCTCTTCATCTGTTAGATACTCATCATAGATGTATTCGGTCTTAATGGAGAAGTCGGTAATAGCGGTAGAATAGTTAAGGTCGGTAAGATAGTTCTTAGTATACAGACTGTCAATATTAGTAATGCCGGTATCGAATTTCTCACTACCGTATTCAAATAATTCACAGGTAAGATCGTAGGTCTGTAAGGCACCCATCTGATAGAATACCGATTCATGTTCAACAAACTTAATTTCAAAGATCTTGTTGTTGAGTGGGAAGAAGATTAAATCACCTTCCTGAGGTCTTTGAATGTTTTCTAGGTTACCTATCTCGTCGTTAAATACACGACGTGAAATAGTTAATGTCATTCTATCTCTTATCTCTAAACCAAACTTAGAAATAAAGTCCCCATCACCATCAAACCCATCCACATTCTTAACGTACATATCAACGAAGTAATATCTAGAAAACACCGATAGAGTATCTTCCCCATATAACGAATCAAAGGCCGTTCTAGTTCTTGGGAGATAGTATAAGTCAATACCATAGATCCGGATGCTTTCAAGCACCAAATCTTCTATCAGGAGTTGTTCCTGACTGGATTGAAAGTTATTAAAGAAAACTGATGTTGACATAAAGTGTGTATTTCATCCCACCATATCGGATACTGGTAAACTGTAGCTGGTGATCATCTCTGCCTCTAATTTGTCGATTTCTTGTCTGGCATCATCTAGAATCTTTTCACCATTAAACTGAACACCACCGGGTAAGGTCATACCAGTGAATTTGGTAAGATTGGTACCCCATTGGTATTTAATTTTAGCCGAGGCATAGGCCTGCAGCCAACGATCGCCCCAGGCATCAGTATAAACATCTGGATTAATGACCTCATATGCCTCAATCAAGACATATTCACCAGTCTGGATAGAATTCCAATCCATATCGATATAGCATTTGTCGGTATGGCGGTTGTATCTGATTGGCTGTTTACCTACCAGCATTTCCGAAATCGTTGCCAATTGCTGCATGACCATAAAATATGGTACCATGCTAACGGACGTAAGGGTATACAGATCGTTTAATGCGATCTGGTATCGAATATTGAACAAATCATCAGAACGGATAGACGGATCGGCTATAGAGAATACTCTAATGGCGCCGATAATGTTTTCCGGTAGTGTGATATATTTGTTGACTTTGTCAGCATCAGTAACGGCATGCTTATAGTAAATCTTTTCCGATCCATCAAAGTGATAATCGTAATAATACTTTAAAGCCTCATCAACGCGATCATCTACTTGATCATCGTCAACGTTAATTTCTATTACCGGCTTACCTAACTTACGTAGGCAATATTCTCTAAATTCGCTGCGTGTTGTTGGTACGGCCATATTTTCTCCTATATGGCCATATTTATGAGAACGTTACTGGGCAGGATCGGCAGGAGGGGTTGCACCACCTTCGGCTTGCTGTAACTGGGGTTGGGCTTGGCCAACTAGGTTATCAAAGATAGGACGGGCGGTCTTATGTGGAATCTCGTCCAATGCGGCCAAAATTACGTTCAGTACGCTTACGCTTACGTTCAAATCAACTGTTTTTTCTGTAGTCATGGTTTCTCCAAAGTTAAAAATGCTTTACAGCACGATATTTATATTGTATATATTTACGGATTAAAGGTCAACTTTACGCAATTTTTGTAAAGTTAAAAATTAATTGACTACCTGAGGTCCCGCTATAGGTTAAGGTGAATGGGAGCGAGAATTGTAACTGCGGTGTCAGACCGCTAGTGCGTTCAATAATCCTTAATGATGGAGGAGTTTGGCTATTTAAGGCATGCCCGGTACCGTACATAGTTGGAAGTACTTGTGCGTATGTGCCATTTGAGCCAACAGTATTACCCGTCCAGTAAAAAGGTACACTTGCAAAAGTGTAATAGTATACAGCACCTCCTATGTTATAACTATCAACATACATTACACAGATATAAACCCCAGGTTGAGCCATAGTACCACCGTCGGTAATGGCATACCAGGTACTTCCAGTATATGTGCCTATCATATTATAACTATAAAGGGAGTTGTTCTGGAATCCAGTTACCCTTGCCATACCGTTAACATCTAATATATAAGACGGTGATGTGGTACCAATACCTACATAACCGCTGGTGTTAACAACCATTCTTGTTGTAGAATTTTTTAGGTCATATAGATAAAATCCCTGGGAAGGAGCAATTGCGCCTCCAGCATCTGCCTTACCTATCTGCCAGGCATTTTGTCCGCCAGCTTCCCCACCAAAATTAAAGTATTGATATTGACTTGCAGCGTTAGATCCAAGCTGCATAGACCCTGAACCGTTTGAATCAGACACATGCAGTCTTAGTACTGGTGAGTCTGTTCCAATACCCATATAACCATTGGATTTAATACGGGCTCGTTCTTGGCCGTTTGTGTAAAAGTTAATAAATCCAGTTGAACCACCTGCCACTAGCCCTAAGTCATATTGCGTTGAAATAGTTGAAAAGATTCTTGCATTATCTCCTTCAGTTCCAGCGCTTCCTAAATATATTATACCACCTGAAGTACTATTGCTTATTTGCATAGCTCTGCGAGATGCTGATGGAGTAGCAATACTTGTAACACCCACTCCCAAATTACCGCTGGTGTCAATACGGGCACGCTCTATGCTGTTGGTTAGCAATGCAAATGCGTGATTGGTAGCAGTCCCGGCATACCCGTCTACCGTGTTGTCCCCCATAAAGGTGGTAATACCGCTTGTTCTTTGCACCGCAAAGTTACCGCCAACCACAGTCAGTTTGTCGGCGACACTTAAACTAGAGGTAGTGCCAACACGCAAGTTACCGCTGGAGTCGATACGGGCTCGTTCTGTGTTGTTTGTATTAAAAATCAACGAGCCGCTTCCCGTTGTGTTTTGCATTGCTAAGTTTGTGCTGTCATGGAATATCCAACCTTTATCAGCACCGCCAACAGAAAATTGTAAAATAGCGCCATTTGCTCCATTAAGCGTTATATTTCCACGACCTGATGACGTATTTAGTGCGGTTGTGCCGCCAACAATCAAGTTACCGCTGGAGTCGATACGGGCGCGTTCTGCTGATGTACCAGATAAACTTGTCCAAAATGCCAAAGCGCCATTAGTTCCTGCACCTTCTCTGACGCCTTTAATTTGAGCCGCACTTGATGCTGCATCACCTTCAGCCCCCGCTGATGATTCAAAATTTAAAACTGCAGATGAATTAGCTGTACCATTTGAATTTCTAAGAGTTAATGCTTTAAAATCGGTGGCTGAATTTCCCGAAGCAGAAATCCTTGAAACTTGCCCAGTAGTCCCAACACCCAAGTTACCGCTGGAGTCGATACGGGCTTTTTCTGTTACCCCTGCGCCATTTGCATTAGTGCCAAATGTGATTGCTGACCCAGTACCAAAAAAGTTTTCAACTTTTAGCGTTGCACCAGAATCCGCAAAATATAAATCGGCTTGTGAACTGCTTGCGGCATTGTTTAATCTAAAAGGATTATCAGAAACAATTTGAAGTTTTGCAACAGGACTTGCAGTCCCTACACCTACATTACCATTTGCTACAAAGTATGCTGCTGTACCTAAAGTAACTGTATTTGATGTTGTTGCTAATGTACCGCCAATACTGGTATTACCCAAAGACCAATTATCGGTAGACTCTACCCATACAAATTGGGCGTTTGTGCTGGCGCCACGGTTGATATTTAAACCGGCATTTTCTGTTGGTGACACATTGGCTGCTAAATCGGCATTCAAAGATATGATTGCATCACCAATGTTCAAATCGGTGGTGTTGACATATGTGGTGGTGCCTGATATAGTAAGGTTGCCACCGACAGTCATATCACCGGTGACGTTGGCCGATCCACTGATGGTGGTGATCGTAATTACGTTGGCCGTGAGAGAACTAACCACCAAGTTGGCGGTGTTAGAGATGAGGGCGGCAGTAACGGCGCCGTTTGCAATCGATGCTGATAGTACTTTATCTAAGGCCATGTTTTTATTTATTGTTGTTGGAGATCAACTTATGCAATTAAGGTTTGACTGGGAAATTTGGTGTTGCATCCGGATCAAAATTATTAGTTAAATCTCTAAGATCCTGTCTGTATTTAAGCTGGGCTGGAGAAGGATTTATATCTGGTAAGACCCACCAGTCAGTTTCAGCGATAAGTTTATCTCTATATAAACGAAGCTGTTTTAACCTCCATTCATAAGAAATAGTTCTTGCCCTTTCTTCACTTAAATTTATTAAATTATATAAAGGTACCAACTCGTTAGAATTAGTAGGGGAGGGAACAAGCCCCATAGGATCTGTTTGAAAGATCTTACCTTCATGTTCCCAAGTATAGCTCATCCAATTATCGTAATTAAACATTTTTTTCCTAATATTTAAACTGTATATAAGCAGCAGCAAGCCTGTAAGTTACACTTCCACCATTATTAGTCATTACAATTCCTAATCCTGGCACGTCAAATCCATTTGCTCCAAAATCACTTGAGCTTATCCAAGGAAGTACAATAGTTCTAGCACCTCTATCACTATCAGTAGAAGTAGTGGTAACCGTTCCTCCTACATAAGTCCATCCTGTTCCATAGAAATAATATGCTGTTCTAAAAGATACTGCTGTATTATCATAGGAATTACCTGCACGGGTACCTCTAAAAATAATCCTTACGTATCTCCAATTCATAGTTTCTTCATTGTATGATGCAGGACTAAAGCCGCTATGAAACATAGAATTAAGTCCGCTTGATGGATGGTCCTTTAAGTTTACTATTGAGCCGTTTGAGGTTAGATCATTATAGCTAAATGAACTGTTTGCTCCTGCTACTTCATAAGAACGATTAATATAAATTAACGGACTTATAACCCCTTCATTAGTTTTTATATTACAATTGGAGGTTAAAATCATCGTATTAACCATAGAAGAATTAAAACTGTTTCTAAATACCATTTCTGAATATCTAGTGGAGTCAGTATTAGTAGTCCAATAAGTAAATATTTCTCCTTGAGATCTGTTGGTATTAGTAGAAGAGGCAGCTCTAAACACTATACCTGTACCCGTACCGGCCCCAGATGTAGGAAGGTTACCTATATTGAGAGCAGCATTATAGGGTGATTCAGCTCTCGTCGTATAAGCGGAAATGCTGCCGTCCCAACCATAGACAGTTAAAGCTGCCCCGGTCAGACTTGCCGATGTATTTCCAAGGGCCATATTTTGACCGGCCTGTACAGCAGTTATATTACCGGAAGGATTAATGACCATCGCAGTAACAGAATCCGTACTGTTCCAGAATTGAAGTGCACCAGCACCACCTGCATTACCTCCTGAATTGGAAATAATATTCCAGGCCTTACCTCCAGTACCAGTATATTGAAGTCTTATAGCAGGCCCGTAGGTTGAATTACCGAAAACTCTCAGTGAATTAGTATCATCTCCGCCGGCTATATCCAGTTTAAAAGAGGGTGAACTAGTTCCAACACCTACGTTACCACTAGAGTCAATGCGCATACGCTCTATAGCTGCATTAACTGTATTAGAACTTCCTACCTGGGTATAAAAGGCCATGGAGGTGCCAGAGGCAACTGCCGATCCTGTATCATTAACTATTGCTATACGACCGGCATCGTACATGCCTGAGTTGTTAGAGTCGTCAATGGTAGAGAAGCCAATACCACCAAATGAATTGGCACCGGTGGTAAGTGATTGGCGGACCATTGTGATATTTACTGTAGGATACCACTGATTGACTGACATCTCATCACTAATAATTTGAACTGTAGCATTAGCTGTAGAGAAAGTATTATTATACGATATTGCACTATATCCACGAACAACCAATCTACTTGTATTAGTAGGTATAAACCCACCTGTCGCTAGCAAGTTACCGCTAGAGTCGATACGGGCACGTTCGACAGCACCTCCAGACGAGCTATTTGAAGTACCGAACGCCAACGAGTAATTATCAAAGCCACTTCCTTCAATTGCCTGTACATACGGACTGTAAGTTTTATATGTTGAATCGCTGTTACCAAGGCGCAACGTGACTGTGCGGGCCGGTACGTTGTCTGTGTGCGTGAACCAGATACTCTGATCGCCGCTGCCTGCGGTAGTAACACGGCCAAGGGCTGTAGTTGTTCCCACACCCAAATTCGTACCATCAAACACCAGCGCACTACCCGTGGTCACCACCTTTGAGCTATTGAGATAGGCAACGCCATTGGCTGTGCCTCCAGAAACAGTAATCCCGTTAGTACTCAGTGATGTAGAAGTAATGACGGTATTAACCGTGCTATTACCGACTCTTAGTGCTGTAGTATTGGCCGAAACGTTTGCACCAACGTTAATAATGCTAGCTACGTTAACTGTATTGGTACTGACTGTAATATTAGTAATAGTAGTATTAACGGTGCTATTACCTACATCCATGTAGGCTGTACCAAGGTTAACGTTTGCACCAACGTTAATACCAGTGCTGACGTTGGCCGTACCTGTTATATTAGTATTACCTATAGACAGTAAGGCGGTGCTGGTAATGGTGGTAGAAGTAATGGCGGTATTAACCGTGCTATTACCGATGGCAAAGGAGGTAGAGTTAATATATGCATTAACTGTATTACTACCGACGTTAAGGCCCACCGTTGACAAGTTAACATTGGCACCAACGTCTAAGGTGGACGCAGTAAGCACTGAATTAACCGTGCTATTGCCTAAGAACAATCTGGATGTACTCAGACTGACGTTCGACCCCACACTGTACGTATTAGACGTGATGACAGAGTTTACTGAGGAGTTACCTACAGTAATGACGGCGTTGGCAGTAAGATTGGCCGATACCGTTAAAGGTATGTCAATTGCCTGGGGGTTGGATACGTATCTTGCTCTTGTCATTTTGGTTATTTATTTAATTAAAGACTAATAGGAGTGTGTTCATTTTAATTTAAGTTTAACAACCTAGTTTAAGGCTTGTCTGGAAAAATTACATCATCTGGATCAGTAAATTGTTGAGGTAAATTTCTTAAAGCATCTCTGTACACAGCCCATGGTTCTTGAATAGAAGAAGGTACATCTGCTACCTGAGTCCAATCAGATGCTTTTAATTCAGCATCACGGTACTCCCTCACCTGAATCCATTTAGCCCGGGTAACAAATTCCATGACCTCTTCATCAGTAAACCCGTATATTTCTTTAAATGTTTTTCCATTATTTTCATCATTTTCTAGCATAACAACCGTGTTTGGATCTGACAATAAAGAAATGTCTCTTAACATTAATGGTGTTTTGTAAAAAAAATTATATTTAAACTGCATAATATTTCCTTAATTTAGAGCTATGTTACCTGCCCCTGGGGTAGTGGTCCAGCTCACCGGGGTCATACCCCAGAATTCAAGTTCAAAATCCCATGTAGTGTAGTTAGCAGGAGAGACAAATGAAACCGTAGTAATTCTATAGTTTGAATTGACTGTATTATTTGATAGAGTGATAGAGGAGGTGGTGGTACCAGAGTCTGTTTGAGAAACTTGAGTTACTGTTCCATTTTGACAGTTAATCATATATTCAGCATAACCAGAGGCGTAATAGTAACCACGCTTAATTTTGAGTTTTAAATAGTGATAATTCCAATTTAACGGATCATAACCATAAGCAAACAAGGTTCTGCCAGAGTTTCCAACCTGTGAGTTATACCCACCCCATTTATAAGTATGTTGATCACCAAACTTATACAAAGTTCCACTGCTACCTAGAGAATTTCCCTGAACATAAAGACGTGCGCTATAAGCAGTTGTACCTCCCACCACCAAGTTACCGCTGGTGTCAATGGTCATGCGGTTTGTATTATTAGTACCAAACGTTAATGCTGTGTTGCCCTCGGTGGTCATAGAAGCAGCATAAGCAAGCCCAGAAGCAGAAATTCTTGTACCATTGGAAGACTCAATGCCAATGTAAAACGTTCCACCTCCATTAATAAAACGAGCATATCCAGCGCTGGTACTAGTACTTGGTCTAAATGATGCCAACGATTCTTGGGCTCCTTGAACTTCTAGCATCCAGGTAGGCGAGGTAACACCCAATCCCAAGCGACCGTCAGGATCCAGGCGCATACGTTCGGTAAAATTACCTGTGTTGACACCGGTTGAATTGTTAGTATACCAACGAAGTCCGGTATTCCAGTTACCACTTACCTTATACCCATCCATGCCAGCTAGAATACCTGGGGAGCCGGCAAATGCAAAGAACATACCTGCTTTATTGCCAGTTCCTACATCATCCTGATTATGTAAAATGAACGTTGCATTTTGATAATCGGATATGTTGGTGGCCGAAGCATTGGTGTTATTTACCGATTTAGTAGCATGCAAGCGTCCCCAGGCAGATGTGTTGCCTATGACTAGGTTACCGCTTGTGTCGAAACGGGCACGGTCTGTGTCTGTAGTTCCAAAAATTAAAGGTTTGGCTGTAGTGGTTCCTAAAAAAATGCCATCCATTATGCTATTTGGGTTAATAGTCATATTTCTTGTACCGTCACCAACCATGAATTTATAGGAACCACTTGAAATCCCCACCAGCAAGTTACCGCTGGAGTCGATACGGGCGCGTTCGGTGTAAGTCGAGCCATCTGATGTGCTAACTTGCCCAAACGAAAGAACTGACCCGCTGTCTGTAAATACTCGGTAGACGCCGGATACAACACCAAGACCTGACCGCACATTACCCGAGTTGTAAATATGAACAGTCTGTCCATCCGAGGGGATATAACCACCAAAAGAAAGCCTTGCAGCAGGTGAATTCGTCCCAATGCCCAAGTTACCACTGGAGTCAAGGCGCATGCGCTCGGTGTTATTAGTTCCCCAGATTAATGGATGATTGCTAGTAGTACGAAACATTGCACCAGCAGTACCAATAGCATTACCCGCTGCATCAGAAAATTGCTGGTATGTAACTGATCCTGCATTAAGATTCAGCGTAGCATAAGACCCTGTAGCACCGCTGTTATTTAACGTCAAGGTAGATGCAGATCCGTCTGTAGTATTTCTAGTGTTAGTTAGCGTTGTTCCATCAAAAGTCAGCGCACTGCCTGTGGTTAAAACCTTTGAGCTATTGAGATAGGCCACACCATTAGCTGTACCTCCAGCAACAGTAATACCGTTAGTACTCAGTAATGTGGAGGTAATAACAGTATTGACTGTACTATTACCTACGTTAATTTGACTGGTGCTTAAATTGACGTTGGCGCCAACGTTCAAGGCAACAGATACGTTAGCCGTTCCTGTGACACTCAACCCCCTGGACATTTCAAAGTTATTGCCGGTAGCATTATAGGTCAGGTTGGCATTGGTGCCGTAAATAGTTAGACCGGCCCCATCGGTGGCAGCATTATTAATAGCCCCACTGGCCAACACCACATTCTTATCGTTAACAGTAACGTTGGCACTATTGATAATAAATGTTGTACCATCGACCTGTAAGTCACCTTTAACTACCACCAGCCCGGTATTGTCGCCGGCGGCAGCCGGATCAATATACAATGTCGAAGGACCGTAAATAGTGTCAGAAACAATGTATGTGTTGATGGTGCTATTACCTACCCTGATGGAGGTGGTGTTCATAGACACGTTAGTACCAACGTTGATGGTCGTGGTTACATTGGCCGTACCGGTAATGGCAGTATTACCTAAACTTAACGATCCACCAACGGTCACCGTATCCCCGGTGAACACCGTATTGACGGTACTGTTACCAATGGTCAATGTGGAGCCGTTTAAGGCTATGTTACCGGCGGTTATCTGGGTGTTAACGGTGGCATTACCAACACTGATGGTGCTGGTTGAAATGTATACATTAGAACCAACGTAGACGTTACCAGAAAAGGTATCACCTGAACGTCTGACGGCATTGGCAATTTCTACCGATCCATACGTTACTATCTCTACCGTATCCCCGCTGCTTGGGGTATAGAGTAAGGTGACCAAAGATCCATCGGTGGCAGTAAAGTCTAATGACTCCGATAGACGTACACCGTTGACAAATACGTCAACATAGCCAGCCATGTACCCACCGTTAGGATAGTAGGCAGTTTTGGCACTGGCGATTGTTTCTGTTGTTACTGTTCGTACTGTCTTTCCGAACGGCTGATTACCTATGTATGGCATGGTTTATATTTATTTAAGTTCCGACAATATGAGATGCAACTTGTGCCTGGTAGGCAGCAATAACCTCTTCTGTCCATACTGTGTTACAGATTGCAGCAACGTTGGCTGGTATACCAGTTAAGTCTTGCCCTGGTATTAAGCTGCTGCGATGGTAGGTTTTGCTTAATTCGTTACCGTCTTCCATGATGCGTGTTGCTTCACGGTAGAAAACGCCACCGGTTTCAGTTACGGTGATTTGATCAATAATTGTGATTTTGGTTAATGACATAATGTTTCCTTAAAGTTGGTTTTGTGTCCAGCCTGATAAATCCAATCAAGCTAATAAATTTAGTAGTTAAGTTGAGATATATGTAATACTAAAAATAATGGCGTCGTTTACACTCAAATTACTATTGTTCAGAGTCGTCCAATTACCATTGCTGGTACTTAAATAAATTTCAAAAAATTGGTTTGGAGGGTAACAGTATATAACAGGATCCCCGGTATATGCAATGGTACTTAACATTACACCGCCGGTAAACTCACCGTTCGTCCCTGGGTAGGGCAAATTAGTAATTTGTATATTACTTGAACCACTAACACTAGCTAGGGTTATTGTTGCGGATACTGTAACTAGTCTACCAATTTTTGTAACGCTACTACGAGCAACAGTTACTGTACAACCAGTTATTGCTGGAGTCCAAGTACTTTCTTCATAATCATCTAGGGTATTTGCGTCAGATGATGCTGATTGTGATGATGGAAAAATAATATTAGCTGCTTTTACTGTGGCATAGTTTTGACCGAAATAAACTGCATCACCTGATGGAATTCCTGTGCCGGCCCCGGCAGTACCAGTATTATACAATACACTATAATAGGCTGCCGAATTATTAGATCCAACAGGGCTAAAAGAATAGCTCATGGCAATATTGGTACCGGTAGCGTTGTATACAGCTATAACACGACTGCCTCCACCTAATACTTGAGATCTATCATATACAATTGTAGTAGCAGGTGTGCTGTAATTTCCTTGCGAAAGCATTGAAATTCCTGTACCACCACCATGACCGATTACGTTAACAAAGTAACTATTTTGTGTTACTGCTCCACTGTACGTACTATATACTGTTAAAATTCCAGACATTATTGCACCGTACCCACCAGCTCCAATATACATTATATCTGTGAATTGATTTGCAGCTAATGAAAATGCCGGAGATGCAAAACTACGAAGACTGCCTGTAATGGTTAGGTCACCAGAGGTGTTAATACGCATTAACTCAGTACCCGGGGCTGACGCTGTAGGAGTAGATGCTCCATAGTAAAAGGCCAGGGGGTAGGTGCTATCGTTATATACAATGCCTGCGCGCCATCCAGCAATTCCCTGCTGCCAGGCTACATAATTTGCTTGTGCAGTAAGGTTTTTTGGTAGATGTAATCCGTCAATTCGTGTACCAGAAGTAGATCCAGGATCTACAGTTAATTTTCCAGATGCTGTTGTTCCCCCTATCATCAAGTTACCTGAGGCATCAAGAGTCATATCAACAGTGGCGCGACTTGTGTAGTTAGTAGCAAAGCGCATAGACGCATTTGAATACTGCCATAAATCAATAGCACCACTATTACCAGCCTTATTAATAATAAAATAATCACCACCGCCAGCATTTGCCCCATCAGCGTCCCAAACCGCGATAACACCCCTGTTTCCAGCAGTCGCAGATCCTGAAGCATAAATTTGTAGTCCAGCATTATAGCTTGCTGTAGTGCTTCCTGTTCTAAAATTCGCAAGTGCAACTTGTCCTGTGGCTTCAGTTCCTGTGACAACATCTAATTTAAAAGTTGGCTCACCCGTCCCAATACCCAAGTTACCGCTGGCATCCAGGGTCATTGCTTGGGTAAAGGATACGTTTGCCCCGGCTGTACCAGAAGTGGCAGTGTACCAAGAATGTGCACCTGCATATTGACGATACTTATTTGCAGAAGAAGACGCAATGTATCGTTCTGCGCCAGCGCTATCTTGATAAAAGTTTCCACCTAAATCAACTAGGCTTGATTGACTTACCGCGGCAGATAATGAACCACCCGTTGAAATCTGAAAGGCCTTAAAGTTTGCATTCCAATCACTCGGTGTAACGGCTAATCCCATGTTACCGCTGGAGTCTATGCGCATGCGCTCTGAATTGCTTATTGCAAACTGAATAGCTCCACTAGTTCTATCCGTCTGAATCCAATTATAATAGGCACCAGAGGCATCCATTCCAAAACGGGGATTACCAGAAGTTACTGTTGTTACAAGAATTTCAGAATCAGCACCGGTGGTTTGAGCCTGCAATTTACGGGCAGGGGAAGATGTACCGATACCCACATTACCGTTAGCAGTAACATAAGCTGCAGTACCTAAAGTAACCGTATTGGAGGTAGTGGTTAATGCAGTAGCCGATATAACAGTATTAACCGTGCTATTACCGACGTTGATTTGGCTGGTACTTAAGTTGACGTTAGCACCCACATTAATACCAGTACTTACGTTAGCTGTACCTGTAATAACGTGGTCATTAGAAGTTAAGATACCACTGACTGTTGTATTTCCTAACGACCAGTTATCTGTAGACTCAATCCATTTGAACTGGGCATTGGTACTTGCCCCGCGATTAATATTGATACCGGCATCTTCGGTTGGTGCAATGTTTGCAGCTAAATCTGCATTCAATGAAATAATAGCATCACCAATATTTAAATCGGTGGTGTTAATATAGGTCATTGTACCGGTAACGGTCAGGTTACCACCGATTGTCATATCGCCGGTTACGTTAGCCGTACCTGCAATTGTAGTATTACCCATACTAGATGGTAATGTACCACCGGTACTATTGGCAACCGTAAATGTATTACCAGATGCCGAAAGACTGACGTCACCTAGGTTAATGGTTGATCCACTCAGGTAAATATCTTTGTATCTTAAAGTACTGGTACCAATATCATATGTGACGTTTGCCGTAGGTACCAGGGCCTGGGTAAACATGGTACCGTTTGATGTTGTGTTACCACCAAGGGTAAGATCACGCTGCAGGGAAGAAGAGGCAACAGTATTAGGTGTTGGAATTGAAGAACCAATTACAGCCTGTCTATAACTAACCAGTACGTTGTTGGCCCCGGCCGAAGGTGCCTCAGAAAATGTTAGCGTATTACCATTTACAGAATATGCACCGTTAAATGGGTTCTGCTGAATGTTATTAACCAGTACTTCTATATCGACTAAATTAGAAATGCTACGGGTTAAAGTAAAATCAGTACCAGTACCATTGGCACTGAATACATCAGAGGTGGTAGCGGTGAAGTACGGTGCTAATGAATTACCGATTGTTGCCATTTAGACTCCTACGGCTACTGAGGTCAGGGCGTGGGCAGAGTTAGCCGCACTTGATACTACCTTCAGTGCATCGTTTAGTACAAGGAAGTGTTTAACGTCTCCACCAATGGCCGCCAATGCACCCCCTACTGCCACCGTTGCACCTTTGACCAGATAGTAGTTAGAAGCACTTCTGGTGACGTAAAGATCTACGGTGATTGCACTGTTAGAAATATTAGCAATTTGAACACCTACCAAGGCGGTGGTGTTGTTGGCTGTAAAGATTGTATTGGCAGTGGTGCCAATAGCATCGTTAACGAAACTGGTTTGTGTTGAGGCCATGGGTTATCCGTATATCAAAGCATTTAAGAAAGCTGTTCCTGCTGGATCAACTTGGAGGTTGATTTGGGTCTGTTCTACATTACCAACAGAAATAACATTCGCTGTCATCGTTCCATTGGTATTTATACTGGTCGAGGTAATCACTGTATTGACTGTACTATTACCTACGTTAATTTGACTGGTATTTAAGTTGACATTAGCACCAACGTTCAATTGAGTTGCTACGTTGGCGTATGCACCAAATATTACGTTGGCAATTGCCTGAATGGTGCCCTGGGTGTAAATACTTGAACTGGTAATATATGTATTTACTGTACTGTTACCAATACTGATATAACTGGTACCAATGTTAACGTTTGCGCCTACGTTTAAGATAGCGTATGCATTAATGGTATTGGTAGTAATACCTGTCGATGTCAGGTATGTATTAACTGTACTGTTACCGATACTTAAGTAAGATGTACCTAAGTTTACATTAGCACCTACATTCAGAATGTTAGATAGGTTAGCAGTATTTGTATTAATACCAGAAGATGTAATGTACGTATTAACAGTACTGTTGCCAACATTAATGTAGGTGGTGCTAAGGTTGACGTTTGCACCAACGTTAAGTTGGGTGGCAACGTTTGCATATGTTATAGAAACGTTAGGTGTAATAAACCCAGCACTTGTAATAACAGTATTAACGGTGCTATTACCGACACTGATTTGGGTGGTGCTCAGGTTAACATTAGCACCAACATTGACTTCAGAACTTAAATTGGCAGTAGTCGATGAAACTAAAGTAGCTGTAAGGATAGTATTACCACTACTATTACCGACATTAATCTGGGAGGCAGTAAGATTGGTGTTACTACCGACATTTAACTGAGTACCAACGTTGGCGTAAGCAGAGAATACTACGTTACCGTAAGCCGATAAAGTACCGTTAGTAGTAATAGACTCACTGGTAATAACAGTATTGACTGTTGTATTACCTATCTTAAGTGCAGTAGTATTGGCTGTTAAGTTGGCACCTACAAAAAGTACACCGGTGGCCAGGTTGGCAGATGTGGTAGTGATGACGCTTGAATTAACTACCGTGTTGACTGTAGAATTGCCTACGGTAACACTAGATGTAGTTAAGGTAACGTTTGCACCAACGTTTACTGCACTTGCCAAATTAGCTGTATTACTGGTAACAGAAATACTGTCTATTACTGTATTAACTGTACTGTTACCTACGTTGATATAGGTGGTAGTTAAGTTAACGTTTGCACCAACGTTTACGATACCGGCAACGTTGGCAGTATTAGCTATAATGTAATCTACTGTTGCATTATTGGTACTTAACGAGGTAGCATTTACAACGGTGTTAACGGTGCTATTACCAATCAGTAATGAGCCTGTAGTTACACTAACGTTTGATCCAATACTTACCCCGTTACTTACACTAACAGTATTAGTACTGACCGAGGTAGCATTAACGGAAGTATTAACAGTAGAATTACCTACGTTGATACTGGTAGTAGATAGGTTAACGTTTGCTCCGACATTGACGGATGTACTAACATTTGCCGTTCCTGTTACGGTGGTGTTACCACTTGTGATGGTTCCGCTGGCAAATATGGCAGTAGAATTAACCGAGCTATTTACAGTCGAGTTGCCTACATTGATTGTGCTGGTGCTGATGTTAACGTTTGCACCTGCATTGAATCCAACCGATGCATTAGCCGAACCAACAACGGTTAAGTTACCGGTAGTGGTGTTATTAGATTGGAAGTCGGCAATTCTAAACGTTGCATTAGATGTATCGATGTATGGACTTACGTCAGGCTCGGGCTGGTAATTATCAAAAACTTTCCATACACCATCAGAAGCATCTCTGAAGAAACCAGCATGGTGGTATGAGCCGTCATTATAGTTACCGGCGAAACCAAGATCAGGATTAGATACGGTACTACCAGAGTTTAAGTAAATTAAGTTATCCTGAACAGCCAGGCTTGTTGCGTTAATCGTTACACTGGTACCAGTTACTGTTAGGTTACCAGTAATTGCAACGTTACCGTTAAAGGTTGCACTGGCCGCAGTCAGAAGACCGGAGATATTAGCCGTACCAATAATGTTGGTATTGTTGGCAACAAGCGAGCCATTGACAGTAGTATTACCTACACTTATTGTACCAGAAGTAATACCGGTTGATGTAATGGCAGTATTGACGGTGCTGTTGCCTACACCAATATAGGTAGTGTTTGCAAATAACTTAGTAGCATATGCAGAACCAAATACTTCCTCATCTTTTACTAGATATAGTTCTAAGTTAGCCAGCGATAGCTGGGCAACATCTCTTACAGAACCTGCATTGGTATCTTGTAATCGTAGGTGACTGGTAATTAAAGAAGTACTTTTTGAATCTTCCGTATTATTTACAGTAATTCCACCGTAATTATAATTTGAATAATGGGTAGTATTAGCATAAGACCTAAAGCCGTTATACGACACATAAGAATTAACCGTACTGTTACCTACTACGACGCTTGAAGTTGTCAGGCTGACATTAGCACCTACGTTAACTGTAGTTGCAATGTTAGCCGAACCTGTAATAGTAGTATTACCGGTGACTGTCAATACGCCATCGGTGTGAATCTCACCGCTGGTTACATATGAGTTAACTGTACTATTACCTACTCTTAATGCTGTAGTATTAGCAGTTACATTTGCGCCAACATTAACCGCACTTGCTGCATTTACTGTATTTGAATTTACCGATACTGAATCAATGACAGTGTTGACAGTAGAGTTACCAACATGGATGCTAGAAGTAGAAAGATTAACGTTTGCGCCTACGTTAACGGCTGACTGAACGTTTGCTGTATTAGTGGTGAGAGTAATGGAGTTAAGAACAGAGTTAACTGTTGAATTACCAATGCTTAAACTACCTGTATCAATACTTACATTTGATCCAACTGTAACAATCTGTCTGGCTGCCACGTTACTGGTTGCAACCAAAGTAGGTGTAATCGCGGTATTGTTGGTGGTATTACCAACATAGATGGCTGTTGTATTAACATTGATATCATCACCAACATTAATACCTACAGTAACGTTTGCAACCCCGACCACGAACGAATTACCACTGGTTAATATGCCACTGGTAAAGATAGAGTTGGAGGTAAGGGCGGTATTAACGGTGCTATTACCAATGAATAGTTTACCGGTATCTAAAGTAGTATTAGAGCCTACGTTAATACCGACTGTTACATTAGATGTACCAGTAACGTTTGTGTTACCACTTGTAATTGTACCGCTGGTAAATACTGCTGTCGAATTGGCATGAGTATTAACCGAGGTGTTACCAATGGTGATAGTAGTGGTAGTTAAATGAACGTTCTGTCCAACATTAACTTCAGTTGCAACGTTTGCAGTATTTGATATTATGTTACCAGAGGTAACTGTACCTACAGTAAAGAATGCAGTCGAATTAATACTAGAGTTAACTGTACTATTACCAACATTGATAGAGGTAGTGCTCAGGTTAACATTGGCGCCAACGTTTATAGTAGTTGCAACGTTAGCAGATCCAAATATATTAGTATTACCTTCAACGGTAAGACCACCATCAGTATGAATACTGGTAGAATTAATAAACGAGTTAACTGTACTGTTGCCAATGTTGATACTTGTTGTATTAATGTTAAGATTAGATCCTACATTAATTCCAACTGATACGTTTGATGTACCGGTAACTGTTGTATTACCACTATTGATAACACCAGATGTAACTATCTCGTATGATTCAATAGAGGTATTGACTGTGCTATTACCAATAAATAATCTAGAGGTACTTAACTGAACGTTAGCACCTACGTTTACATAATCAGTTACATCGTTGTTACCTACTACCTTAGAAATACCTGTTACGGTTAAGGTATGCCCAGGAGATGTATTGTTGATACCTACGTTACCGTTAGAGGCAACTGTTAGTGCATCAAATGACCCGTTTGATATCTTAAAGGCTCTACCCTGACTCTTGATTGCATTTTCACCACCGGCAATTTCCAAGGCCATAAAGGCGCTATTACTAGATGTGTCACCCCATTGTTCCTTAAGCCCGGTAGGAGTAATATCGGTGACTCTAACGTAGGTGTTGGAGTTAAGTTTCAGTCTAACCGAATCTTGATCACCAACATCCATAGTGAATGCATCGGCTGACTCATCCCATAATATGCTTACATTAGCCGAACTACCTCTGTTGATCTCTAATCCGGCACTCTCAGTAGGTGCAATGATATTGGGAAGATCGGCATTAAGGGTGACAATATTATCACCAATGTTTAAACTAGTTGCATTAATAAAGGTGGTGGTACCCTGAACGGTCAAGTTACCGGTGATGGTAGCTGTACCGCCAATGACAACATTACCTGAAATATTAGCATTACCAGTTACGTTGGCAAAGCCACTAATAGTAGTATTACCACCAACGATTGTTCCGCTGGTAAAGATAGAGGCAGAATTAATGCTTGTATTAACAGTACTATTACCAACCTTGATAGTAGTAGTGTTTAAGTTAACATTAGCGCCAACATTTAATGCTGTCGATACGTTGGCCGTACCTGTAATATCTGTATTACCGCCGTCAATGGTACCGGCAGTATGAATGTTGGTAGAGGTAATAGTAGAGTTAACTGTGCTATTACCTACATTGATCTTACTGGTATCTAAGTTGACATTTGCGCCAATGTTAATGTCTGAACTTACATTAGCCGTACCTGTAATTAAAGTATTGCCAGTATCTAAAGTACCGTCGGTATGAATACTGGTAGAAGTAATGAAGGAGTTAACAGTGCTGTTACCAACGTTTATTCTACTGGTATCTAAATTTACGTTTGCACCTACATTGACTGCAACAACCACGTTTGCAGTACCGTCGATATAGGTATTACCGGCATCTAAAACGCCATCGGTATGGAGGGTGGTGGAAGTAAGAGAGGTATTAACAGTAGAATTGCCTACGTTAATACTGGTTGTGGTTAGATTAACATTTGCACCAACGTTAATATCTGACGATGCATTAGCCGTACCGGTAATAGTAGTATTACCAACAGCCAGTGTATTTGCAGTTATATTGCCGTTTGCATCCAGTATATTGACTGGTGCTGATCCAACGGAAAGGCCAAGCCTTGCGTTAAACTTTGTTGCCATCTAGGTTCCCATTTCCCCTAGGCCTTGCGGCCGAATTGTTATTATACTTTAGTCAATAAGCATATTGCTTTGAAAACAGTAGAGTTAGTTGTAGCCGGTGTTACTGTTAGGTTTAAATTACCACTGGTGTAAGTTATTCCAAAAGTTCCGCAATCACCACCAATGTTGACGTTACCGTATTCTGTATAGTCAGCAGTAGTACCATTGTGTATGGCTAATATTTTAGTCTTCTGGTATTTAGTTCCTGTCGCATCTATGGCCTGAATGACAAATTCAGCCGAACGATAGGTTGCTCCTGCAAATGCACCAATCACCTGATCGGCAGTAGTTGCAGTAGTAGTTAATGTCTTGGTTGTTACAACAGTATCGGTTTGTACCTGTAAAGGTGTAGTAGTATGAACTACCCCGGTACCTTTTGCCGATAAAGTAAAGTCAACATTAGTATCTGAACTTCCTGACCCAACCACTAATGAAGGTGCGGTGCCTGTTGCCCCGCCTGTTGCCTCTAAGTAGTTAACTGCAGAACTGGTATGTGCTACCTTAAACTGTCTATGGGCACCATTGTTGGTATAGAAGTGAAATGACTCACTACCCTTGGTGTATAGATTTAGCGGTATATGGGTATCGTAACCCTGGGCTGAAATAATAGGGCCAGAAGTGGTTACTGCACCAGTTAGACTTAGATAATTAACAGCCGATGAGGTATGGGTAATTCTAACCTGCTCAACATCGTTGTTAGAATAGAACTGAATTGAACCAGTACCCTTAGTAGCTACTTGTAATCCAATATTGGTATCAGCCCCGGCTGTAGATAGTTTAGGTGATGTGGTAGTATTAGCACCAGTCATAACCAGGTAATTAACTATACTGGTCTGGCTATTATCAGTAATTCTGGTAATTAAACCATTATCAGTCTTAAGGTTAATTACACCGGTGCCCTTGGTAATTACGTTTAGATCAACGTTTGCATCGTTACCTTGTGCTGATATAACTGGACCAGATAGGGTAGCAGCACCAGTTACCTGTAAATAGTTGACAGCGGATGAAGTATGGGTAATATCAAAATGCTTGGTTGCCCCGGCACCGGAGAAGAACGATACACCGTACGCACCTTTACCGCTTATGTTGAGCGAATGGTCTTCGGAGCCGGCGGCGTAAATATAAGAACTTACCCCGGTAGCACCTCCACCTATTTCTACTCTATTAACTGCTGACGATACCTTGACTACCTTAAGACTTTCAGATCCTGATGGGCCTCCAAGATAGGAATTGTTGGTTACAATTAATGAACCAAGGGTTGTATTATTAGCCTGGAAGTCAGCAATACGGAATGTATTGTTAGCAGTATCAATGAAAGGGCTAGCGTCTGGTTCTGGTAGGTAGTTATCAAATACCTTAAACACACCATCAGTAGCATCTCTAAAGAAGCCTGCATGATGATATGTACCGTCATTATAATTACCTGCAAAGCCAATATCGGGGTTACTTACCGTACTATTGGCATTAAGATAGATCATACTATCTTCTAATGACAGGTTAGTTACGTTAAGGGTAATAGTATTACCACCAACTACCAAGTCACCGTCAATTTGGACGTCCCCATACGTACGTACGTTATTGGCCGTTAGGTTGGCACTGATGTTAGCCGTACCAATAATATTGGTGTTGCCCATAGACATAACACCACTGAAACTACCATTACCACCACTTAATGTCAGTACACTTATACTGGTTGAATTAATGTATGTGTTAACGGTGCTATTACCAACATTGACGTAGGTAGTAGTTAAATTAACATTAGATCCTACATTCAATGCGCTGTTAGCATTTACAGTATTAGTGCTAACCGTAGTTGAATTTATTACAGTATTGACTGTTGTATTACCGGTAGTAATACTTGTAGGTGTAATGACTGTATTGGTCGTACTTGTTCCAACAAATACATTTCCAGAAGTAACTCCAGAATTAACTATACTGGTGTTTACTGTACTATTACCAACATTAAAACTAGTAGTAGTTAAATTAACGTTGGCACCAATATTTACATCACTGATTGCATTAACAGTATTAGTGCTAACGGTTATATTAGTAATGGTGGTGTTAACAGTACTATTACCAACATCGATATAGGTTGTACCTAGGTTGACGTTTGCACCAACATTGATTGCTGTTGATACGTTTGCCGTACCAGTAACTGTAGTATTACCGCTGGCAATCGTACCGCTGGTAGAGATAGAAGACGAAGTAATAGCAGAATTTACTGTGCTATTACCTACAAAGTGTGCTGTGGTATTAATGTAAGAATTAGCACCAATGGCAATAACAGTAGTATTAGATACTGTGTTACCAATTATGATAGAATCACTACTGATAACAGTATTAACAGTTGAGTTGCCAATAAAGACTGACGTCATATTGGCATAAATGTTAGCACCTACGTATAATCCTGTTGTGTTAGCAACCGTATTACCAATAGTTAATGATGATTGATTCAATACGGCATTAACAGTGGTATTACCAACCTTAATGGCTGTAGTATTAGCATTAACGTTTGCACCAACGTTTAAGGCAACAGATACGTTTGCTGTACCTGTTATACTGACGTTTCCAGAAGATATAACACCGGTAGTGCTGAATGATGTAGAGTTAACAGCCAGATTAACAGTCGAATTACCTACAGTGATATTAGAGGTAGTAAGTACAACGTTTGCGCCAACGTTTAATTGGCTAGATGTAAAGTATGCGTTTACTGTACTATTGCCTACCCTAAATGCAGTCGTGTTGGCAATTACGTTAGCTCCAACGGCCATAGCCGTGGTATTGGCAACAGTATTACCAATTACAATAGATGTGCTATTGATAACTGCATTAACGGTTGTGTTACCGATTTTTAACGCCGTGGTATTAGAAACTACGTTTGTACTGATAGCAATAGTAGTCGTATTAACTACAGTATTGCCAATGGTAATGGATGTACTATTTAATACAGAATTGGTGGTACTATTACCGACGTTAATTTGACTGGTGCTTAAGTTAACATTAGCACCTATGTTAACGGCACTGGCTGCATTAACGGTATTTGAATTAACTGCAATATTGTTGATAAACGTGTTGACAGTTGAGTTGCCAACGTTGATCGAACTGGTGCTTAAATTTACATTGGCACCTACGTTTATCGATGTTGATACGTTAGCAGTACCAGTAATAGTGGTGTTATTGGCAACAACCAGAGTATTACCAACGTGTAAGGTAGAGGTATTAGTGGTCCATCTAGAATCAGTCTCATTCCATAAGAACTGCACGTTGGCAAAGGTACCACGATTGATCTCCATACCGGAGTTCTCAGAAGGCGCACCAGTTACATCGGCATTCAGAACGAATATGTTATCGCCGATGTTTAAGGTCTGGGAGTTAATGTAAGTTACATTACCAGAAACCGTAAGATCTCCACCTATTACAACGTTACCAGAAACGTCTAGGTTGGAGTTGATGGAAAGAGATGTAAGATTAGTACCAAACTCAACTAAAGCCGACCCGTTGGAGGTGTAGAGCTTCTTATCGGTTAGGTTGACCGCTAGTTCACCGGGGTAAATATAAGTGCTGTTTGCACTACTGGTGACATTGGGCGTGCGCCCGCTCACAGTCGTGCGCTTGATTTGTAATACTTTTGTGTTTGCCATTAAAGCACCCTATATAGGATTTTACTAGGTCTTATGTAAGACCATCTATTTAGGTAGTAAGTAAAATCGACTTAGTAGGTACCCAGATCCATATTGTTGAATGATATGGTATTTGACGAGAATGCGTCGGTGACGATGACGCTATCGGGCAAGCCTATAACCAGATTATTGTTAGCAAACGATACTTGCACCTCACTCGTAGTACCACTTACTGTATGATCTTCCCACTGACCGGATGCCTCATTATAAACAAATATTGCGTTATTTGGAGATTCGGTAACATTAACGTCCAGTAGTTTACTTAAACGGCTGAAGTCATAGATCGCCGACTTAAGTGTAAATGGCGCATCAGATGTAAGAACGGTATCACGTTTGTTTACCGTAATAACTTGTGCTAAGGACGTTGCCATTTATTATCTCGTAACGTTTGGATTGACAGTAACTGTTCCTTCAAAAACTCGAGAAATGGTGCCCGAT
>Ga0222712_10001809_pt1 | contig 25609 bp, 19 predicted proteins | sample C33_657DmetaG_FD_165043 | JGI IMG/M metagenome (GOLD analysis project Ga0222712, IMG submission 165043) | Estuarine water microbial communities from San Francisco Bay, California, United States - C33_657D | ecosystem: Environmental > Aquatic > Marine > Unclassified | place: USA: California... | reverse complement strand
TCTAATAATTTTGACTCTAATTGAGTCTTCTCTGTTTGAAGCTGCGCCATTGATTTTTCAGCTTGATCAATTTGCTTTTTTAAAGGCTTGGTGCGAGCATTGATCTCTTGGCGCTTGGCAGATTCTAGTTTTCGTTGCTCACTGGTTTGAACCACTGGCTTTTTCTCAGGCTCTACGGCAATACTGACAGTCGGCTTAGCAACTTCAGAAACACTCACAGAAACACTTTTGGCCTCTTCCATCTTGGCTTCTTCTCTCAGTCTCTTGGATTCTTCAAGCAAGTAACGTTGGTAGTCATCCAAGTCACCATCAAATGGCTTGATTTCTCCGCGACCCACCAACCAAAATTCATCACAAACGGCTCTTAGTAAAGCGCGATCGTGGCTGACCAACATCACGGTGCCCTCAAACTCATTCAAAGCCATTGATAAAGCTTCACGGGTTGCAAGATCCAAGTGATTGGTTGGTTCGTCTAGTAAAAGTAAATTAGGTCGCTGCCAAACAATCATTGCTAAGACCAAGCGAGCCTTCTCACCACCACTCATGGTTCCGACTGCTTGCTTCACCATATCACCCGCAAAGTTAAACGTGCCTAAGAAGTTACGCAAGTCTTGCTCACGACCTGATTCGGCCGCATTAGGGCCCAAATCTTTTGCTAAGCGAATCATGTGCTCCAAAGGATTGTCATCAGATCTTAAAACATCCAACTCTTGCTGAGCAAAGTAACCAATGTTCAAACCCTTACCTTCAGTCACTGTGCCTGCAAGCTGAGGCATGGTTCTGGCAATGGTTTTAACCAAGGTAGATTTACCCTGACCGTTTGCTCCCAAGATACCAATTCTTTGCCCTGCCAAAACTGATTTGTTGACATCTTTGATGATGACTTTATTGACGCCATCCACTTTGTAACCAAAACTTGCATCGCTGATGGCCAACATGGGGTTCGGTAGATTTTGTGGTTCTTTAAATTCAAAAGTGAACTCTGCATCAGCCAATACCGGCGCAATTTTCTCCATGCGCTCAAGAGCTTTGACCCTACTTTGAGCTTGCTTGGCTTTACTCGCTTTGGCTTTGAAGCGTGTGATGAACTTTTGTAGATGAGCAATTTTTTCTTGTTGCTTTGAGAAGGATGCTTGCTGCAACTCTAATTGTTGAGCGCGCATGAGCTCGAACGAACTGTAGTTACCACCATAACGGTTCAGTTTGGCATGCTCAATATGCAAAGTAACGTTGGTCACTGCATCCAAAAACTCTCGATCATGAGAAATCACAATCATGGTGCCTGCATAACGCTTCAACCATGCTTCCAACCATACCAGGGCATCCAAGTCCAAGTGATTGGTTGGTTCATCAAGTAGCAATAAATCTGATGGGCACATCAAGGCACGCGCTAACTGCAAACGCATGCGCCAACCACCAGAAAAACTATTAACGGGTTGATCAAGTTCACTGACCTTAAAACCCAAACCAAGAATCAGCGCCTGTGCTCTGGATGTTGCGTCATGCTCACCAGCATCTGCCAAGTCAACGTGAGCATGCGCCATGGCCATGCCATCTTCTGCTAATTCTGCAGCTTCTAGCGCTTGTCTTAATTCGATCAAGCGAGTGTCGCCAGCAATCACGAACTCAGTGGCAGACTCTTCAGTTTCTGGCATGTTTTGAGCCACTTGGGCCATGCGCCATACTTTAGGAATAGAAAAGTCACCGCCATCTTCATGAAGAGTGCCATTTAATAATGCAAATAAAGTTGATTTACCAGCGCCGTTGCGCCCGACCAAACCAACCTTCTCCCCCGGATTGAGCGTGACCGTTGCTTTATCAAGCAATAATTTGGCGCCGCGACGCAGGGATACATTGTTTAAGGTGATCATTTTTCAGCAGTCATACCAGCTACTGCTGGGTTATTAATTGATAATTTCATGGTTCACCAGAAATAATCGGTGAATATCCCATGAATTCATTATTTTAACTGATGACATCAGCCCAAAGTGAAGATAAATAGGACATTCAAGCCGCAATGAACTAAAATAGCAACAGTAAGCATTCATAACTGCGCTCTACATTTCTTCTTAAGCAGTTCATTCATTGACCTTCCAAAAATTACTTTTTGCTGAGCACAGGTCATCACTCTATTGGTACCTATGCAATTCAAAGATCTTGGTTTATCTGAACTTATCCTTAAAGCAATTAACGAACATGGCTATACAACGCCAACCCCTATTCAAGCTCAATCAATCCCAGCCATTCTGAATGGCGGAGATTTATTAGCTGCTGCTCAAACTGGCACGGGTAAAACTGCAGGCTTCACGCTACCAGTATTACAGCGCCTATTAACCTCTCCCGTGAATCAAACCAGCCGTCGACGTCAAGTGCGCGGCTTGATACTCACACCAACTCGTGAACTCGCTGCACAAGTGCATGCATCCGTTCAAACTTATGGCAAATACACGCAACTCAAATCTGCTGTTATTTTTGGTGGTGTTGGAGCAAATCCACAGATCAAATCTATTCAAGCTGGTTTAGATATTTTGGTGGCAACGCCAGGACGCCTTTTAGACCTGATGGGTCAAGGCGCGATTTCTTTACAGCATGTGGAGATATTGATTCTTGATGAAGCCGACAGAATGTTGGATATGGGATTTTTACGAGACATCAAGAAAATTCTTGCTGCACTTCCTAAGCAACGTCAAAACTTATTGTTTTCTGCCACCTTCTCTACAGAGATCAAAGCGCTGGCCAATGATTTACTGAACTCGCCTTCATTGATTGAAGTAGCAAGAAGCAACAGTACCAATGATGCCATCACACAATTGATGCACCCTGTAGATCGTGGCAATAAACATCCACTGCTAGCGCATCTCATCAAATCCAACGACTGGAAGCAAGTTTTGGTTTTCACGCGCACCAAGCATGGGGCCAATAAATTAGTCTTGCAATTAGAAAATAATGGCATCAGTGCTATGGCCATTCATGGCAATAAGAGTCAAACGGCTAGAACCAAAGCATTGGCTGACTTTAAAGCTGGCAAGATCATCACTTTGGTAGCAACCGACATTGCTGCCCGAGGTATTGATATTGACCAATTGCCGCACGTCGTTAATTACGACCTACCCAATGTGCCTGAGGATTATGTTCACCGCATTGGTCGAACTGGCAGAGCTGGTTCTAATGGTGTTGCTGTATCGCTGGTCTGCGTTGATGAGCACGATATGCTCAAAGATATTGAGCGCTTAATCAAACAAAGTTTGCCAAGAGAAGTCGTGCCTGGTTTTGAACCGGACCCTAACGCAGTGGCTCAACCTATCAAGCTAAGAAGTCAGCAAGCGCCGCAAAGACATGGTCAGGCAAGACACAATGCCGCCTCTCCAAGAGGTGCCAATCAAACCAAGCGCAGTGGTCAAGTCAAACCATCAGACTCAACCATCACCGCCCCGAAGAAAACTCACCGCAAGATGAATACACAAAAACCAGGCCAATTTGCCAGAAGAAGTAGCAGCAGCAAGTAATTGGTTTGAATTGATGTTGCTGCTAGGTGCAGCAACGCACATAAGATTTTCTTTGAATCAGCTAGAGTAGCTCTTATGAAAAGAGGGCTTATATGATTCAAACAATTGCTGCACTACTTCTAATTCTTTGGCTTGCTGGAATTGTCTCCTCCACTACATTAGGAGGATTTATTCATATTCTTCTGGTTATTGCAATTGTGATGTTTTTAGTAAGAATTATTCAGGGGCGTAGCTTATAGTTTTATCGACTAAGTAAAATGAAAACTCAAATCCCAGGTCAATTTGCCAAAAGAAGTTGCAGTGGCAAGTAGTCAGCTTGAGCAGTACAAGAAGTAATTCTTGGAAGAAATAAAAAAAGCCCTTGTTTAAAAACAAGGGCTTTTTTGTTGGCGGAGCGGACGGGACTCGAACCCGCGACCCCCGGCGTGACAGGCCGGTATTCTAACCAACTGAACTACCGCTCCAAAAACTTGGCGTCCCCACGGGGATTCGAACCCCGGTACCCACCGTGAAAGGGTGGTGTCCTAGGCCTCTAGACGATGGGGACCCTGGACTTACGGTACTGCAATTTCACTACTTGACTACATTTCGATCTAAGCTTACTGGTGGAGCTAAGCGGGATCGAACCGCTGACCTCTTGCATGCCATGCAAGCGCTCTCCCAGCTGAGCTATAGCCCCTTAATTAAATGATCTTAAAAAAGTAAGCTCAAGCAATCAAGACCGTAATTCTAGCCTATTTTTATCCCGCTTTGCAAGCGATGTTTTGTTTCTTCTATACCAATCAAAGAGATAACTGCATCAATGGCTGGGGTTTGAGTCGTGGCAAACATGGCGTAACGGACTGGCATGGCCAAAGCTGGCATTTTTAGGCCATGTTTGGCCAAAACGGCTTTAAATGCTCCAGAAACGGCTGCTTTTGAGCCATCCCCTGCTTCTAGCTCAGCAATCAAATCGCTGATGACTGGATGGACAGATTCAGGGATGTTTGTCTGACGATCAGCTGCGGAATGGTTAGGCCTATCCATATAGAACAATCTGGCACCTTCAGCCAACTCAATCAGCGTATTGGCTCGATCTTTGAGGATATTGACCACACCCACAAAATCAGGGCCTGAGTCGGTTTTAATGCCTAATTTCTCAACAAACGGCAATGCTCGCTTGGCTAAATCAGCTGCATCCGCTTGCTGGATGTATTGATGATTTAACCAAAGTAATTTTTCAGGATTGTGTTGGGCTGGTGATTTACCCAAATGGTCCAAATCAAACCATTCAACGAACTGTTCTTTGGTAAACACCTCTGCATCACCATGAGACCAACCAAGGCGCGCCAAATAATTAAGGACAGCTTCAGGCATATAACCATCACGCTCATAATCACGCACGCTCATAGCGCCATTGCGCTTGCTCATTTTTTCGCCTTGGTCGTTTAGCACGGTTGGCAAGTGAGCATAAATTGGCAATGAACCACCAAGCGCTTGAAGAATATTAATTTGTCTTGGGGTGTTATTGACGTGATCATCACCACGAATCACGTGAGTGATTTTCATATCTAAGTCATCAACAACCACGCAGAAGTTATAGGTTGGAGTGCCATCAGGACGAGCAATGACCAAATCATCTAACTCATCATTACTGATTTCAATCCGACCCTTCACCGCATCCTCCCATACAACGCTGCCACCGATGGGGTTTTTAAAACGAATCACTGGCTTGATATCTGCTGGCGGTGTTGGCAATTGCTTGCCAGCATCAGGACGCCAAAATCCGTTGTAACGTGGTTTTTCTTTATTGGCCATTTGCTGCTCACGCAAGGCATTGAGTTCTTCCTCACTCATATAGCAAGGGTAAGCCAAACCATCTTTGAGCATTTGTGCAATGACTTCGCGATAGCGATCCATGCGTTGCATTTGATAGATGGGGCCTTCATCAATATCAAGACCCAACCAACTCATGCCCTCGATGATCACATCAACAGCTTCTTGGCTTGAGCGCTCTTGATCTGTGTCTTCAATACGCAAAATAAAGTCGCCTTTCATCTTGCGAGCAAAAGCCCACGGATACAAAGCGCTTCGAAGGTTGCCTAGGTGAATAAAGCCCGTTGGACTTGGTGCAAATCGTGTTCTAACTGTCATAAACTTGATTATCTCATTGGCGAGATAAAAAGCTTATTTTTCAGAGTAATTGCTCAATGGCTTCTGCCTTGTTGCGATCAAGCCTCCAAGAAGCAAAGCCAATCCCGAGAAAAGCAATCCTCGCGCCAACCCACCCTGCCCATCAGAAATCCAGCCTGCGATGGTTGGGCCAATGATTTGGCCAGCGGCAAAGATGCTGGTGAAGGCGGTGATACCTCCAACCCAATCAGAGGACGGCATATTGTGTTTCACAAAGGCTGTGGTGGATGCAACCGCTGAGAGAAAAACTGCCCCGAACAAAACACCTGATCCAAAGATGCTCAATAAGATCAGATTACTCAAAGGAATGTCATAGATCGCAATCAAGGCAGGAATCAAACTAGCTATACCAAGAAGCGTATTCAAGATAGCCAAAGATTGGCCGCCTTTGAAGCGATCTAACATCTGAGCCCATAAACGAGAAGATGCCATGACAGAAAATCCCAAGATGGCATAAAAGATATTGAGCGTTGAGTTACTCAAACCCAATTGCTTGAGCAATGCGACCACAAACGTCATGTAACCAATATAGCCCACACCAAACATAAAATAGCCCATCAATGCCGGGACATATGATTTAAGAGGCGTACCAGAATCTCCGCTGGGTTTTGGCGGAATCGCAGGGATCGAGCTGATTGGTTTAACCAATATCAAAGTAAAAATCAAACACAAGATACCCAAGGCATACCAAGACAACTGCCAAGAATGATCCCAGGATATTTTTACGCCCCAATCATTAAAAAATGGGAGGATCACACTTGATAAGACAATACCAAGGCCAGGTCCTGCATAGAAAATACCCAACATCAAACCTGATTTATTGGCATGGATGGTGCCTAATTGAGAAATCAGGACGCCACCTGCGACAAATATCCAGGCGCTGGCAATGCCAGCAATCACGCGATAGATAAAAAGCAAGCTGGTTTGATCTGTGCAGCCAGAAAGAAACAAAAAGACACCAGTGATGATTGCAGAGGATATGAAAAACTGATGCACGGACATGCGCCTCATCATGGCTGGCGAGCTCAGAGCGCCAATAAAGTAACCCAGAGCATTGGCTGTATTCATGGTGCCAGCCACCAGGTAAGACCAGTCCAAATCCTCTCTCATCACAGGCAATAGAAGCCCATAAGAGAAGCGCGCTAAACCCAAGGCAATGGCTGAGCCCAAAGCAAGGGATAAAGCGGTCAAAAATGGATGTTTATTTGAAAACACAAGCTGTCATTTCATAAAGTTTCTACAATATACGTTATGACAGATAAATACTCCCCAGATTCTCTCCAAGTCTTTGTTTTTGATGGTGCGCCTGTTCGTGGTGAAATCGTCAATATCAGAGATTCTTGGCAAGCCATTTTGGCCCGCAAAGACTACCCGCCTGCAGTCAAAAAGCTTTTAGGTGACTTGGTGGCTGCAGGCGTTCTTTTGTGCGGAACTCTCAAATTCAATGGCAGCATGATCATTCAGGCCCAGGGGAATGGCGCAGTCCGTTTATTGGTTTTAGAGTGCAATGAACATTTGGTGATTCGAGCAACTGCGAAGTTAAATGACGATATTGATCTGTCCACCCTTCCTGATGATGCCGATTTGTCAGACTTGATTAATCCCGATGGACAAGGTCGATTGGTCATCACCCTAGACCCAGCCGATCGAAAACCAGGTCAAAACCCCTACCAGGGCATCGTGGCTTTGAGTGACGATGGAGAACCTGTCAAAAACATTGCCCAAGCAATCACTTTGTACATGCGAGATTCTGAGCAGTTAGAGACCCGTTTGTGGCTAGCCAGCGATGAAGATTCTTGTGGGGGCTTATTGCTCCAGAGATTGCCCAATATGGGGGGGCAACTAAAAATGGATGACGAGATAGCAGCTGAGGGCTGGTCCAGACTTCAGATGCTCTCAGACACGGTCACCAATGAAGAACTCTTGAATCTTGAACCCAAGGTATTGATGAATCGTTTGTACCTTGATGAATCAGCACATCATGGAGTGAGAAGTTTTGATGAAAGACCAATCAAGTTTGGATGCCGCTGCTCTCGCATCAAGGTCGCTGATATGCTCAAAATGCTTGGTGAAGAAGAAGTGAACAGTATTCTGTTAGAGAAAGATGCTGTCGAAACCAATTGTGATTTCTGTGGTCAGATTTATATTTTTGACGCTGTTGATTGCAAACAGATATTTGCCAGCCCTACGATTGTTGATGCAGTTAAACAAGCCCCAAGTTCAAAGCATTAACAAAAATTACTTGGCTTTTGCAGCCTCATCCTTAGCAGAGTCATTAGCAGGTTTTTTACCAGGCACCACCTGCACAAAGATCTCGCCCTCTTTGCTCATGCCATGCTCTGCGCGAGCACGCTCTTCAATCGCTTTGGTGCCGTCTTTGAGGTCTTTGACTTCACCTGATAGCTTGGCATTACGTGCCGCAAGTGCATCATTTTTTTCGAATTGTTTAGATACTTGGCGGTCAAGCTCATAGACTCTTAGCCAACCACCTTTACCCAACCACAATGGATACTGAATAATCACCAAGAGAGCCAACATGCCGTAAACAACGATGCGCATTTGGGCTCTCTTTTCTGAAGTGAGTTTTTAAAATTACTTGCGCAAGTTATAGAAAGTTGACTTACCAGGGTATGTTGCAATATCCCCCAAGTCTTCTTCAATACGAATCAACTGGTTGTACTTGGCAATACGATCAGAGCGTGACAATGAACCAGTTTTGATTTGACCTGCATTTGTACCAACCGCGATATCAGCAATCGTGCTGTCTTCTGTCTCACCTGAGCGATGAGAGATCACAGCCGTGTAACCAGCGCGCTTAGCCATTTCAATGGCTGCAAAAGTTTCTGTCAAAGTACCAATTTGGTTTACTTTGATCAAAATTGAGTTGGCAATGTTCTTCTCAATACCTTCTTTAAGAATCTTGGTGTTGGTTACAAATAAATCGTCACCCACTAATTGGATCTTCTTGCCTAATTTCTCAGTCAAGATTGCCCAACCTTCCCAGTCACCTTCGTGCATACCGTCTTCAATCGAAACAATCGGATATTTATCAACCAAGTTGGCAAGGTAGTTAGCAAACTCTACTGAAGTCAACTGCAGACCTTCGCCAGACAAGTCATATTTACCGTCTTTATAAAATTCGCTAGCCGCACAATCCAAGGCCAATAAAACATCTTCGCCTGGCTTGTAACCCGCTTTTTCAATCGCTTGAAGAATGGTGTTCAGGCACTCTTCATTACTCTTGAAGTTAGGTGCAAAACCACCCTCATCACCAACAGATGTAGACATACCTTGGTCATGAATGATTTTCTTTAAAGCATGGAAAACTTCTGCGCCACAACGCACAGCTTCACGAAAGCTCGTCATGCTCACTGGCACGATCATGAATTCTTGAATGTCCAAACTGTTATTGGCGTGTGAACCACCATTCACAATGTTCATCATTGGCACTGGCAATTGCATAGCGCCTGAACCACCAAAATATCTGTACAAAGGCAGACCAGCTTCTTCAGCAGCTGCACGGGCAACCGCCATAGAAACAGCCAAAGTGGCGTTGGCGCCTAAACGTGATTTATTGTCAGTGCCATCCAAATCAATCAATGTACGATCAAGGAAAGCCTGCTCACTGGCATCAAGACCCATCACTGCTTCAGCGATTTCAGTATTGATATTTTCAACAGCTTTAAGAACGCCTTTTCCAAGGTAGCGACCTGGCTCATCATCACGCAACTCAACAGCCTCACGTGAACCAGTTGATGCACCTGAGGGCACCGCAGCACGGCCCATAACCCCAGACTCAAGCAATACATCACACTCAACGGTAGGATTACCTCTTGAATCTAATATTTCACGTCCAATGATGTCAACGATTGCACTCATGACTTTTCCCTTAACAAATTATTTGAAATCTTTTTCTAAGTAAACGTTGCCATTTTTAACAACGTCATCCAAAGCCACCAAAGTGGCGAGTAATTCTTTCATGCGGTTCAATGGCACTGCATTCGGTCCATCTGATAAGGCTTTCGCAGGATTTGGGTGAGTTTCCATGAACAAACCACTCACGCCGACTGCTACAGCAGCTCTCGCCAAAACAGGAACCATCTCACGTTGACCGCCACTGCTGGTACCTTGACCACCTGGTAGCTGCACAGAGTGCGTGGCATCAAACACAATCGGCGCATTTGTTTCGCGCATGATGGCAAGACTGCGCATATCAGACACCAGATTGTTATAACCAAAAGATGCGCCGCGCTCGCATGCCATGAACATGTCTTCTGATAAACCAACTTCTTTAGCAGCAGCTCTGGCTTTATCAATCACGTTCTTCATATCACCTGGGGCCAAGAATTGGCCTTTCTTGATGTTGACTGGTTTGCCGCTTTGAGCGCAAGCACGAATGAAATCAGTCTGACGACACAAAAACGCTGGTGTTTGTAATACATCAACAACTGCAGCCACAGGCTTGATCTCATCAACTTCATGAATATCAGTCAAAATGTTCACGCCAATTTCTTTTTTAACTTTGGCCAGAATCTCAAGGCCTTTTTCCATGCCAAGACCACGGAATGAAGTTCCTGAAGAGCGATTGGCTTTATCAAAAGATGATTTGTAAATGAATGGAATGCCCAAAGCACTCGTGATTTCTTTTAACTGACCAGCTGTGTCCATGGCCATTTGCTCAGATTCAATCACGCAAGTGCCAGCGATTAAAAAGAAACGCTTATCAAGACCAATTTCAAAATCGCATAGTTTCATGGCTAACTCCTTAATTCCTTAATACTGTGCAGATCAAACTGCAATACCCTTTTGGGTTAAGGCTGCTTTAATGAATGCAGAGAACAATGGGTGACCATCTCTTGGAGTCGACGTGAACTCCGGATGGAACTGCACACCAAAGAACCATGGGTGCATACTGCTTGGCAATTCCATCATTTCTGGCAAAGACTCATTAGGAGTTCTTGCAGAAATAATCATGCCGGCAGCCTCTAATTTAGGCACGTACACATTATTCACTTCAAAACGATGGCGATGACGCTCATTCACTTCTGCGCCATAAATCTTTTCAGCCAAAGTATTTGGCTTAACTGGACAACGTTGAGATCCTAAACGCATCGTGCCGCCAAGATCAGAAGCCTCATCACGCTTTTCAACACGACCTTCACGATCCATCCACTCAGTGATCAATGCCACGACTGGATGAGGACCATTTGGCTCAAATTCTGTACTATTAGCGCCCTTCAAGCCAGCCACATGACGTGCAAACTCAATCACCGCCAACTGCATACCTAAACAGATACCAAGGTAAGGGATCTTATTCTCACGAGCATGCTTGATAGCCGCAATCTTTCCTTCAGTACCCCTCTTACCAAAACCACCAGGGACCAAAATGGCATCTAAACCAGCAAGACTTGAAACATCGCCGCCATCTAAATTCTCAGAGTCGATATAACGAATACCGACCTTGGTTTCATTGTGGATGCCAGCGTGACGCAAGGCTTCAATCAATGACTTATAAGACTCTGTTAAGTCCACATACTTGCCAACCATACCAATCGTTACTTCATGCTTCGGATTTTCGAGGCTGTGGACCAAACCATTCCAAACAGATAAATTGGCTGGCTTAGGATTGATGCGTAATTCATGGCAAATCAACTCATCCAAACCCTGCTCATGCAACATTTGTGGAATCTTGTAAATCGTATCAACATCCCAAACTGAGATCACTGCTTGTTCGCGCATATTTGCAAACAAAGAAATCTTGGCTCTCTCATCTTCAGGAATCGGGCGATCAGCACGGCATAACAATGCTGTTGGCATGATGCCGATTTCTCTTAATTTTTGAACTGAGTGCTGGGTTGGCTTGGTTTTTAACTCACCTGCACTTGCAATATAAGGTACCAAGGTCAAATGCACAAAGGCGGTATCACCCTGAGGTAATCTCAAGCTCATTTGGCGAGCAGCCTCTAAAAACGGTAAAGATTCAATGTCACCAACCGTGCCGCCAATTTCACAAATGGCCACATCTGCATGACCATCATGGCTGGCTTTAGCGCCACGCTCAACAAAACTTTGAATTTCATTGGTGATATGCGGAATCACCTGAACAGTCTTACCTAAATATTCACCGCGGCGCTCTTTACGGATCACAGATTCGTAAATTTGACCCGTTGTGAAGTTATTGCTCTTACGCATCTTGGCAGAGACAAATCTCTCATAGTGGCCCAAATCAAGGTCTGTCTCAGCGCCATCTTCCGTCACGAACACCTCTCCGTGTTGGAAAGGACTCATCGTACCGGGGTCGACGTTGATATAGGGGTCTAATTTTAAGAGGGTGACTTTTAGGCCGCGCGATTCAAGAATGGCGGCTAAGGAGGCGGCTGCGATACCCTTCCCGAGGGAAGAAACCACACCACCAGTAACAAAGATGAATTTAGTCATCGAATATGCTTAGTGGGTAATACGCAATTATAGCGATACCCAGCAAGAATGCTCAAAATTTCATCCTGAAGGTTATTTTTATGTCAAAAAGCCTTTACCAGACTGGATCTTCAATTTCTGAGAAGATTTGACGAAGTCTTTTTCCCCAAGTTTCATGGATCATTTTGAAATACTCATTTTTTTCATCAATGATCAACAGGTGATTGGTCTTTAAGTCATCTTTTGGATAAACCAACAAGTCCAAAGGCAATCCAACTGATATATTGGACTTGATGGTTGAGTCCATAGAAATCAATGCGCACTTTGCAGCCTCCTTCAAAGGTGTTTCTTGAGTGATCACACGGTCCAAGATTGGTTTGCCATACTTCGCTTCGCCAATTTGGAAATAAGGTGTCTCAACCGTTGCTTCGATAAAGTTTCCCGCGGCATAAACCTGATAAATTGAATGTGGCTGCCCCTTAATTTGGCCCCCAAAAATCAAATGGATATTGAATTCAATGCCTGATTTTTGCAACTCTTCAGCATCCCTGTCCCGCACTTTGCGAACAATGTCACCCAAGACCTGCGCTGCTTCAAACATCGTTGAGGCATTCCAAATGCTGGGACCATCACCTTCGGGGTGATTCAAATAATGTCTGACAGCTTGAGTGATGGCTAAATTGCCCGCAGACATCAAGACCATCACGCGATCGCCATCTTTTTTAAAGATGGCCATTTTTCTAAAACTAGAAACCGCATCAACACCGGCGTTTGTCCTGCTGTCAGATAAAAAAACAAGACCTTCATCCAATCTAATCGCAATGCAATACGTCATAAAACCTTTTTGTTATTAATTTATTAAATCAAAGAGCAGAATTGCACAATCATTAAGCTGCCAACTCTTCCATTGGCAATAAAAAGTCTCGACTGATGCCACTTCCAACAGCATTGACACGCTCTAGGAAGTTCGTCAAAAATAAATGCAAGCCTTGGTCCAAAATTTCATCAATCCGAGAGTCTCTTAACTCCGCCATCAAGTTTCTGGCTTGAGTAATTGTCTTGCTCGATTGTGAATTCTTGAGCTTGGTCAATAAGTCAACGACTTCACCCATGCAGGCTGATAAAGATCTTGGCATATCAGAGCGCAGCACCAATAACTCAGCAACACGATCAGGCGTGATGACATCTCTATAAACTTTTCGATAAATTTCAAATGCCGAGACTGATCTCAATATCGCAGCCCAATAGTAGAAGTCATCGACAGAGTCATGACCCTGATCGCGCATGTTTTCAGCAGTCAGAGATTTCACATCAAGTAAACGAGCGGTGTTGTCTGCTCTCTCAAGGAATGTGCCCAAACGAATGAAGTGAAATACCTCATCACGAATCATCGTGCCGTGCTGCACTCCCCTGGTTTGATGAGAGCGAAACTTCACCCACTCAAAAAACTCTGACGGGGCTTTCTCTAAAATACCTTCGCGCATCATCTTTTGCGCATCCAACCAGGTGGTATTGATTGTTTCCCATAATTCAGTGGTCATTGACCCTCTGACCACTCTTGCATTTTCACGGGCAGCTTGCAGACAACGCATGATAGATGATGGATTATTCATATCACTTACCATGAAGCGAATCACATCACTGGGTGACATCAATACATAATTGGCATCAAAGGATGCGGTCAATTCTGATATCTCTAACAAAGATCTCCAGGCTTGCTCTGCAACCTCGGCTGATTGAGGCAATAGAGACATCTGGTAGTTGACGTCCAACATCCGAGCAGTGTTTTCCGCTCTTTCTGTATAACGTGACATCCAATAAAGATGATCGGCTGTTCTAGATAACATGGCGTATCTCCTTTGTATTTTTAATGTTCCAAGACCCAGGTATCTTTGGTGCCGCCACCTTGCGATGAGTTCACGACCAATGAACCTTCTTTAAGAGCCACCCTGGTCAACCCACCTGGAGCCATGCGCACCTCTTTTCCAGAGAGCACAAAAGGTCTTAAATCAATATGGCGAGGTGCTATGCCTGAGTCAACATAAGTGGGACATGTCGACAGCGCCAAGGTTGGCTGTGCGATATAGCCTTCAGGGTTGGCCTTCACTTTTTCTTTAAAGTCAGCAATTTCAGCTTTTGTTGAAGCAGGCCCAACCAACATCCCATAACCACCTGCCCCATGAACCTCCTTCACAACCAGATCGGCCATGTTCTCCAGAACATGGCTCAGCTCAGATGGCTTACGACACATGTAAGTTGGGACATTTGAAAGCAAGGGTTCCTCGTCCAAGTAAAAGCGAATCATGTCGGGCACATAAGGGTAGATAGATTTATCGTCAGCAACCCCCGTGCCAATCGCATTACAAATAGCAACGTTGCCCGCCTTATAGGCTCTCAATAAACCATAGACACCCAAAGAAGAATCGGCTCTGAAGATTTCAGGATCCAAAAAGTCATCATCGACCCGACGATAGATCACATCTACTTTTTTAGGCCCTTGAGTGGTTCTCATGTAGAGGATTTCTTTTTGTACAAAAAGATCCTTACCTTCAACCAATTCAACGCCCATTTGCTGAGCTAAAAATGCATGCTCAAAATATGCTGAGTTGTACATGCCTGGAGTCAGCACTACCACGGTTGGGTTGATGTTTTGATCTGGCGCTGCCTGACGCAAGGTATCTAGCAGTAAATCTGGATAGTGAGCGACTGGTGCTACTCGATGCTGGGCAAATAACTCAGGAAATAAACGCATCATCATCTTGCGGTTTTCTAACATATAAGAAACACCGGAAGGAACTCGCAAGTTATCTTCTAAAACAAAAAATTCGCCAACGTTTGCTCCATGCGTGGCTCTCACAATATCAATACCCGCAATATGCGCGTAAATGTTCATTGGAACATTCACACCCAACATCTCTGGTCTGAATTGAACATTATTCAATACCTGCTCTTTGGGTATCACCCCTGCTTTTAAAATATGTTGCTCATGGTAAACATCATGCAAAAACATATTCAGGGCAGTCACACGTTGACGTAAACCAGCTTCCATGCGACTCCACTCTGAAGCCGGGAAGATTCTGGGAACAATATCAAAAGGGATGGTTCTTTCAGTACCAGCACTTTCGCCATAGACTGCAAAAGTGATGCCAACTCGGCGAAACATTAAATCTGCTTCTTCACGTCTGGCTTGCAAATATTGATCGCCCTGCCCACTCAACCACTGTGAAAATTGCTGGTAATGAGTCCTAGAGAATTGAGCATCCTTAAAATTTCTTTGAACACCATCCAACGACATTTCATCAAAAGGTAATTTATATTCTTTTTCTATCATCATGGTGCTTTACTCCAACTTCTCAATGAATCACTATTGATGCCATGATCTACGTTGCACTTCACGCCAATCTTTTCTAGACCAGTGTCTCCCCTTAAATTCCCAGATTTGAGCTCCTGTGTGAACAGTTTCAAGAATCGGAATTTCACGCTCAACGTATCTCTCCACCACTTTCTTGTTGGGATGACGGTATCGATTCCGATAGCCCGCTTGTGCAACCGCCCATTGAGGCTTGATTGCATCAAGAAAGATCGGAGATGAAGAAGTAGCACTACCATGGTGCGGTATAAGCAAAATAGATGCCAGTTCACCAGAAGGCTTATATTCATTAGCAATGATTGCCTCACCCCCACGCTCAACATCACCCGTTAGCCAAAATGAGTAATGCCCATTTGTTACTTCTATGACACAACTTAGTGCATTGGGCTTCCCAGAGTGGTGCACGCTGGCAAAGGTCATTTCGGGGCCAGGATGCCAAACCTTGAATAAGACTCCATCCCAACGCCAACTTTGACCCGCTTGGCATGGCAAGGCTGGCAATTTAGATTCTTTGGCTTTATCAACCAAAAAATGCCATTCAGGCAAAGTACCCAATAAATCTCCAAAGCTGACACCTTTCATCAAGCTCAAAGCTCCGCCGACATGATCCGTATCTTTGTGACTGATGACCAGGCGATCAATGAATGAAATGCCCTCACCTCTTAAAAATGGCAGCACGTTTCTTTCGCCAGCATCTGATTGAGGGGATGTTTTTGGACCAGTGTCATATAGCAAACGTTTGCTGTGTGTTTCAACTAAAACAGCAGTGCCTTGCCCAATGTCTAAAACAGTTATCTTAAAGTCGCCATGAGCCACATCAGGAATCTTTGGCCACAGCAAAGGCAAACAACAGCAAATTCCCAGTAGTCTGCTTTTATAACTTTGAGCTAGTGGACCGGGCCTGATCGCGTAAATGATTCCGACAGTGGAAATCACAAAAAATATAAGGTTTGGTTGCGGCAAGTAAGCAACAGACCAAAACCATGATGACATTGGTTTTAAAAACCAAGCCACCAACTCCATGCATGAATGCGCGATCCACAAGCAGCCATCACTGATGGGCGAAGGCAATACAGCACCCAACATGGCAAAAGGGGTAACAATAAAACTCACTAATGGAATCGCGAAGGCATTGGCCAAAGGAGAAACCACCGAGAACTGCGAAAACCAATAAAGAGTTAAAGGTAATAAAGCAATCGTCACAACTGCTTGCACGCGAGTGGCTTCCTTGAATGACTGCCACCATTTTTGAGATCGGCTGTAACCATATTCAGACAAACCATCTTGACCAGGCATGGCAAACAAGATGGCTGCTACTGCACCAAATGAAAGCCAGAAGCCAGGTGTATAGGCGGCCCAGGGATCCAAGAAGAGCACAACAAATAAAGCCCACCACCAAATATCAAATGCTCGCGTGATACGACCAGTCCATAAAGCCACAGCAACAACACCCACCATGTACATGGTTCTTTGCGCCGGAATCTGAAAACCTGCCAGCCAGGTGTAAATCAATGCCACAAGAAAACCGCTCAATGCTGATACCTTTTGAGTCGCGCACAACATGGGAAGTGAACGACGGCGCCATAAGCGATTGGCCAAGGCAGCCCCCATACCAGCCAACATCGTGACGTGTAGTCCAGAAATAGAAATCAAGTGACCAATGCCAGTTGCATTGAAGACACGCCAATCATCTTGAGGAATTGCATTTTGTTCACCCATCACCAATGCAATCAAAACTCCAACATAAGGAGCTTCTTCAGGGGCTGATCGCTTGATGCGTTCACGCAAATGCCAACGAGTTAACTCAACAAATGTTGTAAAGCTCAAATGGAAGTCATCTAAGAGACTTGGTTTCCAGGATCTTGGTAAACCTTTTGCATTGGCTTTGATTGAACCAGTAGCCCCAAGATTTTGTTGAAACATCCAACGCTCAAAATCAAATCCATGTGGATTCATAAGACCATGAGCTCTTTTAAGGACGACCGGCAAACGCCAGCGCTGTCCAGGCTGAATATCTGGCAAGACTCCCTCACCACGCCAACCTGGATACCACCCCAATGAAAGTCGATTGGGAAATTCTTTTAGATCAATCTTGATTGATTGATCTTCATGAATCGCCTCTTCCACTTTTAATGAAAATCTCAATGATTGATCACCTTGATGAGGCAAGCCATCAATCACCCCCGTCACCAGCAATGGGACACCCTCCAACTCTGGAGATAAATCATTGATCAGGCGTGTATGGGTCAGATAAGCAGACCAAGAAAAACCCAATAAAAATAGAACCATCATCCACAAGGAAATTTTTATCTTTGGCAAGGCTGGAGTTTTAAAAAATTTGAGAAGATAAATCGTTAGTAGCAAACTTCCCATCAATAGACTGAGCTTCATCCACACATCGCTTTTGGGCAACTGCGGCAAAAAAAGTAAAAGAGATTCCCCGGCAATGAATGCCGTTAATAAAAAGCGCAAGTTATCTAGTCTTTAGAGAGAGGTAGCTGAGCAAGCAATGTTGCCCAGCGAGGAATCACGCGCAATGCGTTATTGGCACAGATAGATTGAGTTTGACTGATGGATGAAGAACGAATCTCTGCAAGAACTCCTGAAATTTGTAGCAACTCTGCAGGCTCATTGCGATGAGATGCTTGTTGGGCTAACCAAGCAGGAGGAATGTCTGGCGCATCCGTTTCAAGAACCAGACTATCGAAAGGTAACTCCTTGGCCAAGCGTCTAATTTGTAAAGCTCTGGGGAAAGTCATCGCGCCACCAAAACCCATCACAAAATTTAACTTGATGAACTGCTCTGCCTGCTGAAAGCTGCCATTGAATGCGTGGGCAATACCACCGATGATCTTTCTTGGTCTTAAAGCTTTCAAAATGGCATCTTGAGAGCGACGCACATGCAAAATCACTGGCAGATTAAATTCTTCAGCAAGATCGAGTTGCTTATCAAAAAAGAATGCTTGATGGTTGGCGTCTAGATCAGGCAAAAAATAATCCAAACCAATTTCTCCGATTCCAACAAACCGAGGATCGTCCAACGCTTCAATCACTGAGTGTCTTAAAACTTCTAAATCTGATTCTTTTGCCTCAGGTGTGAAGATTGGATGAATGCCCAATGTATAACAACTCGCTGGCATCAGTTGAGCCGCTTGATGAGTTAGATTTTTTACAGATAAATGATTTTTTGCGCGCACGGCTGGCAAAAGAATGCCCCTGACACCCGACTGAGCGGCACGCGCAATCACGGCAGCACGATCAAGACCAAACTCATCGGCATCGAGATGGCAATGGGTATCTAAACACAAAGCCACGTTAATGAGCTTTCAATACGCCATGGTCTAAACGTAAAACACGATCACATCTTGCTGCACGCAATGGATCATGGGTCACAATCACAAATGCAGTACCCTGACTTTTTGCAACATCTAACATCAAATCAAAAACAGTGTCAGCTGTTTCAGCATCTAAGTTTCCCGTAGGTTCATCTGCCAAAACACAGCTTGGCTTGGTCACCAAAGCTCTAGCAACAGCTACGCGCTGACGCTCACCACCCGACAGTGCAGCTGGACGATGATCCATTCGATGAGACAAACCTACTTTTGTGAGCATCTCTTTGGCCACAGCTCTGGCTTCATTGTTATCGATACCTCTGATACGCAACGGCATGGCCACGTTATCCAAAGCACTGAACTCAGCCAAAAGATGATGGAATTGGTAAATGAATCCCAAATGTTGATTGCGTAACTTATTTAGCTCAGCCTCAGAAAGACGACTCAAGGACTGTCCCACCAAGATGACTTCGCCTTGACTGGCATGATCTAAACCGCCCAAAAGATGCAACAAGGTACTCTTACCTGAACCCGAGGCTCCAACAATGGCTAACTTTTCACCAACCGCAAGCTCCAAACTGATGTCATGGAGGACTTGGACAGCCAATTCACCTTCTCCATAAGTTTTGGAAATGTTTTTCGCTACCAATGCCATGTTCATATTCAGCCCCTCACTCATAACGCAAGGCCTGAGCCGGTTGAATTTTGGCCGCTCTCCAACTTGGATAAAGCGTTGCCAAAAGAGAAAGAATGAATGCCATTAAACCCACTGTGATCACGTCACTGCTTCGCACATCGGAGGGTAAGCTTGAGATAAAGTAAATGTCGCGGGGCAAGAATTGAACACGGAAAATAGCTTCCAAGCTTGGCACAATCACATCAATATTCAACGAAATGAGTAAGCCCAAGATAATTCCACCCAAAGTGCCGATGGCACCAATCATGAAGCCTTGCGCAAAGAAAATTCTTTGAATCATTCCAGCACTAGCACCCATGGTGCGAAGAATGGCGATGTCACCTCGCTTATCAGTGACTGTCATCACCAGCGTAGAGACCAAGTTAAACGCGGCCACTGCAATGATCAAGGTAAGAATGATGAACATCATGCGTTTTTCAGTTTGCACAGCTGCAAACCAATTTTTGTTTTGTCTTGTCCAATCTTTGACCCATAAGCCAGGTAGTTGCATAGAAAGTTGGTCTGCCACTTTTGCGGCCTGCTGCATATCATCTAATTTGAGACGTAAACCCGATGGCCCATCCAATCGCAATAATGCCGCCGCATCTTTCCAATGAACCACAGCCAAAGTGCTATCAAACTCATAATGGCCGCTATCGATGATGCCAATCAACTTAAAAGCTCTCATCCGTGGCGTCATACCTGCAGGATTGATATCGCCTTCAGGAACCATGATGGTGATACGGTCGCCTAACTGAACGCCGAGGACTCCAGCTAACTCAGCTCCCAAGGCCAAACCAAACTCACCAGGCTTAAGAGTATTGATCTGCCCTTGAATGAAATGTTTCGGTATATCAGATACTTTGCCCTCTAGATCAGGGTCAATACCTCGAAGTGCAACACCTCGCATCACGTCACTTCGACTGATCAAGGCTTGAGACATGATCATTGGTGCTGCACCTGTCACGCGCTTATTTTCTTGAACTTTAGCCAATAAAGGCTGCCACTCTCCCAATCCTGATGGAGCATGAATCTCGACATGGGATAAAACGGACAGCATCCGATCACGAACTTCTTTTTGGAAGCCATTCATGACTGATAAAACCACGATCAGAGCAGCGACGCCTAAGGCAATCCCCAACATTGATACAGATGATATAAATGACAAAAACCCGTCTTTAGACCCTGTTTCCTTGTTTTTCCCGCCTTTTCTCCTGGCATTGGTATAGCGCCATGCGATTTCGAGTTCAATCGGCCAAATATTCATATGAAAGAGTTTAGCTTGCTCTTGGACAGAAGGTCTAAATGCCCCCTAAAATCAAGGTTATGAAATACACCCTCGTTATTGCCGACAGCCAAGATCAAGAATCTTTTGACCGTGGCCTGCCCTATGAAAAGTTTTTACTGGGCAGCCAGAATGCCAGCGCCCCATTGGAACTCCAATCGCATGGTGTTACTGTTAAGCCAAATACTTGTGTGGCAAAAATTGAGCCGGTACACATCCATGCAGCCAGAGACCACTTGGTTTTAACGAGCACTGCAATTTTAGACATTCAAGCATCGGAAGCTGATGCCCTATTTGAATCAGTGAAAGATATTTTTGCGGAAATGAGTGATATCACTCATCGGAGCAAGCCTCATAAATGGTTCATTGAATCTTCAGCACTTCAAACCTTATCAACCGTTAGCACAGCTCAAGCAGAAAGTCGTAACATTGATCATTGGATGCCATCTGATACAAGCCAAGAAGGTGTGGCTCGACAATGGCGCAAATGGCAAAACGAGATTCAGATGATTTGGTTCAATCACCCAGTCAATGAAGCAAGAAAAGCTGAAGGCATGCTCAGCATCAACTCTGTGTGGATCAGCGGCAATGGCACGCTGAATGACATCAAACCCAACGAGAGGCTCTTAGACGCCAAGCACTGGCACAGTTCAGATGGATGCCTGAACTTGCTCGCATCTCACCTGAACAAACCTCACGCCACTTCGCTGAATGAATTGAATTTAGATGGCACGATCTCATTGCTATCAACCTCTGACCCAGAGTTGAACACTGTTTGGCAAAAGGCGAATGAAGCATTGATCAATCATGAGATTAAAGCAATTGAATTGATTGATTTTCCAGAAGGCCAAGAAAGATCTCGAACGATCACCATTGAACAGCTGCCTAAAAAAGGTTTTGCCCTTTGGAAAAAACCAGTTGTAGGCTCACTTCAGGATATGCTTCGCTCATGACCATTCAATTCAAAGAGCGCCAATTTTCAGAAAAAAGTGCCGTTTGGCTTGAGCAAAGTGGCACTCACCCAGTATTGGCAAAATTGTTTGCTGCTCGAGGTGTTGAAAAACCAGAAGAACTTTTACTCGAACTCAAGAACCTGATCCCACCTGCACAGCTTAAAAATTGTGAATTAGCAGCGAAATACTTGGCTGATGCAATAGAAGCAGGTAAAAAATTACTAATTGTTGCTGACTATGATTGCGATGGCGCCACTGCCTGCGCTGTCGGCCTCAAAGGTTTAAGAGCTTTGGGCGCACCCTGGAACATCAATATTGATTACTTTGTTCCTAATCGTTTCACCTTGGGGTATGGCTTGACACCAGAGGTCGTCGATTTGGTTTCCGGTCTTCCTGATAAACCAGATATTTTGATCACCGTTGATAACGGCATCGCCAGCGTTGCCGGTGTTGAAAGAGCACAGCAATTGGGTATTGAAGTATTGGTCACAGACCATCACTTACCTGCCGATCAATTACCAAAAGCCGCTTGGATTGTGAACCCCAATCAACCTGATTGCACTTTCCCAAGTAAAGCGCTTGCCGGGGTTGGTGTGATGTTTTATTTATTGATTGCATTGCGCGCTGAGTTTCGTGCTCGAGGCGCATTCTCTGCAGAAAATCAACCACGCCTTGAAAATCTCTTAGATTTAGTGGCGCTTGGCACTGTTGCGGACGTTGCATCTCTGGATAGAAATAATCGCATCTTGGTTGCCAATGGCATCAAAAGAATTAAAAGTGGACAAATGCAAGCGGGTATTCGGGCTCTTTATATCGCTGCCGGAAAAGACCCGAATCGTGCGAGCTCATTTGATCTTGGATTCACCTTGGGTCCTCGCCTGAATGCTGCTGGCCGATTGGCTGACATGTCACTAGGTATCCAATGTTTGCTTTCTGAATCGCCAGAGGAAGCATTGAAATTGGCTCACGAACTTGATCGCATGAATCGCGAACGCCGAACCATTGAAGCGGGTATGCAAGAAACTGCATTGGCCAGCTTAATAGATATCCAAGTTGGTGACCAGGCCACCTTGTGCATGGCCAATGAAACATGGCATCAAGGCGTGATCGGCATCGTTGCATCAAGATTAAAAGAAAAATTCCACCGCCCCACCCTGATTTTTGCTCCAGGTGAAGAATCTGGACAAGCCGTTCTCAAAGGCTCAGGCAGATCCATACAAGGATTTCATTTAAGAGATGCCTTGGATTTGGTTTCTAAAAAGCATCCAGATCTTATTTTGAAGTTTGGCGGTCATGCCATGGCTGCGGGATTGACGATTGAAGAAGATTCTTTTGAGGAATTCAAAGCTTGCTTTGAAGAAGTGGCTCAAAGCTTGATGACCCCAGAAGTACTCCAACGACAACTGGCTCACGATGGCAGACTAGATCCAGAATTCATTGACCCAGAACTTGGCACCATGCTTGCCAATGAAGTTTGGGGTCAAGGATTCCCTGCCCCAGTATTTGTAGGTGAGTTTGAAGTGCTAACTCAAACCTTGATTCAAGAAAAACACCTCAGAGTTCAGTTAAAAGCCATTAATTCCAATGGTTCAAGTCATCCAAAAGCCTTCAACGGCATTTGGTTTTCCAGAAATGCAACCCTACCAAACCCAGCCAGATTGGCTTATCGAGTCGTTACAGACCATTATCAGGGGGTTGCCAGAGCTCAATTACACATAGAAGCTCTCGATGACCCTTTATAATTGCCGACCATGGAAGCCGAACAATTAAATCTCATCAGTAACACCCTCGAAGACCTGCGTACTCGTACGATTGAGCTTCGGAGGTATCTTTGACGTCGACAACAAAGCAGAACGTTTAGTCGAAGTTAATCAAACCCTTGAAGATCCCAAAATTTGGGATGATCCTAAGCAGGCCCAAGCCCTGGGTAAAGAAAAAAAGCTTTTAGATGGTGTCGTAGGCACTATTAATTTTCTGACGGACAACATCACCTCAAGCCAAGAACTATTTGAAATGGCCAAAGAGGAAGGTGACTTCGAAACAATTCTCTCGATTCAAACCGATACCGATGGCATGCGCCAACAAGTCGAGGGCCTTGAATTCCGACGCATGTTCAGCAATCCAATGGATCCCAGCTCATGCTTCATTGATATTCAATCTGGCGCTGGTGGAACTGAGGCTTGCGACTGGGCCAGCATGTTGTTACGCCAATACCTTCGTTACTGTGAGCGCAAAGGCTTTAAAGCTGAAGTGCTGGAAGTTTCCGACGGCGATGTGGCTGGCATTAAAAGCGCCACAATCAAAATTGATGGTGAATACGCATACGGCCATTTAAGAACAGAGACTGGTGTGCATCGCCTGGTGCGCAAATCACCTTTTGACTCAGCCAATGGACGTCACACCTCATTCACGAGTGTGTTCGTTTACCCTGAGGTTGATGACTCTATTGAGATCGACATCAATCCCGCTGATATTCGTACGGATACCTACCGCGCCTCTGGCGCTGGTGGACAGCACATCAACAAAACAGACTCAGCGGTTCGCTTGACTCACGTACCAACCGGCATTGTGGTGCAGTGTCAAAACGATCGAAGCCAACATAAAAATCGTGCTGAAGCCATGTCCATGTTGAAGTCTCGCCTTTACGAACATGAGTTACGTAAACGCCAAGCAGAACAAGACAAACTAGAGGCCACAAAGAGCGATGTGGGCTGGGGTCATCAGATCAGATCGTATGTTCTAGATCAAAGCCGCATCAAAGATCTTCGAACCAACGTAGAAATATCGAATACGCAAAAAGTTTTAGACGGCGACTTAGATCCATTCATTGAAGCCAGCTTAAAGCAAGGCGTTTAACCATCACTATTACTTAATCACCATTCAATTGTTAGCGAAAATATCATGAGTCAAGAAGAACAAACGCCCATCGTCGATGAAAATCACATCATTGCAGAACGTCGCGAAAAATTAGCTCAATTACGCAAAAATGGTGTGGCATTCCCCAATGATTTTGTCCCTACACATCATGCTGCCGACTTACATGAGCACTATGGTGAAATCAGCAAAGAGCAACTGGCTGAAAAAAATATCACGGTCAAAGTAGCTGGTCGAATGATGCTCAAGCGCGTGATGGGGAAAGCCAGCTTTGCGACTGTCCAAGATCGTACGGGTCAAATTCAGTTTTACATCAATGATGCTGATGCAGGAGTTGATGCTCACAATGCCTTTAAACATTGGGACATGGGTGACTTCATCGCTGCTGAAGGTGTGGTGTTTAAAACCAACAAAGGCGAACTATCGATCCTAGTAAAAGATTTACGTCTTTTATCAAAATCATTGCGCCCTCTTCCTGATAAATTCCACGGTCTTTCAGACCAAGAGATGAAATACCGTCAACGCTATGTTGACTTGATTGTTTCTCCAGAAACACGTCAAACCTTCTTGGCTCGCAGCAAAGCGATGTCTTCAATACGTCATCACATGCAAGATGCGGGATTCATGGAAGTTGAAACGCCGATGCTTCACCCAATTCCAGGTGGTGCTGCAGCAAAACCTTTCATCACCCATCACAATGCCTTAGACATGGAAATGTATCTGCGCATAGCTCCAGAGCTTTATTTGAAGCGCTTGGTGGTTGGTGGTTTCGAAAGAGTCTTTGAAGTTAACAGAAACTTCCGCAACGAGGGTGTCAGCCCAAGACATAATCCAGAATTCACCATGATGGAGTTTTATGCAGCCTACACTGATTACAAATGGCTCATGACCTTCACAGAAGAACTCATCAGAGCAGCAGCTATCGATGCACAGGGCACTGCGAATTTGACTTACCAAGGTAAAGCCTTGGATTTATCAAAGCCATTCCAGCGCTTAACCATTGCTGAGGCAATTCTTAAGTACG
>Ga0222712_10001807_pt1 | contig 25615 bp, 15 predicted proteins | sample C33_657DmetaG_FD_165043 | JGI IMG/M metagenome (GOLD analysis project Ga0222712, IMG submission 165043) | Estuarine water microbial communities from San Francisco Bay, California, United States - C33_657D | ecosystem: Environmental > Aquatic > Marine > Unclassified | place: USA: California... | reverse complement strand
GCCATGCCGGCGCCGATGATGGCGATGTTGAGTGTCATGGCTTGGACTCTACACGCTGTATGGGGCTTTGGGGGTTCGGGAAAACGCAATGCTTTTGGCGGGCGTTGCTTTTTTTCATGCTATTTTCACGCCTTGATTTTTAAGCTGTCGTACTTATGTATTTGTCTCAATCTCTAGACGTTTGTGTTGTTCGAGTACCATCCCGCCTTGGGCCATGACCGTCGCGCAAAACGACTTGGGGTTGATCTACAACATTAGGCCCTAACCATCCTTCACGCATCACATGATCACCATTCGTAAATCCCTCGATCGCGGTTACGCCGACCACGGTTGGTTGAAGTCATTCCATAGCTTTTCTTTTGCTGGCTACCACGACCCGCAATTTATGGGGTGGGGTAATTTGCGGGTGATCAATGAGGACCGTATAGCGCCGGGCACGGGGTTTGGTACCCATGGACATCGGGATATGGAGATCATTAGTTATGTGTTGCAGGGCGAGTTGGCACATCAAGACAGTATGGGTAATGTGGAAGGTATTCCGCCTGGCGATGTGCAACGCATGAGTGCTGGTTCTGGCGTGATGCACAGTGAGTTCAACCATGCGCCTAATGAGACTACGCATTTCTTTCAAATTTGGATTGAACCCAATGTGCGCGGCATAGCACCTGGATATGAACAAAAAACGGTTCCGCCTGCTTCCAAGCGTGGTGCTTTGAGTCAAATTGCTGGCCCTCAGGATGCTTTGGTGAAGATCCATGCCGATGCGTCTTTGTATGCGGGGCTTTTTGATGGCGATGAGACTGCTACGCTCTCTTTGCAGTCAGGTCGCAAGGCTTACGTGCATTTGGTGCGCGGTGAGGTGCAAGTCAACGGACATGCATTGAAAGCTGGAGATGCCGCTATGTTGGACAAAGAAGCCCAAATTGCAATCTCACATGGGGTGGATGCAGAAGTATTGGTTTTTGATTTAGCACCCTAATTTTTTTCAACCCTTAAGGAATTTCTATGACTAAAACAGTCGTTATTTATCACTCAGGCTACGGCCATACTCAGCGCGTCGCGCAGTTTGTGGCGGAAGGCGCCAAGGCGCAAGTGATTGCGATTGATGCGGATGGCAATATCACTGAAGCTGAATGGACCGCATTAGATGCGGCCGATGCCATCATCTTCGGCTCGCCTACCTATATGGGCATGGCCTCTTGGCAGTTCAAGAAATTTGCGGACGCTACTTCTAAGCGTTGGTTTTCTAGTGCTTGGAAAGACAAAGTCGCTGGCGGTTTTACGATTTCTGCTAGCCCCAGTGGCGACAAGCTGTCTACTATTCAGTACTTCATCACTTTGTCTATGCAACAAGGCATGGTCTGGGTCGGACAGCCTTCTCTGAATGACGGCACGATCAACCGCATTGGCTCTAACTCTGGTTTGATGGCGCAAGTGGGTGCTACTAGCCCGGCTGCCGACATTCCACAAGGCGATTTAGACACTGCCAAGGCCTACGGCGAGCGTGTCGCGCATGTTGCTTCCAAGCTGCGCGGGTAATTCGAATTTAGTGAATGCTTTTATTTGCGTAGTCCATTAGTGCTCATGCACGCACAAGGGCTACGCAATCCCTAGTGGTGGGCAGGTGGTGTGCCTACAATCAAGTTTATGTTTGTTCATTTACGCCTGCACTCTGAGTTTTCCGTAGTCGATGGGACTAACCGAATCGATGACGCAGTGCAGGTGGCCGCCGATGACAAACAACCTGCGTTGGCACTGACCGACCTCAATAATTTATTTGGCACTATTAAGTTTTACAAAGAAGCCCGCAGTAAGGGCGTGAAGCCTTTGTTGGGTGCAGAGATTTATCTGGAAAGCTTGACCCAAGACGCGAATCATCTTTCTAAGATGATTTTGTTGGTGCAAAGCCAACAAGGTTACTTAAATCTGTGTGAACTTCTGAGCCGTGGCTGGACACAAAACGTTTATAAAGCGGTGGGCGTGATCAAGTTGGCTTGGTTGAAAGAGTTGTCCCAAGGTTTGATTGCGCTCTCAGGTGCGCAAAGTGGACCCATAGGCCAAGCTTTGGTACAAAGTGACTTGTCGCGGGCCAGTGAGTTGGCCCTGCAAATTGCTGGCATCTTTCCTCACCGTTTTTACATAGAGCTACAACGCGCGGGTCGCGCGGATGATGAATCACATGTAGTGGCTGCTGTGCAGTTAGCTTCGCATTTGAATTTGCCGGTGGTGGCCACACACCCCGTGCAATTTACCAAACCAGACGATTACGAAGCGCACGAAGCGCGTGTGTGTATTTCTGAAGGTGAGATATTGGGTAACCAACGGCGTGTGCGTAAATTCACGCGTGAACAATATTTCAAATCCAGCGCGCAAATGGTGGAGCTGTTTGCAGACATTCCATCTGCAGTCGCCAACACCTTAGAAATTGCCAAGCGTTGCAATGTGTCGCTGGTGTTGGGTAAACCGCAGTTGCCCGATTACCCCACGCCTAACGGCATGGGGATTGATGAATATTTCCGCTTTGCATCGCACGAAGGATTGAAGGAACGTTTGGCGCATCTCTACCCAGATGCGGCAAAACGTGAGCTTGAGCGCTCGCGTTATGAAGATCGCTTGGAGTTTGAGATCAATACGATTTTGAAGATGGGTTTTCCTGGGTACTTCTTGATCGTGGGTGATTTCATCAACTGGGCCAAGAACAATGGTTGTCCTGTGGGGCCGGGCCGTGGATCTGGCGCTGGCTCATTGGTTGCGTATTCATTGAAGATCACCGACTTGGACCCTTTGCGATACAACTTGCTGTTTGAGCGCTTTTTAAATCCTGAACGCGTGTCGATGCCTGACTTTGATATCGACTTTTGCCAAACCAACCGCGACCGCGTGATTGATTACGTGAAAGACAAATACGGCCGCAATGCGGTGAGTCAAATCGTCACGTTTGGCACCATGGCAGCTCGCGCTGCGATTCGTGATGTGGGCCGTGTACTCGATATGAGTTACACCTTTTGCGATGGCATCAGCAAACTCATTCCCAATAAACCCGGACAACACATCACGATTGACGGGGCGGTCAAAGAAGTGCCCATGTTGGCCGAGCGTTTAGAAAAAGAAGAAGAAGTCAAAACTTTGTTGGAGCTTGCTAAAAAGTTAGAGGGCATGACGCGCAACGTAGGTATGCATGCTGGCGGTGTTTTGATTGCCCCTGGAAAACTCACAGACTTTTGTCCCCTCTACCAGCAACCTGGAAGCGAATCTGCCGTCAGCCAATTTGACAAAGACGACGTCGAAGCTGCTGGCTTGGTGAAGTTTGACTTCTTGGGTTTAGCAACCCTCACGATATTGGAAATCGCGCGCCAATTTATTCAGACGCGTCATAAAGGTCAGGAAAATTTTGCCTTTGACAATATTGCGTTGGACGATTCTGCAACCTACCGTTTGTTTCAAGAAGGAAAAACTGAAGCCGTTTTCCAGTTTGAGAGCCGTGGCATGCAAGGCATGTTGCGTGATGCACGTCCGACCCGGCTTGAAGACTTGATTGCCTTGAACGCGCTGTATCGTCCAGGGCCTATGGATTTGATTCCCAGTTTCGTAGCGCGTAAACATGGTCGTGAAAAAGTGGAGTATCCGCATCCGCTGGTCGAAGGCTTGTTGTCTGAGACCTACGGCATCATGGTTTACCAAGAACAGGTGATGCAAACAGCGCAGATCTTAGGTGGCTATTCACTCGGTGGTGCAGACTTGTTGCGTCGTGCCATGGGTAAAAAGAAGGCCGAAGAAATGGCTGAGCACCGCGAAATATTCCGCAAAGGTGCTGCTGGTAACAACATTCCCGCGCATAAAGCAGATGAAATTTTTGACTTGATGGAGCGTTTTGCGGGCTATGGCTTTAACAAATCGCATGCCGCTGCTTATTCTTTGTTGGCATATCACACCGCTTGGGTGAAGGTGCATTACACCGCTGAATTCTTCTGCGCCAACATGACGGTGGAGATGGATGACACCGACAAGCTCAAGGTTTTGTATGAAGATGCAATAAAAATGGGTATGGCTTTCGAGGCGCCCAATATCAACCGCGGAACCTATCGGTTCGAGCCGATTTCTGACAAAACCATTCGCTATGGTTTGGGGGCTATCAAAGGCTCTGGCGAACAAGCGATAGAAGCCATTGTTGCTGCACGAGAGAGGGGCGGTGCATTCACCAGTTTGTATGACTTTGCGCGCCGTGTCGATCGCTCGCGTTTGAATAAGCGCACCGTAGAAGCTTTGATCAAAGCAGGCGCATTTGATTGTCTTGATTTGAACCGCGCTTCTTTGCTGTCCAGCGTTGACCGTGCATTCGACTTTGCTGCTACCAGTGAAGCTAACGCTAACCAAGGTGGTTTGTTTGACATGGGTGAAGACACCCACGGTTCTAGCCAACAAGAGCCTGAGATGGTCAGCGCCATGCCTTGGGGCGTCAAAGAAAGGTTGACCCAAGAAAAAACAGCTTTAGGCTTTTATTTATCAGGCCATTTGTTTGACGAAGTTGACCGCGAAGTACGAAACTTTGTGAAGACCCGTATCGATGACTTGATGGATTCACGTGAACCTCAATTGCTGGCTGGTATTGTGAGTGATATGAAAGCAATCAATGGCCAACGCGGTAGGTTAATGATCTTCAAGCTTGACGATAAGTCAGCCTCGATTGAGGCCACTGCAGACGAAGCGACTATGAACGCCTATCGAAACACATTGCGTGATGATGAATTAGTCGTGGTGATGGGCAAGGTGCAAAACGATCGCTTTTCAGGGGGGTTGCGTCTGTCGATCAGCCAAGTCTGGGACTTGAACCAAGCGCGTTGCCGTTTCGGTAAATATTTGCGCGTAGCTGTCAACGGCACTTTACCTGACATCGCGCGAATAGTTCGCGAGCATCCTGCCCGCGTAGAGACAACTGAGCAAGGTAACTTGGTGCGCGGTTTGGGTGTTCGACTGCAGGTGTTACGCGAAGGTGCCAATGCTGAGATTGAACTCGGAGACAACGCTAAATTTTTCCCCACTGACGCCGCATTGGCGAGTTGGATGGCACAAGCCCACCAAGGGCAGTCGCAAATCATTTACGAATAAGCCCTTATGTGGACCATCCCAACGCTTTTAACTTTGACGCGGATTGCGGCAATTCCTTTGATTGCAGGTTTGTTCTATTTGCCGATCGATAACGGATCACGCAATCTGCTGGCAACCTCGATGTTTGTGGTGTTTGCGTTGACAGATTGGCTAGATGGTTATTTGGCACGCAAGTTGAACCAAACCTCTGCCTTTGGTGCTTTCTTAGACCCAGTGGCTGATAAGTTTTTAGTGTGTGCTAGTTTGTTGGTGTTGGTGCATCTTGGGCGCGTTGACGTATTGGTCTCCCTTATCATCATCGGTCGTGAAATTGCTATCTCTGCTTTACGCGAATGGATGGCACAAATTGGTGCGAACCGAAGCGTCGCCGTACATATGCTTGGCAAACTTAAAACTACCATGCAAATGGTGGCCATTCCGTTTTTACTTTACGACGGCGTTCTTTTTGGCGTGATTGACACTGCTGCTTGGGGCTTTGTATTGATATGGATCGCTGGGATCTTGACTGTGTGGTCCATGGTGTATTACCTGCAAAAAGCCTGGCCCGATATCTTGGACCACGCTAAGTAATGGGGAGTTCTTCTCAGCTTTCATGGCTACGCGCCATGCCGCTAGTCTTTGTCGGTATTTGGAGTACAGGGTTTATCGTGGCGCGTTATGGCATGCCCAATTCGCCCCCTTTTGCGTTTCTTTGGTTACGTTTTGCTTTTTCTATCTTGTGTTTTTTGCCTTGGATTTATCTGTCCAAAGTGCCTTGGCCAAATGACAAGCGGCAATGGCTGCATTTGGCTGTGACGGGTGTTTTTATTCAGGCGGGGTATTTGGCTGGCGTTTGGTCTGCAGTCAAAGGTGGCATGGGTTCTGGGCTTTCCGCCTTGATCGTTGGATTGCAACCGGTTCTCACAGCCATATGGTTATCGTCGCAAGGCGGTCACGTTTCTCGCAGGCAATGGCTAGGTTTGGTCTTGGGGTTTGTTGGGCTGTCCATGGTGGTGTCTCACAAATTAGAGGGCGGCATTGAAGTCACGCCATTTAGTTTTGCTATGGCCTTAATGGCCTTGGCGTCGATTACGGTGGGTACGCTGTATCAAAAACGATTTGTCAAACCTTGTGATGTCCGAACCGCCAGTAGTGTGCAACTGATGGCCGCTTGGGTCGTTACATTACCTTTGGCCATGATGGAATCCGAGGCCATTCAGTGGAACCACCAGATGCTTTATGCCATGACGTGGTCGGTGTTGTGCCTTACATTGGGCGGCAGTTCTTTGTTTTATATATTGATACAACGTGGCGCCGCAGCTTCTGTCACGAGCTTGATGTATTTGGTTCCACCTACCACCGCCGTGCTGGCCTTGGTACTGTTTGGTGAAACTATGACATTTGTTACCCTGCTTGGTATTTTGGTGACAGCTTTAGGGGTCAGCTTGGTGGTGCGGTCACCTAAAATCGACCGCTAAATTTTTGAACATTTTGCAAACCACAAAACGAGAAATCCATATGTCTAAAAAACGCATTGCAGTCATTGCTGGTGACGGTATCGGTAAAGAAGTGATGCCCGAAGGCATCCGCGTGATGGAAGCGGCCGCTAGTAAATTTGGTATTGACTTAGCGTTTGACCATTTCGATTTTGCTAGTTGGGATTATTTTGAGAAGCACGGCAAGATGATGCCCGACGATTGGAAAGACCAAATCGGTGGACACGATGCCATTTACTTCGGTGCAGTCGGCTGGCCTGACAAGATTGCTGACCACATCTCTTTGTGGGGTTCTTTGTTGTTGTTTCGCCGTGAATTTGACCAATACATCAACTTACGCCCAGCGCGTTTGATGCCAGGCATCATCGCTCCTGTAGTGCGTAAAGATGGTTCAGCTAGGGCACCTGGCGAAATCGATATGTATATCGTGCGCGAAAACACCGAAGGCGAGTATTCCAGTATTGGTGGCCGTATGTACCCAGGTACCGAGCGTGAAATCGTAATGCAGGAGACAGTGATGTCTCGCATTGGTGTGGATCGCGTGCTGAAATTTGCCTTTGAATTGGCCATGTCGCGCCCTAAAAAGCATTTAACAAGTGCTACGAAATCAAATGGCATTGCCATCACCATGCCTTATTGGGATGAGCGCGTGGCAGAAATGGCCAAAGCCTATCCGGCCATCCGCCAAGATAAATTCCATATCGACATCTTGACGGCGCACTTTGTGCAACGCCCTGACTTCTTTGACGTGGTGGTTGCCAGTAATTTATTTGGCGATATCTTGAGCGACTTAGGCCCGGCATGCACAGGAACTATCGGCATTGCACCTAGCGCTAACCTCAATCCAGATCGTAAGTTTCCATCCCTCTTTGAGCCTGTTCATGGATCTGCGCCAGATATTGCGGGTAAGGGATTGGCCAATCCAATTGGTCAAATTTGGTGCGGCGCCATGATGTTGGAATTCCTCGGGCATAAAAATGCCCACGACGCAGTGCTCGCAGCGATTGAAAAAGTATTAGATCCGAGCAGCCAAGCACCTAGAACGCCTGACATTGGTGGAAAAGCCCAAACTTCTGATCTAGGGAAAGCGATTGCACAAGCCTTGTGATTTTCCCGATAACTATTGCGAATTCATATCAAAAAGCGTCTAGAATCGCATCCGCTTCGTTGCAATGCCTAGTGTTTCTCTTGTTGACACGCTCTGCATGCATGGCTCTAATAGCTAACAGCAACGTAATTGCAAGCGCGCATAGTTTGTAAAAACTAACGCATACCAATTTAAACAACAACATATCTCATTGAGAGGGAATATCTGTGAACAAGACTGAACTCATCGAGCACATTGCCAAGCACGCCGACATATCTAAAGCTGCTGCCACTCGCGCACTTGAATCCACCATCGGCGCAGTTAAAACCACCCTCAAAAAAGGCGGAACCGTTTCTTTGGTTGGTTTTGGTACTTTCGCAGTTGGCAAGCGCGCTGCTCGCACTGGTCGTAACCCACGCACCGGCGCCGCCATCAAAATCAAGGCAGCTAAGGTGCCAAAGTTCCGCCCAGGTAAAGGTCTTAAGGACGCGCTGAATTAATCAGCACTCCAGTCGGGTGCTTAGCTCAGTTGGTAGAGCAGCGCCCTTACACGGCGTAGGTCGGCGGTTCGAGCCCGTCAGCACCCACCACTCGACAGACAAGGCGAACATTTTTGTGTTCGCCTTTTTCTTTTAAACCCTAAGTGAAAAATCTCTATGTTTGATTTCGTTCGCAAGCACACCAAGATCATGCAATTTTTGCTGTTCTTGCTTATTTTTCCCTCATTTGTGTTGTTTGGACTGGAAGGCTACAGCAGCATGCGTGACAAAGGGGCAGTAGTGGCGACTGTGAATGGTTCCAACATTTTGCAGCCCGAGTTAGACAACGCGCACAAAATACAAGTCGATCGCATGCGTGCAGCCATGCCCAACTTGGATGCCAAGTTGTTTGATTCGGCTATTGCCAAGCAAGCTACCTTAGATCGCTTGGTACGTGAGCGTTTGCTACAAGTTGCTGCTCAAAAAATGCATTTGAACGTGAGCGACCAACGATTGGCCAATGAATTACAACAAAACCCTAATATTGCTGGGCTTCGTCGACCCGATGGAAGCTTGGACCTAGAGCGTTATCGCCAGTTGTTGAGCACCCAGGGTCTAACGCCTGAGTCATTTGAAGCCCAGGTGCGTTCAGATTTATCGACCCGCCAAGTGATGGCAGGTTTAGGAATTACCAGTTTTGCTACATCTGCGTTGGCTGACGTTACTTTGAATGCGTTTTATGAAAAACGCCAGATCCAAGTGGCTAAGTTTGCAGCGTCTGATTTCGTTGCGCAAATCAAACCAACAGACGCTGAGTTGGAAAACTATTACAAAGCTAATAGCGAGAAGTTCAAATCGCCAGAGCGTGCGGATGTCGACTATGTGATCTTGGATATAGCCTCTATCCAAAAAACTGTCACGGTGCCGGAGTCTGAACTCAAAACTTTCTACGAACAAAACTTGGCGCGCTTGGCTAATTTAGAAGAGCGCCGTGCTAGCCACATCTTGATCAACGCTGACAAAGCAGCGCCTGCTGCGGACCGAGAAAAAGCGCGCGCGAAAGCCCAAGAAATTATGGCAACTTTGAAGCAGTCACCTGAAAAGTTTGCCGAACTCGCCAAAAAATTCTCGCAAGATACTGGTTCAGCTAATAAAGGCGGTGACTTAGATTTCTTTGCGCGTGGCGCAATGGTCAAGCCCTTTGAAGATGCTGCGTTTGCATTGAAGAAGGGCGAGATCAGTGATGTGGTGGAATCTGATTTTGGTTTTCATATTATTCGAGTCACTGACATTAAGCAACCTAAGCAAAAATCTTTCGAAGAATCGCGTGCCAGCCTAGAAGTAGACGCCAGACGTCAGTTGGCCCAACGTAAATTCGCAGAAGCTGCAGACCAATTTACCAATCTAGTCTATGAACAATCAGACAGTTTGAAGCCTGCGGCTGATAAGTTGAAGCTTGAAATACAGCACGCCAAAGGCGTAGGCACCGAGCCCGTTCCTTCAGCGAGTGGCACAGCAATGAACAACCCTAAGTTGTTGGCAGCCATCTTCTCGAGCGATACGATTGAGAAAAAACGCAACACTGAAGCTATTGAATTGGCGCCTAATGTCTTGGCCTCTGCGCGCATTGCCAATTACCAGCCTGCGCGTATCTTGCCCCTGTCGGATGTCAAAGATAAAGTGCGCGAACAAGTGGTTGCGCAAAAAGCCCTAGAGCGTGCCAAGCAAGAAGGGCAAAGCAATTTAGCGCAATGGAAAGCATCACCTGAAAAAGCTAAATTGGCTGCAGCCGTATTGGTTTCTCGTGAGCAAAAGCAACAACTCTCTGACGCAGTGGTGGAGGCTGCATTGCGTGCCAATACACAAACACTGCCTGCATGGGTAGGCGTTGATTTAGGTGGCAGTGGTTACGCGGTAGTCAAGGTCGAAAAAATCTTGCCCCGAGAAACAGTTGATGCACAACAGCAGGCGCGTGAGCGCCAACAATATATCCAATGGTGGGCAGGGGCAGAGGAGGCTTCTTACTACCGTTGGCTCAAAGACAAGTTCAAAGTCGAAATAAAAGCGTCTCGGTTATAATTTTTATGTTACGGTGGCTGTAGCTCAGTTGGTAGAGTCCAGGATTGTGATTCCTGTTGTCGTGGGTTCGAGCCCCATCAGCCACCCCACGAAGGTGATGGGTTGCAAGCTTTGCTTGCAACCCTTTTTTTATTGGGACTCACCCTTTTAGGCGACTATACGTAAGGACTGCATTCGTTTAATTCGTTTCCTGTTTTTAGCTGATTGTTTGGCCACCCACAAATCACGTTGTGTTTGTAAGCTGAGCCAATATCCCTGAGTTGTTCCTAGAGCCTCAGATAGTCTGAGATCCATATCCGCAGTTATAGAAGCATGCCCGTGCAAAAGACGCGACAGCATGACTCTACTTATACCTATGTGTTGTGCAAAAGAAGTAACCGTTATTTGAAGGTCTTCAAGCCATCCTGACAAAAGTACCCCCGGGTGGGATGGGTTGTGCATATCCATATCAATCCTTTTAGTGGTAATCAAGATAGTCCAATAACTCCACATCATTTTCAACAAACCGGAAGGTCAGTCTCCAATTTGCCTGAACAGTTACTGCGTAAAACCCCGATAAATTCCCGGCTAATTTATGTATGCGCCAAGAAGGACGCCCTAAATCACTCGGATCACTTGCTGCATTTAACGCGGTTAGCAAATCCCGAAGTCTTTTTTGATGAATGGCTTGTATTCCAGTAACACGGCCAGTAAGAAAGAAGACTTCAAGGCCTTTGTGCTTGAAGGTAAGTATCATAATGTGTAAACTCAAGATTTACAAATAAAAAATTATGTTACTTTTAATCTATTTGAAATAGCCTAATACGATACAACTTTTTGAGTCAAAGTAGCTATCTTGTGAGTTCCAATTCAAAACCAATCCTGAATGGAGTAATTACTTGATAAAGTAAGTTTGATTTATGGCTGGGTCACAGTTTGAGTCGTATTTAACTCAGGCGGCAAGAAGCTAGCAACCGGTCTAGTTGCAAAATTGTTAGTCACTATCGGCGAAGTTCTCGCACTGTCTTGGATGAAATTAAGTAGCGTGATCAGCTGGTTCAAATTGGCACTGTCTAAGCTAGCCATTTGTGTATCTGTTACCGCCATCAGTTGGCGTGAATTCATACGGTTAAGTAGCGGAGCCACTTGGTTAGGAGTTAAGTTTGCAATTTGCTGGGGCGATAGTGGAACAGTCGCAACAGGAGCTGGCGCTGCACCTGCAAGTTGTGGGGGAGGCGGTTGGTCATTCATCAACGATGCGGCAGCGATACGAGACACGGGTTGGTTGATATAGATCGTAGTGGTAGTGTTGGAATTCAGAGCCCTTTGTTGCACAAAGTTCATCAAAATATTCAACTGATTAATTGACTGCGTATCAAGTCGTGCCATTTGCGTATTGGTAATGGCCATCAACTGGTTGGCGTTGAGTTGGCTAATCAACGGTGACAACTGTGTAGGATCAAGTTCTGAAACTTGTCTTGGCGTTAAATTGACTGTAATGTTGGTTTGTGCAAATGACTGGTTTCCTACTAGCTCATTGGACTTTGGTTGCTCATTAAGCAGTGCATTACTGGCGAGTCTAGAAACAGGTTGATTCACAAATACATTGATATTCGCAGTATTTCCTCCGCTAGCAGGGTTATTGCCATTTGCAGGGCCGTTGTTACTTGCAGTTCTCTGCTGCACAAAGTTCATCAATATCGTGAGTTGGTTAAGTGCTCGTCCGTCCATTCTTGCCATTTGTGTATCGGTAATGGCCATTAACTGGTTGGCATTCAACTGATTGATCAACGGAGCGAGTTGGGCTGGATCTAGCTCAGACACTTGCTTGGGAGTTAATGACACGCTGGCCAGTGTTGCAGTAGGTGCAGGAATAGGTGGGGTGAGAGGTGCAACATTAGGCTGATCGGCCAACAATGCTGCGCCAGCGAGTTTCGCGATAGGCTGGTTGATAAAGATATTCGTATTGTTCACACGATTGCCAGGAGTGGCAGGTCCGGCATTAGCGATAGGGCTAGTGACTCTGTTTTGGACAAAGTTCAACAGTACCGTCAATTGGTTGAGGTAGGCGTTCTCAAGACCAGCCATCTGTGTGTTGGTGACGGCCAATAATTGGTTCGCATTGAGTTGGCTCAGTAGTGGGCCTAGATCTTTGGGATCTAAAGCAGCAACTTGTGCAGGGGTTAAGTTGGGCGTCTCTCGGTTAGCGTTTTGTGCTGTTAATTGAGCAGCATTAAGTGGTCGATTAGCTTGGTTGGGTGCATTTCTTGCGACAGGGACATTTGTAGGAACTGGAGGATTGGTGAGATCAGCCAACTCTTTGCCTAGCGGGTCTTTGAATTTATTTTCTGCAATGTAGTTAGCTCTTAGGGATAGCCGTTCAATCGGATCTTTTAGTAACCCAGTAGCGGCATATTTGGCGACAGCAGCATCCTCAGGTGTATAGGTCTTGTCAGTTGCTTTTTCTGGATTGTCTTTCAAACCTTTGAGGATGTTGATCAACTCAGCTAAACGCGTAGGGTCTAGCTTAGACATCTGCTCATTGGTTAAAGACAGCAATTGCTTCACACTCAGAGCATTAATCAGAGGCGCTACTTGGTCTGAAGAGAGTTGAGGCACTATGTTGCTAGGTATAGAGGAGGCAATTTCTACAGGATTATTCTTATTAAGAATCTCTGCTAGCTTTTGTGGGGTGTCAATATTGGTATTTGTTTTACTTTGCGTAAATTGCGAGACCCTCAAAGCAAGCGCATCTATTTGCTCTTTCATAAGACCGTTAGCGACATATTGCGCAGTCGTTTTATCAATGGCGGTGTAAGCCTTGTCTGCAGCTTTCTCGGGATTATTCTTGATCACGTTAATGATATTGAGCAACTCCGCTTGCCGCGCTGGATCCAACTTGGATATTTGCTCGTTTGTCAAAGCCATTAGTTGGCGCACGGTGAGAGAGTTAATCAAAGGTGCTGCTTGCTCAGGCGTGAGTTGCGCAACTTGGTTGCTAGGCAAAGCGGTGGCAATCTCTATTGGGTCTTTTTTATTTAAAAGCTCAGCGAGCTTTTGCGGCGTATCGATATTGACGGTAGTTCTGTTTTGATTGATTTGGGTGACACGGGTAGATAGGGTGTCAAGTTGCTCTTTAAGCAGGCCATTGGCAGCCAATTGGGCAAATGTTTTGTCTGTGGGCGTGAAGGCTTTCTCAGCTGCTTTTTCTGGGTTGTCTTTGATGACTTTGATGATGTTGAGGAGCTCTGTTTGGCGTGCGGGGTCGAGTTTAGAAATTTGGTCGTTGGTGAGCGACATCAATTGGCGTAGATTGAGCGAGTTGACCAAAGGAGCTACTTGTTCAGGTGATAGTTGAGCAACTTGGGTAGGTGGAAGTGCGGTGGCGATTTCAACTGGGTCTTTTTTGCTGAGAATGTCAGCTAGTCTTTGGGGGTTGACGGCGTTGGGTTGGGTTACCGTCGTATTTAAGGGTGTCGGGGTTGGATTGTTAGCAACCGCACCAACAACACCAGTAGCTGGCTGAGTTATTACTACGTTTGTGTTTGGGGTGCCTGCTGTGTTGTTGGTGGGCAATTGATTTGTAGGCACCGTCGCCTGTGCGGTTACGTTATTGGGAGCATTTAAGGTATTGGCTGTATTGACTGTATTGACAGTGCTTGTCGGTGTGGGACTTGCAGAGGCAGTTGTTGTATTGCTAGGTGCCGCACTTGTTGGAACAGGTGAAGGTGAGTTTTGTGTGATTGTTGTAACCGTATTGGTTCTGGCACTAGGTGATGTATTTGCTTGAGCAATATTAATTTGCGTGGTTGTAGGAGAGCCAGTGGGGGCAGTGGTTGCAATATTTAGAACGTTAGTTGTTGGGTTAGCAGGGTTAGTAGGGTTAGCACCAGCATTAACGATCGTCGTAGTAGTTGTGGAAGAGGCAGGTGATGAATTTGTAGTTGTATTGCCAGATGAAATTACGTTGACTGTATTTACCGAGTTAGTTGGGGCGTTGCCATTAGCTAAAGTTGATGGGCCACCTCCTGAACCAAAAGAGCCAACACCGGAGCTTGATGCAAATGCCACAACAGGTGCTGCACTAATGGTTGGAGATGTAGTTGACAAGACCGCGCTAGCGAAGCTAGCTGTCGTCGTTGCAGGCATGACAACTGGGGTGATATTGCTTGCAGTTGTTTGTGGACCTATGGCGGTACAAGGCGGACCACCCGGACAGCCGGTAATTACTAGTTGACCGCTGACAAAGTTGAGGTTGTAGTTGTTTGCTGTGCCATAAGGGGTGTTAGGGTAAGTACCAGAGAATCTTCCGGAAGTTGAGGCGCTTATGCCATTTGGATTGTTTGCACTTTTTGCAATATCGCCTGTTGTTTCATTATTAACAAGCCCGGTCGCAGTAAATCCAGTTAATGTCTTCGTTGTGCCGTCAAATTCTGTTGAGCCTGAGAGGCCTATAACTGTGGCATTGGCTTTATTGACTCTGAGGCCACCATTCACATACGTTATGTTGTAATTATTTGGACTAAATGTTCCACCAGCTAATCCTGAGGTCATGACGGAGTAAAGTGAACTACTGTAAGCGGCATTTTTTGATGCGCCTGAGCTGGATAGTGTCGCTGAAGTTGCCGTCTCATTGTTTTTTAGTCCTGAAGTGCTGAACTCAGTACCAGAAAAAGTTACCAGATCACCATAAGTTTTTACAAAACTATTGCTGGTTACTGTCAGGTTTGCTTTATTGACAGTCAACCCACCGTCTACATAAGAGATGTTGTAATTGTTTGTGCTAAAGGTACCGCCAGACAATGCTGATGCAGTTATTGCGTAAGGACTGACACTGTAGGGCGCTGTGCTAGGTGAGCCACTGCTTGTCAGAGTCGCAGTAGCAACAGTTTCATTGTTTTTGAGACCGGAAGTGGTGAACTCAGAACCAGTAAATGGTATTGAATCACCATATGTTTTACTGTAACTGTTTGCTGTGACTGTGAGATTGGCTTTATTTACTGTTAGCCCACCATTAATATATGAAATTGCATAATTATTTGAATTGATAGGATTAACTGATCCACCAGTAATGGACGAGATGGCTATTGAGTAAGGTGATGCGCTATAGACGGCGGTAGGAGAAGAGCCAGAGCTAGATATCGTTGCAGATCCAAGTGTCTCATTATTTTTTAAACCAACTGATGAAAACTCACTACCTGCGAACGTTACTGCATCACCGTAAGTCTTAGTTCTATTATTTGCGGAAATAGTCAAAGGAGCTTGATTGACTGTCAAACTACCTGCTGCGTAGGAGATTATGTAATTGTTTGAGTTGAATGTGCCGCCGGTGAGTAAAGATGGAGTTATTAAATAGGGAGAGCCAATGACTGGAGCGTTTGTTACTGCCCCTGCTGTGGTTAAGGTAGCAGAGGTGGCAGTTTCATTGTTCTTGAGTCCAGACGTGCTAAATTCAGTGCCGTTAAGGGTTAAAGAATCTCCATAAGTTTTAACAAAACTATTGGCAGTCACTGATAACGGCGCCTTGCTAACTGTTAAGCCACCATTTACATAATTTATGTTGTAGTTATTGGTGCTAAACGTTCCGCCAGATAAAGTTGAAGGAGTAATCGTGTATGGAGTGCTGCTATGGGCAGCAGTTGATATGCCGCCAAGCGTTGTCAAAGTCACAGTGGTTGCCGTCTCATTATTTTTTAGTCCTGAAGTGCTGAACTCAGAACCCGTGAAGCTTAATGTGTCCCCATAGATTTTTGTATAGCTATTTGCGGTAACCGTTAGAGGTGCTTTGTTAACAGTTAAGCTACCAGCGTTGTAGGTGATTGAATAGTTATTGGTACTAAAGGTGCCGCCTGTAAGTGCAGTGGGTGTTATTGCATAAGCGCCGCCACTGTAGCTAGCGTTTGCTGGGGCACCTGAACTTGTTATGGTTGCACTTGTAGCGGTTTCGCTGTTTTTAAGACCAGATGTGCTGAATTCTGTGCCGCTGAAAGTCATTAAATCGCCATAGGTCTTTGTATAACTATTGGCTGTAACAGATAGCGGGGCCTTGCTAACATTTATTCCGCCATTCACATACGTAATGGTGTAGTTGCTTGTATTGAAACCATTAGCACCTAAAACTGCAGAGGGTGTAACAGAGTAGGGTGTACTGCTATAAGGTGCTGTGGCTACTGCACCAGTAGTTGTTAGCGTTGCTGTTGATGTTGTCTCACTATTTTTTAGACCACTTGTTGAGAATTCGTTGCCTATCAAGGTAATAGTGTCCCCGTATGTTTTGGTAAAACTGTTTGCAGTTATCGTTAGCGGTGCTTTATTTACAGTGAGTAGCCCGTTTGCATAGGTAATAGCATAGTTACTGGAATTAAAAGTACCACCAGTTAATGCTGAAGGTGTGATCGTGTAAGGAGACCCGCTATTTGCAGCAGTTGCTGCGGCGCCTGATGTGGTGAAGCTGGCCGAGGTTGCTGTCTGACCGTTTTGAAGACCTGAAGTTGTAAATTCAGTGCCTGCGAAAGTCATCGTATCGCCATAGGTTTTAGATCGATTATTTGCTGTTACGGTTAGCGGAGCAGGATTTATTACGAGAGAGCCAGGAACAAATGTAAGGCTGTAATTGGTATCTGTTCCACTTGCTGTAGTTGCGTAAGTTCCAGCGTTTATACCGCTACCAGACGCTGATACACCTGTAAGAACAGATTTGGTCTCGCCGCCAACAAGTCCTGTTGCAGTAAAGTTAGAGCCAAGAATAAACTGAGTAGTACCACTATAAGTTGTTGAAAGTGAGCCAGCTGTCACCACAGCTGGTGCTTGGTTTATTGTTGCTGTTGTCGTTAATTGCGATAAGTTAATGGAGTAATTAGCTGCATCCGTGCCGTAAAGCACTGGATTAGAAAGCGTAACAATTTTTCCGATTCCGGCGTTTTTATTTGCAAAAGTGCCTTGTGCAGATCCACCTGTAATAACATCATTATTTATATTTCCGCTAATTACAACGCTACTTGTGTCAATTGTGGCAACGGTATCTCCATCATAAGTTTTATTGTTCGCTACTATGCCGCTGACATAAGTTAATGCCTTTTGAGCAACCGAAAGTGTGCCATTAGAGTATGTAATGCCATAGCCTAATCCATTAGACGCTCCAGTCGGTATAACGCTGTAACTTCCCGCCTTTTGGTTTCCAGATGTTGAAAGGCTAGATGTATAGCTGTATGTACCAAGAGTCATGCCTGCAGATGTATCACTGTTAGCTAGACCGCTAATACTATTTGTGCCAAAAGTTGGTGCTGTTCCATAGGTAGTGCTTGCACTAGGTCCAGTAACAATCATGCTTGGATTCTGTCGATAAATTGCAGTTAATCCTGAACCAGTGGCTGTCGAGAAATTGGTAGTGCTCTCATTGCTGTTATATCTAGATTTATTCGAACCTAGATAAGTTGCTAATAAAGCGCCACTATTACCATATCCACCGGTATAAAGAAGACCCTTACCACCGCTACCAACGCTTATAGATTGGTTGGTAGTTGAAAAGTCACTAGCAAGGATGATATTGGGTCCATATGGATTATTGACACTATTTGTTCCGCTATAGGGTCCAGTACTTAAAGATGAGCCTGCATTAAGTTTTAGTGCTGTTGAAGAAGTGCTTGCTGTGGTTATGCTTTTGTCTACAAATAAATTTCCGCTTAATACAGATACTGAAACGTCATTAGTTGCTGTCACGCCGGTTAAATTGCCGACTACCCCAATTGCCATTCCGCTGCCATAAGAACTTCCGCTATCAATGCCTTGATTAGTATGGAGGTTTAAAGACTTGACGCTTGCTGCCAAGGCGCCAATTTGATTTGATGCATTATTGAGCGTTACATCTGAAAGAGGGGCGCTAATCCTTAAATTATTAGCTGAGAGAGCGACGGTCTGGGTTACTGGTCCAATGGCAAAATTATCTATGCTGATGGTATTTGCAGTTATAGCATTGTCGATTGATATATAACCTAGTGCACTAGATCCGGTCCCAGCAGTCAATTGCAAGGTGCCGGTGTTGCCAGTTAGGGTAATTGGTTGATCAATAAGCAAGTTTCTATAAGCACTCAAAGTAAGGTTGGCAGATGGACTTGCTGCTTGCTGAACAATTGGTGCGCTGATTTTGATATTTCCAGAAAGTCCCCCACCACCTGAAGTAGGAACCAAGATAGTTACGTTAGTTCCAGCATTGAGTAAACTTGTAATATCACTGTTAAGAATAGTAGAGCTGTTTCCTATCGGTGACCAAGTATTTGCAGTATTTGATACTTGGTTAGTTGTCCCTGGAGTTTCAATAATGTCTACGTCATAAGGATCGAATAACCATTGACCTCCGTTGCCGCTTGCGGCACTCGCGTCGCCCTTGGCCCCACTAGTAGATATCCATCTACCCGAAGTCTCAATCCTTCCCCCATCCCCTCCCTCAGCACCCCCGCGAGCCAATAAAGTGCCTTGAACTTTAGTCATGCCATCACTGTTTTGCGTATCAGACCAAGCCACTACAGTTCCGCCTTTACCGTTTTGAATAGCAGAAGCATTGAGAACAGCACCAGATGCAATGTTGACTGCGTTTGCAGATTGAATAGTGGGGTCACTACCTTGCCAACCTCCGCCAACCAAGACATTACCGCCACCAGACTGACCTGTAGCGTCAAGTAATGCGCCAGTGACAACACTCACCTTGTCGCCCGTTACGCTAATCGTGCCGCCTTGCGTGCTTGCATCAACACCAGAAGCTTGCAGCGTTCCACCCACTTCCACCACACCTTGTGAGCCGCCTTCGAGCATGATGCGACCTTGTCTATTAACAATGGTGTTGGCTTGCACCGTCCCCGTGTTCTTAATCACAGAACTCAACACCGCATTAGCACTGCGCGCAGAAAAAATCACCAAACCACCATCTGCACGCACCATTTGTTTGTTTTCCACCAGTGCATCTAGTACAGGCTTATCCACCATGACGGTTACCAACTGAGGCCCGTTAAATTGCACAACAGTTCTGTCGCCTGCCGCTATAGCAATCGTTCCTTCACGCGCAAGCACTACGCCTTCGTTGCGTACTGAAGGCGCTAGCAAAGCAATGTAGCCACCTAATGCTGCCTCTAAAGTGCCTTGGTTTACCACTGAGCCGGCACTTCCAGAACCTTCAAAGGTGGATTTGCCTGCCATGAAGTCGTCCACGCTGATATTTTGCGTAGTCGCTATCAATCCCCCCACATTGACTTGAGAGTTAGGTCCAAACAATACGCCATTGGGGTTGCTGATGAACACTTGCCCATTCGCGCTAATGTTGCCTAATATCTGGCTGCCATTGGTATCTAAAACGCGGTTCAGGGTTACTGAACTAGCAGAGGGCTGAATGAAATTAACCTTGGCGCCGCTACCCACGTTAAACGTATTCCAATTGATAGCAGAGCGCTGGCTGCTTTGGTTGATGTTGAGCACATTACCGACAGACTGAATACTCGTGGTGCCAGACATCACCTTGCCGCCGGTGGGCAATTGTGTGCTCGCAACAGGCGCGCTGACTTGTGCCGATGCCGAGACGGCCATCGACAACATGCACCAGCGGAGTCCTTGTTTCAGTGTGTACTTCATAGATCAAAACGCGTGGTTAAGGCTGAAGCGGAATCGGTTGTAAATCCTGGTGCCGTCTTGGTCGGCACCAGTGGTGCTGTTGGCGCCTGCATTGTTGCCCAGACGGTGTGACCAAATCAAGCGGAAAGTCGAGATGCCTTGTTTGCTGGGAACACTGGCTCCCAGCCACAAACCATAACCGCTTAGGCTGTATTTGTTAAGCGTACTTGCACCTAAGTAGTCGTTGTTGCGGTTGACGGTCACGTCGCCATAGTCCACAAAACCAGACGCTGTCCAACGGTTATCTTGCAACATGAACTGGCGCTGCCATTCCATGGTGACCAAATTACCTAAGCTGCCGCCTGCTTCGTTCGTGGGGTAAGCGCGAACGCCTTGCATACCGCCTAGGTAGAACTTTTCTGAACTGTCGAGGTTTTTATTCGCAAATTGCGATTGCAGACTGATCACTCCAGTGTTTTTGGAGTCAATGTCTAGTTTTTGGGAAACATTAAATTTCAGTTTGGCGTAGTTGCCTGCGGTCTGCACGGTGCTGGAGTCACTGCTGATATGCGATGCAGTTGAGCCAGACAAGTCAATCGTTCCACGCACAAGTTGCAATGTGCCAGTCGTAGTGGAGAACTGGCTTTGCGACGCGCTACCGCTGAGGGTGCTGGTCAAAGCGCTGCCTGAGTACTGTGACTGCACTTCACCTGCAGCCTCATTGCGGAACCGCTTTTGGTCGTAGGCAAATTGCAGCGACAGTTGTGTGTCTTTTTCTCGAAGCAGTGGAATGGAAAGGTCAACGCCTTGCGAGCTCGAAGGCCCTTTTGCATTCAACGAGATGTACTCAGAGGCAACCAAGTGGTATTGGGAACTTGAGGCGTTGATTCCCGCGCGCCAACCTGAATAACCAACTGGTAGGCTGTAGCCAACCCTTAAAAAATCCATACCCTTGCTGTGAACTGCTTGTGCATCGGCACTGTCACCTAAGCCCAAAGGATTGTTTAAAGTGACTTTGCCCAAGGCTCGAAGTTCGCCAATGGACTTAGCGCCTGCGTTATCTATTGAGACATTGCCATCAATTTTTTTACCTTCGGCAATAGTCGCTACAGCTTCGGTTTCGCCACTATTGGCTCCAGGTCTTAGGCTCACACTGGCCTTGACGCCTGGAATCTCTGCTACCACAGAAGACGATTTATCAATGGCTTTCAAATCCACCAAAGCGTTTTTGGGCTGTTGGTTCTCAATGGTTTTTTGGACCAAGTTGGTTTTACTCAATTGCCCAGTTGGGTCTTCCACCACAGCACCTGAGAAGCGGGCCTCGGCAATTTGGATCAACACAGTGCCATCTGTCAGGTCTTGGTTCGGCATTTCTGCAAATGCCAAGTAACCCATTTTTCTGTAAAAGTTATTGATCGCTTCGGTGGCTTGTATCAGCACGTCGGTGTTGATCATCACGCCCACGTATTTCTCGACCACGCGAGAAAGTTGTTGGTCGGTGATGCGCTGGTTGCCTTTGAAGTTAATTTTTTTAATTTTTGGTTCGTTTGCTGCCAATTCAACGGGCTTGTCAGCCGCTACTGGATTTACCGTTGTTGTTGAAGAAGCAGAAGAGGATGTTTCAACTTTTGCTTCTGTTTTTGCAGTTGGTGCTCCAGAGGCAGGCGCAAGAAGTTGCGTGGGTGCCTGTGTTTGCGGCGGTGGGACGTTCATTACCGCCGGAGTCGCCGAACGAATTGGAAATTGCACCCAGCTGTCTCTGGGACTAGGAGCCTGACTTGGCGGCGGAGTTGCGGCGGCGGTCTTTGCAGTTGCGGATTCAGACGGAGCAGGAGCAGGCGTGCGCGGTCGGGGCGGAAAGCGTATCCAGTTGTCCATGTCAGTAACGGGACCTTGGGCAAAGCTTGGTAGCGACAAAATTGCAGAGATAGCCAAGGCGAGCGCAGTCCTTGCGCCTAGTTGCGCAAAACTTGCTGGCATCGCTTGCCATGAAGATTTACTTTTGTGCCCCTGCATGGGTGTCGTTCCATTCCTCTGAGTCCAGTATGTATGTCGGTATCAGACTCTTAAACTTGAGTAAAAAGCGCCAGTAAAAGTAATTTATTAGTATTAATTAATTCGCAGTTAGGGCAATAAATCTGTAGATATAAATAATTACTTTGAGAAAGGTGGGGGAATTTTGTAAGCCCTATACCTTGATGTTTATAAGGTGAATCCATAATAGAGCGTTTTTCATTCACATTTGGAGCTGATTTTGAACGCATTGACAAACAACAAACCCAATCGCAGAACTTTTATTTTGCAATCTGTCACAGGCTTAAGTGCAGTCGCAGTTGCTGGACAAGCTAGTGCTCAGGCGATGGTCGCTGAAAACGATCCACAAGCCACCGCTTTGGCATACAAAGCCGATGCATCTACGGTTGACAAAGCCAAACAACCTAAATTTGCAGCAGGCCAAAACTGCGGCAATTGCGCATTGTTCCAAGGTAAAGCATCTGACGCTTCTGGCGGCTGTCCCTTGTTTGCTGGCAAGAAAGTAGCGACCAAAGGCTGGTGTAACGCTTACGCTAAAAAAGCATAATTTCTTTTTGGGCCAAAAGGCACTGAGTGGTTTAGGCCCTCAGTGCTTTTTTATGCGCGCGCGAAATTTAATAAATCGCAGGTTCTTTCACAGGCGCGCCAAACGAAGTTTCTAAGAAATCGAAGTCGCAACCCTCATTCGCTTGCAAGATGTGTTTGCTAAATATCCATCCGTAGCCGCGCTCATAACGGGGTGGAGCAGGTTGCCAAGCGGCTTTGCGTTTGGCGAACTCTTCTTCACTGATGTCTAAATGCAATGAGCGGTTAGGCACGTCGACGCTGATCATGTCGCCTGTTTTGACCAACGACAAAGGCCCGCCAATGTAGGACTCTGGCGCTGCATGCAAGATGCAAGCGCCATAGCTCGTGCCGCTCATGCGTGAATCAGACAAGCGAATCATGTCGCGTACACCTTGTTTCACCAGTTTGGTCGGTATGGGCAACATCCCCCATTCAGGCATGCCGGGTCCGCCCTTAGGGCCTGCGTTGCGCAATACCAAGATGTCGTCAGCGGTAACGTCTAAGTTTTCATCGTCCACAGCAAGCTTCATTTCGGGATAACTGTCAAACACAAGGGCTCGGCCAGTGTGTTTTAAAAATCTTGGCTCACATGCGCTGGGTTTGATCACGGCACCATCAGGTGCTAAGTTGCCACGCAGAACAGCTAATGCGCCTTCTGCATAGAGCGGATTGTCAAGTGAGCGAATCACGTCATCGTTATGCACTTTGGCACCCGCAATGTTCTCGCCTATGGTTTTGCCATTGATGGTCATTTGCTCGACATGCAGATGTTTTGACATGTTGTGCATCAACGCGGGCATGCCACCTGCGTAATAAAAATCTTCCATCAAATAGGTGGTGCCGCTCGGACGGATATTGGCAATTACCGGAACTTTACGGCTGGCCGCGTCAAAGTCTTCTAAGCTAATAGCGCAAGCTGGCCCAGCGCGGCGCGACATCGCCACCAGATGGATGATGGCATTGGTGCTACACCCCATCGCCATTGCCACAGCAATCGCATTCTCAAAACTCTTGCGTGTCAAAACGCGCGAAGGCGTGAGGTCTTCCCACACCATTTCTACAACGCGTCGACCACAGGCTGCAGACATACGCGTGTGGTTGGCATCTGCTGCAGGAATGCTGGACGCGCCTGGCAAGGTGAGACCCAAGGCTTCGGCAATACCCATCATGGTGGCGGCAGTGCCCATGGTCATGCAGGTGCCGTGGGTGCGGGCGATACCGGCTTCCACTTCTAGCCATTGCACCTCAGTGATTTTTCCGGCACGGCGTTCGTCCCAATATTTCCATGCGTCTGATCCTGAGCCCAACACTTTGCCATTCCAATTGCCGCGCAGCATGGGGCCAGCAGGCAAGTACACAAAAGGCACGCCAGCAGACAAGGCACCCATCACCAAGCCTGGGGTGGTTTTGTCGCAACCCCCCATCAGTACTGCACCGTCGATAGGGTGGCTACGAATCAACTCTTCCGTCTCCATCGCAAGTAAGTTGCGATAAAGCATAGGGGAAGGGCGTACAAATGCTTCGGCTAAGGAGAGCGCGGGTAACTCCAAAGGCATGCCTCCAGCTTGCAAAATGCCGCGCTTGACATCTTCCACACGTTGCTTGAAATGCGTGTGGCATGGATTGATGTCGGACCATGTGTTGATGATGGCTATAACAGGTTTGCCTACCCAGTCTTCAGGCCCTAAGCCTAATTGCATGGCGCGTGAGCGGTGGCCAAAGGAGCGCAGATCGTCTGGTTTGAACCAGCGGGCGCTACGTAGGGAGTCGGGGGATTTTTTGTGTGATGAAGTCATACAACGATTCGAGCATTAATCGTTGCATGCGTCAATGATGGAAAAGTCTAGGTGTGTAACCTCGGTGTCGCCACTAGCGCTTCAAATTGGAAAGGTAGTGAGAAAACTCAGCGCCAGTTTCGGGGTGGCGTAGGGCGAATTCAACCGTGGCTTTTAAAAAGCCAATTTTGCTGCCACAGTCGTAACGCACGCCTTCATACGCGTATGCATACACAGCTTCTTCTGCAAGCATGCTTTGAATCGCATCTGTCAGTTGGTATTCGCCACCAGCGCCAGGCTTTAAACCGTCTATGTGTTTGAAGATGGAGGGCGTGAAAATGTAACGTCCCACCACGCCTTGGTCAGAGGGTGCATCTTTGGGTTCGGGCTTTTCAACGATTTGCGACATCTTGGTGAGTCTGTCACCTGCAGCGGTGCCTTTGACAACACCATACGATTTACTTTGCTCGGGCAGTATTTTTTCAACAGCCACGATAGAGCTACGGTAGTGCTTGAACACATCAACCATTTGTTTTAACACGCCGGGTTGGTGGTCTAGTAAGTCGTCTGCCAAGATGACAGCAAAGGGGTCGCTCCCTACCAATTTGGCAGCGCAGTTCACGGCGTGACCCAGACCTAACGCTTCGGGTTGACGGACATAAACGCAATTCACATTAGCCGGCTTGATATTGCGCACCAGCTCCAAAAGCGCTGTTTTGTTTTTTTGTTCTAACTCGTGTTCGAGTTCGAAAGATTTATCAAAGTGGTCTTCGATGCTACGTTTGCTGCGGCCCGTCACAAAAATCATTTCGGTGATGCCAGCTTCAATGGCTTCTTCGACCGCATATTGAATTAAGGGCTTATCCACGATGCACAGCATTTCCTTAGGACTTGCTTTGGTAGCAGGCAAAAAGCGGGTGCCAAGGCCAGCGACAGGAAACACGGCTTTTTTGATGTCGTTCATAGAGTTTTAAGCAGTTTTAAGGTGTTCTGGGGACTATAGCTTCGAGAAAAATCAACTCATATTTGTATTCTGTAATACATATAGAGCGTAACAGTCATGAAATATTAATCTGTCAAAATGACATATTAGAGAAAAATTAGTTAAAACTTATGAAAATTTCTGTTTTTGGCACTGGTTATGTGGGCTTGGTTCAGGGTGCAATTCTCGCTGACGCCGGCCACCAAGTGATATGCGTGGATATTGACGAGGCCAAGTTAGCCCGTTTACGCAAAGGCGAAATTCCTATTTTTGAACCCGGCTTAGAGCCTTTAGTCAAAGCCAACTTCGCTGAAGGACGATTGCAATTCACCTCTAACGCGGCTGAAGCTATCGCCCAATCTGAAATCCAATTTATTGCTGTAGGCACACCGCCCAATGAGGATGGCAGTGCTGATTTGCAGCATGTGTTGAAAGTTGCCAAAACCATCGCCCAA
>Ga0222712_10001806_pt1 | contig 25618 bp, 20 predicted proteins | sample C33_657DmetaG_FD_165043 | JGI IMG/M metagenome (GOLD analysis project Ga0222712, IMG submission 165043) | Estuarine water microbial communities from San Francisco Bay, California, United States - C33_657D | ecosystem: Environmental > Aquatic > Marine > Unclassified | place: USA: California... | reverse complement strand
GAAGTCGGTGGACGACAAAACACGGAACCACGTCGTGCGATGACGACGAAACGGTCGCGCGCGCGAGGTCGCGCCGGGGCGAACTTCGTGTCGCGCGTCATCTTTCACTGGGTCACCCCGTTCTTACGCCGAGGGAAAGACGCGAGCGATGGGAAAGGTGGGAAGGTCGAGGTTAGCGATCTGTTACCGCCCCCGGAGGCGTTCGTGGCGAAGAATAACTCGCGAGCGTTCGAAACGCACGTCGCGGATGCGCTGGAAGGCGTGCGCGCGAGGGCGCGCGCGGCGGAGGAAGACGCGAGAGCGGGGAGAAAAGTGAAGAAGGCGCCGTTTTTGCCGGCGTTGTGGAATCCGCTGTGGCGCTCGTTCGGTTCGATCGTCCTGAAAGGGTCGGCATTTAAGCTGGTGAATGATTTAGTGCAGTTCTTGCCTCCGGTGGTGCTTTCGGGGTTTTTGCGGTACGTCGCGGGGAAGAGGAATTTTATGAATGACGCGTTTGGGGCGCACGTGAGCGATACGTCCATTGGCGTGATGTATTGCGCGCTGATGTTTTTCCTAGCGATTTTTCGCACGCTGTGCGAGCAAACGTATTTTTACTATGCTCAGGCCTCGGGGATTTGTATGCGCGGCGCGCTGTCGACGTGCGTGTATCGTAAGACGATGCGGCTGTCCAGCGCGGGACGCGCGGGGAGCACGACGGGGGAAGTTCTGAATCACATGCAGCTCGACGCCATGCGCGTTGGAGATTTGATGCTTTTCATCAACGTCTTGTGGAGCGGGATACTGCAGCTCACCGGGTACATGGCGCTGCTGTACATTTACATCGGGTGGAGCGTGTTCGGTGGGCTCGCCATCATGCTCGCTTTGATTCCTCTGCAAAAGTACTTTTACGGGTTGACGTTTGCGTATCGCAAGGAACAAACGAAAGAGACGGATAAACGGGTTAAATTAGAAAACGAAGGACTGAGCGGGATCAAAATCTTGAAGCTCAACGCGTGGGAGGCGTCTTTGCAAAACGAGGTGAGCGAAGTGCGACGACGCGAAATGATTCACGCGACGCAAGTCGCCAACGTCAGCGCATTGAACACCGCCATCATGATGGCCGGTCCAACTCTCGTCTCCGTCGTCGTCTTCGCGCTTTACTCCGGGGTGATGAACAAGCAAATGACCGCCGACGTCGTGTTTCCGGCGTTGACTCTGTTTTCTCTCCTTCGCTTTCCGGTGATGTTTTATCCTCGATGCTTGGCGTTGTGCGCCGACGCGGTTGTGTCTTTGGATCGTTTGCAGAAGTATTTTTTACTCCCCGAAGCGTCAGCGGTGACGGTAGAACGTGAGTTTGTTCGTAAGGATTCTTTGGATGAAGTCGCGGACCCGAGCGCCCAGGAGAAGAAAAAGAAAGGCGAAGTCATCGCGAGCATAAAGAACGGAAGCTTTTACTGGTCCGATCCGAACGCCGCGTCGAAAAAGCCCGATAACAAAAATACGGGAAAAGGTAAGAAGGCGGACAAAGCCAAAAAAGCAGACAAAATCAAGAAGCCGGATGAAGGCGCCAAGTCAGAGGAAGGCAAGAAGCCAGACGAGAACACAGTGAAGGAAGGGAGCGAAAAAGACGTTGCACCGGCGGTGAAGAAAGGTCCATTCCTACAAGGTATCGATCTAGAGCTCAGACGCGGCGAGCTGACCATCGTAGTCGGCGCCGTCGGCGCCGGTAAAACGGCACTGATCTCTGCATTATTAGGCGAGTTGGTTGCTGCCGAGGGCGTGGAACTCAATGTCGACGCCACCGTGTCGTATGTTGCGCAAACCGCTTGGGTGCAGTCCATGTCGCTGAGAGAAAATGTCATTTTTGGGAGACCATTCGACGAGGACAGTTACCATCAAGCCCTTGAGGCGGCATGCATGGAAAAAGACATAGCCCTTTTGCCGAACGGTGATGACACACAGATCGGCGAAAAGGGTATCACGCTCAGTGGGGGCCAAAAACAACGCACTGCAATCGCGCGCGCGGTGTACGCAAACGCCGAGTTGGCCATCCTGGACGACCCGTTGTCCGCGCTCGATGCGCACGTCGCCAAAGATGTCTTTAAAAAATGTATCAGAGGCGTTTTGCGTGGTAGTGCCGTGCTCCTCGTCACGCACCAGCTGCAATTCGCCGAGTTTGCTGATAACATCCTCGTCATGAAGGATGGTCGTGTGGTGGAATCTGGAAAATACGCAAAATTGATGGAGACGGGTCCATCGTTCCAAGCGATGATGAAATCATACCGCGGTACGCAAAAAGAGGAGGCCGCCAAGGAAGAAGAGCTTGTCGACACCTCAGTGAGCGAGGGTATGAAAGCCACGATGGCGACGCAGACGTCAAAAGCTCTGTTGAATCTTGAAAAGCGCGAGGAGGGCTCAGTGCAGCTTAAAGTTTACAAGGCGTACATTCACGCCATGGGCCACGGGACGTGGACGTTTACAATCCTTATCTTTCTCACGGTTCTAGAACGCGCAATTAGCGTCTTTACGAATGTCTGGCTCGCGTACTGGTCGGCAGGTAAGTGGAACTTGGGTCAGACGGTGTATCTCAGCACGTACACCGCTATCGGTGTCGTTTCCGCCGTCGTCGCGTGGGGCCGGACGTTCGCATGGTGCATCGCGGCGCTCACCGCCGCCACTACGCTACACTTTCACTTATTGGATGCCGTGATGAGCACGCGCCTAAGTTTCTTTGACACCACTCCACTCGGGCGTATCATTCAAAGATTCAGTAAGGACACCAACGCTTTGGACAACATCCTTGGTCAATCGATATCGAGCGTGGCATCGTTTGGTTTGCTCTTACTCGGCACTCTCGTCGTCATGGGATGGGTCATGCCGATTCTATTTCCGTTCTTCATACCGATTTTTGGTGTTTACTATTACGTTCAACACTACTATCGCCCTGGTTATCGTGAGGCGAAGCGTTTGGAGGCCATCACTGGCTCTCCGGTGTTTGCGCACTTTGGCGAAACGCTCGGTGGCTTGAGCACGATTCGGGCGTTCGGTCACCAGCGGCGATTCATCACCGAGAACGAGCGTAGAATCGGAATCAACCAAACAGCCGATTACACTCAAAAGTGTGGATGTGAGCGCTGGCTGCCCGTTCGTTTGGAATCGATCGGGAACACGATGACACTCGTCGTCGCCGGCATCGCAGTGTACGAACGCCACAGGCTCTCACCCGCGCTCATCGGTCTGGCTTTAACATACGCTATCGACATAACCGGTGTTTTGTCTTGGGTCATTCGCATCGTGTCCGAGCTTGAATCGCAAATGGTGAGCGTCGAACGCGTGTACGAGTACACAAAGTTGGAGTCAGAGGAATCCACTGGCGCACTGGCGAGGCACGGCGTCATAGAGGAGCCGCCTAAGGATTGGCCCTCGTGCGGCGCTTTGAGAATCGAAAAGCTGGAGATGCGCTACCGACCTGAGCTTCCGCTCGTGCTCAAAGGCGTTTCCTTCCAGGTTGAGGCTGGGGAGAAGATCGGAATCTGCGGGCGAACGGGTAGCGGTAAGAGTTCGTTGCTCATAGCGTTGTGGCGTTTATGCGAAGCGTCGGATGGCTCCATTTGGATCGATGGGATCGACATTTCGACCATCGCCCTCAAAAGGCTGCGTTCGGCGATTACTTGCATTCCCCAAGATCCAGTGCTATTCAGCGGCACCATTCGGTACAATCTTGACCCATTCAACCAATTCACCGACGAGCGATTGTGGTTCGCGTTAGAACACGTCAAATGCAAGGATTTCATTACCGAACAAGGCTTGGGCCTCGACGCACCTGTGCAAGAGTACGGATCCAACTACTCCGCGGGACAGCGTCAAATGCTGTGCCTCGCGCGAGCGCTGCTGAGAGACACGAAGATTGTGTGCCTTGACGAGGCGACGGCGAGCGTGGACACGGAGACGGATAACAACATGCAAAAAGTCATCGCGGAGGAATTCCATTCGCGCACAATTCTTACTATCGCCCACAGAATCAACACTATCATCGAGAATCACAAAGTGGTGTGCCTCGAAGCCGGTAAACTTGTCGCCATGGACTCCCCGGCGGCTATGTTGGCCGATCCCAAATCGGTGTTTTCGCAACTCGTCGCCGAAACCGGCGAAGCGTCGGCGAGAAACTTAAAGGAGCGCGCCGATGCAGCCGCGGAAGCGCGATCGCGCACCAGTCGCGATATTCAGCGAGCGAAACTAGATTCGAACATATTCTAGAATTTATTCATGTCATACAGACAACATTTTTTCCTCCTCGCGACGTCTCCTCCGACGTCCTCACTTCGCGCCATGTCAACCCGAATTCTCGCGCGTCAACTCGCGCGCCGCGCCTCTCCTCGCGCGCCGCGGCGTTTGATAGCATCCACGTCCACGTCATACATGAACGAGGACGACGCCGAGGGGTCACGCGCGATTGAACTCATCGAAGCCAGCTTGGTGCGTCTCTGGCGTCCGCGCGTCGCGTCTTCAACTTCGGACTGATATCGATCTCGCCCGTTCATCGCAGGATAAAACCAAAGCCGCGCACCAGAAAACAGACGAAGCGCACATCCGTCGAGCGCTACTCACGACGCGGTCGGAATCTTTGAGCTTATACCGCGCGGTGATCCGCGCGTCGGTGTTCTTCGTGTGGCGCGACGACCGCGGTCGCGTATGGCGCGACGTCATTCGCGACAGCGCGCGCCAGGAATTCGACGTCGGGCGCCACGAGCGCGATCCCGAGATGGTGAATCGCATGTTACTCACCGGGCGCGATGCCCTCGATCGCACGGTGGGAAAGTTTTTAGAGCGACGAGCGACGATTCAAAAAGAAGAGGACCGCTCGCGAGACGCCGGACGCGACCGCGCCGGTGCGCGCGCGAGCGACCTCCGCGATCCGCCTCTCACCTAGCTCACCATTCGCCTTTCGTCCTCATCACCCGTCGTAGTTCCTTAGCGCGTTGTTACGCGCGCGTTCGTTCGCGCGTCGCTCATCCGTCGTCGCCCGCCGCCTCTAAATTTAGCTCGCGCTCGCCCGTCGCGCCTTCATTCCACGACCTCGCATTCCGCGTTCGCGTGTCGACGTCGTCTCGCCGTCCTCGTTCGTTCAACCTGGCGCGAACGAACGCGATCGACGCCGTCGTTGCGCATCTCACGCCGATCATTCGTCCCTCTCCATTCGTCGCGATGGATGAGCGGAAGATGAACCGTCACCTGCACGCGCGCATGCGCGCGCTCCGCGACGACGTTCGCTCGTGCGCTGTCGACGCAAAATCGCGCGGGATCGACGTCGTCGTCGACATCGAACGCGCGCGCGCGTGCGCGGCGTTGTACGACGCGTACAAGGAACGAATTCTGTTGGACGCGCGCGAGGCGAGCGCGCTCGGACGCGCGCGCGTTCGCGCCTCCGTCGTCGCGTTGACATCCAACGTCCGCGCGTTCGCGAAGGCGCTCACCGCGTTTCCATCGAACGCATCGAGCGAGAAATCAATCGACAAGGTGTGGAATTTCCCAATGAGCGCTCATTCGAACGAGGACGAACGAGTGGCGATGAAGCTCGCGTTCGCGCGCGCCGTCGAACGCGGCGTCGCGACGCGACGCGAGCGCGCAGACGCAAATGTCGCCCGCGAGCGCGCCGCGCGTGAGGACGACTTGGACGATGCGCTCGTGACTTCACGACGTCTTCTGCCGGCGTCGCGCGCACCGTCGCGCGCGTTGCTCTACGCGTGCGATGAGTTAGCGTTCCCGCGACGATGCGCGACGCAGTGCGCGCTTCTGCGCGCCATCGCCGACGACGAGCGATTGCGATTCAACGCCGAGTTTCTTCGCTTGTCGACGAATCGCGATGAAATCATCGATCGCGTGCGCGCGATCGATCGACGTCTCAAGCACATTGACAAAACAGTGGACGACGACGTCTCTATCGACGCGTCGGCGTCCGCGTCGGTCGCGCGCGCGCGCCGAAGCACCGAATGCGACTCCAGCGATGACGACGGCGTGCGACTGGAGAGATTTCTAAAACGCGACTGCGATGACGTCGTCGATGACGACGCCGGGCGTTCGCACGAGGGGGGACGTGCGAATGATTCACGAATGGGCGACGCGCGAACGATTCTTCGCCGCATGATGGGCGACGACGTCGTGAACGACGACGGCGACGTCGACGTCGAACAAAGCGATCAAGCGCGAATTGACGACCAAAGCGAGTGCGACAGAAGTGAACGATTCGGAATGACATCGGCGACGGGCGATGGAGACGGCGACGCGGGTGACGCGCGCGCGCGCGCGGCGACGCCGCGCGATCGGAGCGCTCGAGACGCGCCAAGAATTGGATCGCGGAATGAAGCGAGGAAGTTGAATCAAGAAGCGAGTGAGTTAGTGCAAGCGTTCGATGCTCGCGTGCGCGCGCTCGCGGGAGAAAGACGACGAGTGGAGTTGGAGACGACGGCGTTGGACGCGCGACGCGCGCGACTGGCGAAGCGCTTACGCGAACGCCACGAGGCGGGTGATTTCGAGTCGTCGCGCGAGAGTGATGACGGCGACGGTGGACGAGGGAGAGATGAGGTGGAGATGAAGCGACGGGACGTCGCGGAGTACGAGCGAATCGTGGAGGACGCGAAACAGAATGTCGATTCGGCGACGCGCGCGGTGAAAAGCGCGCACCGAGCGTTTCGGCGGGACGTACGGGATAATCCGGCGTCGAGCGTGCACGTCGACGCCCTGGTGCGACTGTACCAGAGCTCGAGCGGGATATTGAAAACTGCGAGTGAGGATGAAAAATCGAACGCATCGTCCAAGGCGCGCGAGGGGGTGTTTCCACAAGGATTGGACGATAGATGGTGGGACAAGTTGGTTTCGGCTCGAGCCAAGCGCGCGGCGCTCGAGCGAGATCTTTGCGAGGCGCGAGATGCGCACGCGGTGGCGACGGAACGCATGCAGACACTACAAATCGCTGTAAAAACAGCGGAAGATTTCGCGCAGGAAAGAGAGCGAGCGGCAAAGCAATCGCAGCGGGAGCGGCGCTTTCGGGCGTTTGACGTCGATTGCGAGATTTCGCTTCGGCGCGGGTACGTGGAGATTCCCTCGCGCGACACCACGGATGCCATCGAGCGCGGGGATTTGATTGTGATTTCCAAGTCTCGCATAGATGCCGTGAACAAATCGTTGCGCGAGTCGTACGCCGCCAAGTTGAGCGCGGAAGCCGCGAACGCTCGCGCTCGCGAAGACATCGAGCGCGCGAAATGGGATATCCAGACGCTCAACTTACAATGCGAAGACACCGCCGCACGCACAACCGAAGTCGCACTCTTACGCGTGAGCAAACGCTTGCAGCAAGTTTTATTTCACGCTAACGCTGGCCGCGCCGACGCTCCGGCTTCGCGAAGTCGCGAAGAAATTAATGAAGCGGCGGCGTACTCTCGGCGAATCGATAAATCGGCGTCCCTCCACGCAGAAAAAATGGCACGCAAGCGCGAGAAACTCAGCGAGCTTTGCGCGAGGGAAGCTGTTTTACTCGCTCGTTTACGCTCGACGCGCGCTCAAATTTTGGCGAAAAGCAATCGCTTGGTCGGAGTCGGCGTCGATTAAAAAGCGAAGCTCGCAGCTGCCGTCGACGCGAAGCCTTTGGCGGCGAAGTTTGCCGGGTCACTCTTCACTGCGCAACATGGCGTCGTTCGCTCGCGCCCTCCACACGAGCGCACCTAAGACGCGCGCTCACCAAGCTTTGCGAGCGAGGTCGAACGGTCGCTCTCGCTTGCGCGTCGTGCCCTCCGCTGCGAGCGCCGGCGAAGCCGTCGCGCAAGCGCTCAAGGGTATCTCCGTCGTCGTCCTCGGCGACAGCGAACGCGCGAACGATGTCGTCGCCCGGGCGCTGGCGAAACAACTGATGTATTCACCGGTCTCCGTACCAGCGCTCATCGCGAGCAGTGAAGCTGCGGGGGCGGTGGAGGCGGACGAAGGTGACGGAGCGGCAGGTTTAGACCAAGCGGCGGCGAGACTGGTGATTGAGAACAGCGCGCACGAGCAACTGTCCACGTTTTTGCGCCTGTGCGTGGCGACGTGCGGCGGAGGGCGAGGGGCGACTGCGCGAGGGGATTGCTGGGCGTGGTTGTTCGGTTCGCTCACCGTGTGGGTGGACGTCGAGAGCGCCGACGTCTCGGCGCCGCAACGCGACGCGTACGAGCTGAGCGAAATCAGGGTCGTGGTGAAGGATTACGATAAATTCGACGGCGAGGCCGTGGCGGGGCAAGTTTTGAGCGGGATCAAAACGCTCGTCGATGCGGATGAGCAGCTTTGCGGTAAGAAGAATTTGTACGTTAGATTTGGGTGTCGCGGTGACTGGCCGAATTTGGCGCCGCCGGGGGAGTATGCTGGAGACGCCGTGGCGGCAAACAAAGCGGCGACGAGCGAAGCGAAGCGATAGTTTGGGTGCGAGCGGCTCGATAGCGGTGCAAGTATATTTTAGACACGAACGCGCGTAATAATAACGGCGTTCGATTGATTGATTGAAAATGTAGTTATCGATGGCGAGCACGCTTCACCGTCGATACAGTTGTCTGCGTACTTCTACTAAGAGCGACCAAGATCCTCCGAGTTGGAAACCTAAATAAGTGCTGATTAAAAATACAAACTATGATGCGGTTTTGTGATTACTGCATATCAGTCGGGAGGTCGGATGTCGATAAGTCAAATTTCGGACGCGCCAGTGCGTTGAGCGCGCTGACGCGCTCGAATTGCTCAATTTCCTCTCGAATCCGCACGCTCGGCGTCGAATCTACCACGTGATATCGAATCTCCGTCGACGACTTTGAATCCGGTTTGGCGATGCGAAGCTTGCCAAAGTTACCTATGCCTAATCCTGCGTACCATCGGTAGGTGTTTGGGGACGTGTCCCAGGGCGAGAACACCGCCCGGTCGACGCACCCTGCTTCGCCCGAGACGTTTTCCACGAACACCGTGCACCCGGTACCAACCTCTACGCCGGTCTCCGCGTCGTTCGCGTTCAAGTATACTCTATCCGTCTTGCCATGCAAACGGAAACACTTTTCCTCCAATGGGTCGAGATCGGACGTGAATCTCACGCGCGGTTTCGTCGGGTGCAGCTCGTTATCGAGCACCACGCAGTCGTCCAAACCGACGTAATATACGTCTCCCTCCTTCGCGTCCGTCACGGCGATATGCGCCTTGTACCCCAACGCGTATTCAAACATATTCGGCCCTGTGTTATGTACCGTAGTTTTCACCTTGAGCGCGGTGTACTCCAGGGAGATTTCCATCGAAAGCTTGAACGAATGCGGAAACACGGAGCGCGAGTAATCGTCATCCGTCGTCTCGAGCACCACGAACGGGCACGGCGTGCCGTCATCCGCGACGTACTTCCCGCTTTCCGTCAATCGCCATTCGAGCTGCGACGCGAAACCATCTTGGGGCATTTTCGGGTACGCCTTGTGTACCGAACCCGCTCGCTGGCCTCCGGCGCCGTACTGCGGAAAGCAAATAGGGTTCCCGCCATCCGTCGGCGCGTGTTTTTTAAAACTCGCCCCCTCTTCGACGTAGAACACCTCCCCCCCCGAGGCCAGAGTCCAACTCACCACATTCGCACCTCGCAAATACACGTCCGCGTACGCCCCAGAAGGATGCGTCAGCGTCGCCTTGGTCGCGTTGCCTCTCCCGTCGCGCACGCGAATGAACCCGGCGACGCCGAATTCCTTATTCAGCGTCTGCGTCATCGGTGAATCCCCGCCATTCGACCCAGATGTGAGCGCCGTGCGAAATCCCTCTAGTTCATGCGGTTGTTCCCCAGCATCCGGTGCCGACTTCGCGCGCGCGTCGTCGCGCGAATCTTTCACAAACTTGGCTTCGTCGTTCAATTTCGCGCGCGCCGGCGCGCGCGCGCGCCCGCCGCCGGCGCGCGTCGTCCGCCGACGCCCTCGATGCGCGCCGTGATCGATCGCGCGAGCGAACGCGCGAGCGAACGCATTCGACGCGAGCGCGTTCGACGACATCGCGCTCGCGATGCGAAAGGATCGATCAATGACGCGCGCGCGCGGACGCGCGCCGCCGCCGGGCGTCGCGCGCGGTGTCGACGCCGACGGTTTATCTGTATGCGCATACACACACGCTCGCGTAAAAAGACCATAACTTTTCACACGTCATCGCCCGTTAGCGATGGGGCGATCGTTCGCATATCGAAACCTACTTCGCCGTGGGATCTCGCGAGAGATCCCATAGTGCACGAGGATATAGCTCAGACGGTAGAGCGTCGGTCTCATATCTCCGAAAAACGAACGCTCGCGCGTACGAATTTCTAATCAACGACACTCACCGAACGACGAGGAGCACCTTACCCCGCGAAAGCGGGGACGTTCGATCACATGCATATTGTAGCGATCCGAAGGCCCTGAGATCGATGCTCAGTTTCCTCAGTTTTTATATTTTTGTCGGTACTTGACATGACACGTCTTTTGTTTTTTTATGTATTTAAAACGTCTACAGTACACAAATTTCGTCCGTTTTCGAAGATAAATTAATTTATGGATCGTTTCGGACATTTTTCTAGCATTTAGGGGTTTAGACGATGTCTACTGATGTCAATAACTACAAGTCTTCGCACGTACGAGCGCTTCAGCTCTCGCGTCGTCGAGCGCGCCATCGAGCGCGACGGCGACCGACGCCGATGTCGTGTTCACTTCAAACGCAACGCTCGTTCGGCGCCCTCTAAGCAATTTTGCAACAAAATCGCAATGGTCATCGGGCCGACTCCACCAGGCACGGGCGTGATGTAGGCGGCCACTTCGGACGCGGATTCAAATTCCACGTCACCCACGAGACGGTATCCGAGCTTCTTCGTCGGGTCATCTTTAGCGTTGATCCCGACGTCGATCACCGCGCACCCTGGCTTGAGCCAGGAGCCTTTGACCATTTCCATTTGGCCGCACGCGGCGATGACGATGTCGGCTCGACGGCATATTTCCTCTGGATTTGGCGTTCTCGAGTGCACGATCGTCACCGTGGCATCGCGACGCTGCAGTAATAACGCCGCGGGCGTGCCGACGACGTTGGAGCGACCGACGACGACGGCTTCTTTACCCGAAATTTGTATTCCCGAGCGCTCCAAGAGCTCGATGCAACCGCGCGGCGTGCACGGCACGAACAAAGGTTCGCGCCCTCGCTGAGACAATCTCCCAATATTCAGCGGGTGAAAACCATCTACGTCTTTTTCGTAATCAATCGCACCGAGCACGCGCTCTTCGTTGATGTGCTTCGGCATAGGCAACTGCACTAAAATCCCGTGCACGTTTGGGTCCGCGTTGTACGCCGCGACCACCGCGAGCACCTCCTCCTCCGTCGCGTCCTCGGGCAAATCCGTCCCGAACGATGCTATTCCCGCCTCTTCACACGCCTTCTTCTTCGATCGCACGTACGTTTGTGAATCCTTTCGCGCGCCGACGAGCACCACCGCGAGCCCGGGCGTTTGGCCCGTCTTGGCGCGCATCGCAAGCACTTTCTCGCGCACTTCCTCGCGTATCGTCGCTGCGATCGTCTTTCCATCGATGATATTCGCCGATGAAGCGACGAGCAGTTGTCCTCGGCTCGTCGCGCGCGTCACCGTGGCGCACTTCGTTGACACGTCCGCCGTCGCGCTCGGTCGACGGCGATTGAGCAAACAACGCGCCGCCGTGCGGGCGGTGCGCGAAACGCCCGCGGCGGTGGCGTGCGTGGACAACATCGAAAACGTGCGGAGATATTGGGGTTGTAGGTTAGTGCGGCGATTTCGCGCGACGGGCGCCGCGCGCGAGCGAGTGCGGCACGGACGGCGACGATGACTTTTTCAAAAACGCCCGAGGGCGTCGGTGTCGCGGGCCGAGCCGAATGGTTCTCAGATAAGAAAGCAGAAATGAATTAGAAAGCGAATTGTGAATCGCACGAGCCCGAGCCGTTTTGGTCCGAGCGTGCGCGCTATTTGCGGAGGAATAATCATAATCTAAAGCCGTATTTCAGACTCAAGCTACACCGCATGGTTAACGCGCCCCGGCGTCGCCATATTTAGCACGTTCAGCGGCGACGCGGGCCAACAAGAACGCCTTCGCTTCCGGCGTGCACTTATACAAATACTTACCCCCACCACCGCGCGCGACGAACTCAAGCGTTGCGCACTCGGTGGGAGTGACGCGTTTGCCGTCCTGCACATTCGAATACATCGCCTCGGCCGCGGCGAGGTCGAGCTCGCCCTTGCTCGCCATGATAGCATCCATCGCCAAAAGCGCTGAGTTATCGTAACGCACTTTGTTCACTTGGCGATACGTCCCTTTGGGCGGACCGCTCGCCGAAGACTTTTTCGACGGCGCTACCGTCGCCACGACGGCTCTTGCTTCAATCTTCTCGCCCGTCTCTTCTGCCCACCTCACGTCATCACGCGGCGTGAACATCGCGCGACGTTTGTCTCTACGCGTCGGTAAACCATCAGCGCGACCTCGACGATCGATGGCGTCGACGACGGTGACGAATTTCTTCTTATCCGCGCCAACCTTGAAGTGCACCTCGCCGTCGCGCAACGCGAACAACGTAAAATCCTTCCCGGTACCCACGCCTTCACCCGCGTGGAACTGTCGTCGCGAATACGCATGTTGGCGATCGTCAGAGCGTATCTTCGATGAGCATGGCGAAAAGATTGATGATGATCCAGTGACATCGTCACCGATCGCTCGAACGCGATCGTGGTAATCAATCTACGAGTCAAAGCGATCGACAAACAGCGCGAGCGCCTCAAGTCGCCGCTCACGCCACGCACCTTGCTCCCACGCTGACGAACGATGATGTTCCCCGTAGTCACTTGCTCTTCCCCGAACTTCTTCACGCCCATGTACTTTGGGTTGCTGTCGCGACCATTCTTCACCGAACCCGTACCCTTCTTGTGCGCGCACTCGATGACGGCCGTTCGCGGTGCCTTGGCGCTCGAACGCGACGACGAGAGGCGTAAAGATGCTATTCGCGACGACAGCGCCGCTGGGGCGGTTTGGGACCACATCTGTAGCGGCTTGCGTCGACAAGTGTGGCACTTGAGTTCGTGGCGATCTTTCGCCTCGGTTAGCGCGGCTTTTTCGTTGAAACGCCAAAACCGGCGATTACAATAACTAAGCGGATAAAGAGCTACAGATGCATTCCATGTGCACGATACGAGCGTCGCGAATGCGGAGTGGTGAAAGAATCGATACTTGAAACTTAACGCGCGCCGAGTTTCTCGACGCCGGCCATACCCTCCTCGTTCGCGGCGCGAACGACGGCGCGCGGGCTGTACATCGCAGCGCGCTTATCTCTGCGCGTCGGTAAACCATCAGCGCGACCTCGACGATCGATGACATCGATGACGGTGACGAATTTCTTCTTATCCGCGCCAACCTTGAAGTGCACCTCGCCGTCGCGCAACGCGAACAACGTAAAATCCTTCCCGGTACCCACGCCTTCACCCGCGTGGAACTGTTTGTCGCGAACGGAAACACATAGACTCGTCAGCGAACGAACATAAACACACAAAATCGCGCGAACGCCGTGCCCGGGTGCGTGCGGCGACGCACGCGCGCTCCTCGGCGCGCGTTCCTCGGCGCGCGCGACCCTCGCCCTCGGATAACCTCTCTCGCGCGCGCGGCGATTCTTCCCCACCGCTACTCCGTTCGCCTCAAGTCGCCGCTCACGCTACGCACCTTGCTCCCACGCTGACGAACGATGATGTTCCCCGTAGTCACTTGCTCTTCCCCGAACTTCTTCACGCCCATGTACTTTGGGTTGCTGTCGCGACCATTCTTCACCGAACCCGTACCCTTCTTGTGCGCGCACTCGATGACGGCCGTTCGCGGTGCCTTGGCGCTCGAACGCGACGACGAGAGGCGTAAAGATGACGTGGAGATCTTCGACGAAAGCGCGAAGGCGTGCATGGCGCTCGGCAAAGGCGCGCGGCGGCGTGTGAAGGCGACGCGTGCATCGCAGGGACGATCGAGTGCGGGGAGGGGGTATAGTGACGAGTCATGACTGGTCGATTTTCGATGGACAAACCCTAAAACCCGAAAAACAGCGCAGGGTTTCGAGCGACGTGTGGTATTGCATGGCGCGTCCGCCGGACGGGAACGACTCGAGACTCGACGCCGACGGGCGCGATCGTACGAGCGGTCACGGGTCGTCGCGCTGCGCCGTAGCGTCGTGAGCGTGAGCGGAAACTCGGTGAAGCCGCACGTACGTCGCTTCATAAGCGTCTCGGATGCCCGAGCGCTCTGCCTCGAGGTAATTCTGTATCGTGCCGAAGTTGTCGTAGTCGTTTTCCTCGTTGGGAAAAGTAAAGGGATCTTCATAAGTCGCCGCAAAAACCTCGTGAAGGTTGACGGTCGGGCACACGTGTTCGGGGATGAGCCAGATTCTGTCCCCGCGTTTGATATTCTCCCATTCCTTGAGATTGGGGATGAAAATTGGAAGATGCTCCTCGCTCGGATGAAGCGGCACCCAAGTCGGATGGTTGACGACAAAGGCGGCGGGATCGCCATTTTCACATGCCAAGCTCTTCGATCCCAAATCGCAGGTTATTATGCCTTGCGAGGGCTTGGAAATTATAGTACTGAGCAAAAAGAATGCGTGCTGAAGCTTAAAATCCCCCGAGATTTGTCGCGCGCTTCGAGCATCGTGTAACACCACTGTCCCGGGTGAAACGCGATGAAAGAAACCCAAACTTTCCAAACCTGATCCTAATTGCGCAGATTCCAGAGCGTGCATGAACGTTGGCGTCCCGCTTGTTAGCACTTCAAAGACTCTGAAATCTGGAAACCTGGTACATTCCTTTGGCAAAGCGTTCTTATCACGGAAAGCGAACTGCTCGTCGACGTTCCTTGTTGATTTGTACGTGGCTACCGCGTTTTTGAGGGTCTTCACTAACAGCTCGTAATCCTTTTCGCACCGTTCTCGACGCACTTCTAGAGCTAATTCATCACCAATCACTTCGTGCGAGTGATTTCCTTCGTACATCGACACTCCTCGGAAGCTTTCGCCAAAATATTCGGCACACTTGACGATGAAGGTTTCGGCGTCGGTCGAACCAGTCCGGTCAAATCCAAAGTTTAAATCGGCAAACACTCCAACATCAAAGTCAAGCTCGGCTTGACTAGAAACCTGCCCTCTAGGCACCAATGGAAACATGCTTTCATGCTCGACGAGAACCGAAATCTTAATTTGAATCTTTTCCAATTCTTCTGTTTCGTGAGCCGACCGGAGCTTCGCTGTCTTCACCAATATCTCTCTCAATTTCAGCCACGACGCTTCATGCGCGAGCGGATACGCCAGCAGAATATCATAAACACCTTCGTACATAAAACGCCGTGGACCATTTCTAAATAGTTTCTTTCGATAAATTACTTCGACGAGCGCTTCGAGCTCGCGAGTCGTCGCCACCTTGAACGCTTTCACGTGGTTTATAATGAGCATCCTCCAAATTGCGGGCGATTTCGTCGTCTTCAAGTGCGGGCGCCAGCGTTGTGGCACATCTGGACTTGGATATGTGTGACCACGCGAGTTCCGAGTTTCGGTGGTACTGCATAGACGAGCGACCGTCTCTATGTTTTTTTGCACGCGCTTAAAGTTCACAAAAGCCGCAGGCGTCAGCAAGTCTTGATGATAACGCTTCCGCTTTTCACTCTTCCCATCCGCGAGCTCGCGAATCCTGTTATTATCCCACTCTACGGCGCGAATGTCATTCGCGTCGCGTCCGTCTATCGGTTCAGTGGGTTCAGTCAAGGACGAAACGCGCACGTTTTTCGCGTGCCTCGCGAACGTCGCCGCGTGGCGAGCGTACAACGCTTCAAGTTCGAGCGGCGGTTTCGACGGCTTTGGGACGGCGTTCTCGTCTTCTAAATCCGAAGAACAATATCCTTCCGAACGAACAAGATGGCGTTTCCATCCTTGCGGCATGTGCGCTCCACGTCGCGTCGGCGATTGAGGCGATCGCGTCGACGAGTGCGAGTGCGGGTCATTCTGACGGCATTTGGTGCTTTACTTTGGAGTTTAATATTCGTTACCTGTGTGATGGTCTAAAGCGGCACCCCAAGAGCGGCGGCGACGGCTGATTGGGCGGCCTTTTTCGTGCCGGCGGATTGCACGATGCTTTCGGCGTCGAGAGCAAGTTCGGCGCGGTGACTGCGCACGAGCGCGAGAACACGGTCGGCTACGGTGACCGACGCTCCGCTGGACACACCCCTCACAAGACCGCCGCACAACTTTGAGCACACTTCGCGCACAACTTCGGTTGAGCGCTCAACGGGCTCATCCGCTGTCTCGAGCGCGGCCTGGTGCACGGCGATCTCTTCAACTGCGTTCGCCTCGGCGGTCTGCGCATGTTGCGCCTCAAAGTGTCTACCTTGGGCAGCGAGGTCTTCCGCCGCAGCGCCCGCGCCGGCTGCTTCTGCTTCGGCAGCGCGAAGCTTGTTCAGCAGTGCCTGACGCCGACCCATGGCCTCGGCCTTGTTCGCGCACACAAAACCACACACCACTTCGGCGATTTCGTATGTGTCTCCTTCGCCAAACGCCGTCGCGCTTTGGAGCAACCAGTTCACCACCGCCTCTGGTCGTACTAATTCAAGAGCTAATAATCGCTCAACCGCGATAGGGGCCATTTGAGGGTGGCCGCGCCACATCCCAGCCACCGCATCCACTAAAACTTCACCACCCACCGTATCAACCAATTCGCGAAGAGCCAGCGCGTAACGCTTCAAGAGTACATCGTGGTGCGTGATACATTTTTGCCCGCGCTCGATCACAGCCACGGCAAGCGAGCGAAGTAAGACCTCCGCACTCGCCTTGGCGTACCCCTGATCACGGAGCCACCTCAAGAGTTGAGGGCCTTCTTGCTTTGCCGCCAACATCGATTGTATCTCACCGCAGACGGGCTCCTGAGCCGCCATCCGGAGGTACTCTTCATTTATACCGGCGTTCGCCGGAAGAAGCGGGTGCAACTCTTCAATGAGCGACGTTTTCACGCGATCGACAAAACTAAGTTGACACAACTTCCGCAAAACCTCACGCACAAACATGCGCTGTGGGGCGTCGTCACTTTGTTCCATCACGTGCTTCCAGCTCGGCCACGGCCACACCAAGTCGAAGCATGAAATCTGGTTTGCTAGCCAGTCCGAAAGGCGATCACGCGCGACAACGTCCATTCTGTCGATCGCACGGAACATAGCTCCGACAGTTTTCGCCATCTTGGGCGGAAATGTCGGAATAATTTTACACAAATCCTGGATGATGATGTGGTAAAAGACGGGGGTAAAAGTAGATTTAGGCAACGCCAACAACTCAGCGAACAACGTCTCGGCAACCATGAACTGACACTGTTCGGGATGCTCGGAAGGAAGCGGAAGCGATGCGAGCTGTTCGGTGGCCGGAATCACCGCCGCACGACGATAACCGGGCTCGAATGCCCAAATTGTATCCACGATGTACTCTTCAGCGACGAATCGCTCGAGCGGTCCCCACGCGTCTTTGTTCCCGGTGCCCTCAGTGAAGCTCGTGTCCAGAATTCTGCACGCAACGCAAAACGCGAAACAGTAGAGGTTAGATTTCCCAAGCTCGAAACAGAAAATGCGCGGCCGCGCGCACCGTCGCGGCGTTCGCGACTTGGCTCAGCGATTGTACATATTTTCATATCAGCACGAGGTCAGGGGATTAACGAGATATATACAGATTCCTCACTGCCATTAACGAGCACGCGCCGAGCGCTTGCGATTGATGACACGTACCTTAGAATAGACCGACCAGGATAGTGCGCCGAAGCCTCGGCGTGATTGGCGTACTTGATGGTTGCGATTTCAATCATCGGCAACGCGTGCGCGTTGGATGTCTGCGCGAGCGCCTCCACGAATGGCTCGGCGATCGCGGGGATAGATAAGATATTCCACTGTCCGTTCGTGCGCGCGGCGCTTAGGCGCGCGTGCATTTCCATGAACCAGTCGATTTCTTTACCTTCGGCGCTTTTGATTATTGTGGTCGCTGAGTCCGGATTCGCAGCGCGCTGTCGCGCGTACGCGTCCGCCAAATCAAGCAAATTCTCAAACTCATTCGCGCAATCAGACTTGGAAAAGAACTCGCCCCCCCACGGGAGCGCGGCCAGCGCGATGTAGGCGATCCAGTCCGCTCGCGGTTGCCACGCCACGCTCCCTCCCTTGGCTTGCGCCAGAGCGTGCGTCAACATATTCTCCAACAAACCAATCGCTTCGACGATCTTCACCACGCCCACCGTACTGAGCATAACTACGAACCGAGTCAAGATTCTCGCCCGAACTCGCGCGCTCAAATCTTCCGCCTTGAGCGTCTCACTCAACACCTCCATCGTCGTCCTCACCACGCTCTCCCCGAACTCCGGCGCCTCGGCGTTGATCAACCCCACCAACGTCGCGTACGCCGGCGTCTTCACCGGCAACTCCGTCACGCACTCAATCACAAAATTCTTCGCCTCGTCGCAAAGCACCGGTACATCTCGCGCTACATCCTTCGATAACCCGCGTAAGACGTTCATCGACCCATCGCAATGGATGATCGCGTCGCGAAGCTCGCGTACGTCCCCCGCCGACGCCCCGTCGCGCTCGCGCGAACCATCCTACGCGCGACATACATCCATTTCCCGCGTCAATTCCGTGTCATCATCCCATCGTTCATCGTTTATCTCTTCAAAACCTCCCTCACGCGCGCGCGCGTGTGAATCCACCACGCGTTCGTTTCCACGTCTCATCGCGCGACGATCGCCATTCGCGATCGCGATCTCCCCGTTCGATCGATCGATCGATCGATCGATCGATCGATCGATCGACCGCGATCGCGCATCACCGCGTCCTCCATCCTCGGCGACGCGCGATCGATCGCGTCGCGCGTCACATCACGTCACATCACGCATTCGCACGCATTCGCGTCCTCACGCACCTCGCCTCGTCGTCGTTTCGCGTTCGCGTTCGACGACATGGAATCGAAATCGAACGACCGTCGAGGAATGGCGCGGTCGACGCGCGGTCGACGTCGAGGACGCGATTTCTTCTGTTTTTCGTAAAAACCGCCATAAGTTGCGCGCATTTTTCGCGTTTTTCGCGGTGTGTCCTCCTCCTCGCCCGAGTCCTCGCCGTCGTCCGACGCGCGATCGCGCGTGTCTCACACTGTTTCCCCATACGCGACGAATTCGTTCGACGACGCACGAGTCGAGCGATTTCGTCTGTGTTCACGTGAAACCGCCAGGTGTTGCGCGCACTTTTGACGCGCGATCGCGCGTGTCTCACACTGTTTCCCCATACGCGACGAATTCGTTCGACGCCCCCGACCCGACGTCGCGTCCAAGGTTCAGAAGGGCAGCGCGCGCGCCATCGATCGCGTCGCGTGCGTCATCTCGCGCGTCGACGCGCGATGTCATCGCGGTCGTGTGCGACGAAAACATCGCGCGCGTTATGGACGACATGCGCGAACGCGTCGTCGTCGTCGTCACGCGCATTCGCGCGCGCGATGTCGACGATGAGCGAAGGGAGGGACGACGCGTACGAGCGCGCGGCGAAGACGTGGCGCGAACGCGTGAGCGCGTTGCGACGACAGTGGAGAGATGAGTTCGACGCGCAACGCGCGGAGAAGGCGAAGGCGGACGAGGATGATCGAGTGCGAATCGCGAATGCGAAAAAAGAGAGACTTGCGAAGAGGGTGGAAGCGAGGCAAGCGAGGGAAGGGGCGTTGGAGAGGACGATGGAGGCGGAGCGCCGAGCGCGAGAGGTGGAAAATCAAGCGATAGCCAGACGACGGGGGATGCGCGAACACGCGATGAAGTTGAGGATGAATGCGCGAGAGGTTGATTTGTTGAAACAGTCTCGGACGTGGATCGCGTCGGTGGAGGAATTAGATCGGCGCATCGACGTCGCGTTGGCGAACCCCGAGCGATTGTTTTAAATACGAGCGCGCGCGCGCGCGGAGGGTAGTTCGTAGATGTTTTCAAACGGTAATAGTTAGCGTTTTCTTCGTTTCTTTTTGGCGCGCGCGTGTGTGAGAAGTCGAAGTCGCCGATCGAACGCGCGCTCGGCGATCGACGCTCGAACGTCGTCCTCGCCGAGTCCGCACATCGCGCCGCGCGAACGAGAGTCATGCCTCGCCTCGCCGTCATCCTTTTCGCCTTCGTCGCCGTGGTTTCAACGCATTCATTCGCGCGCGCCGACGGCGATCCCTTGGTGACGTGCGGAAGTTCGCTCAAGCTCAAGCACGCGAGCACGAATCACATCTTGACGTCGCAAGCCGTCGCGTACGCCTCCGGGAGTGGTCAGCAATCCGTCACGGCGATATTAAATGAAGACGGGGAGACGGATACGTATTGGCAGATCCACGGCGGGGTGAACGCGGCGTGCGCGCGCGGGGTCGGGGTGAAACACGGCGATGTGATTCGGTTGCAGCACGCGAACACGCGGGCGTGGTTGCACTCGCACGCGCATCGGTCGCCGCTGAGCGGGAACCAAGAAGTGAGCGCGTACGGGAACGATGGGATGAGCGACACGGGCGATCACTGGATCGTCGAAGTGACCTCAGGAGCGGGGGCGGCGTGGGAACGAGGGAAGAAAGTTCGATTTCGACACGTCGATACCGGGGCGTACTTGCAGACGCACAACATGAAGTACGGACGACCGATCGCGGGTCATCAAGAGGTGATGGGCGTGGCGAGCGCGAGCGGGTCGAACTCGGTGTGGATGAGCGCCGAGGGTGTGTATTTCCCGAGCGATGAAGAGACGAGGAGCGCGGGCAAGGAGGATTTGTGAAGTTCTAATATATTGCGTACAGTAGCGTTGTCGTGCGAATGATTCTTCACGGAAGAAATTTACGGTTCGGCGCTTCGCGACCTTCGACATCGATCGCGCCTTTGGCGTTCTCGCGTCGCGGAGGCGGCTCCGTTTGCGTCGCGTTTGCTCCGCTGCTTGGCTGCGCCGCGCGCTTTGAATCCTTCGTGATGACGATCACTGGCACCGGTTCGGCGTCCCTGCGATTCGACCACCAATTTTTAAACCCTTTCACGCCCGCTTCGGCGGCGCGCGCTAAATCCTCCTTGCTCTTCGCCCCCTTCAAATCCTTCATGATGTCCGTCAGCGTACCCTTTAAATCGATCGGACGCAACATCGCGTGCGCGAGGGCGATGGTAAACGCGGTCATCAACGACCGAATCAACGCGAGCGTGTTCGCCGCGGCGTCGCTCAAAATAAACAACGCGATCGCCGTCGCCAACGTCGCCTTTTGCGCCGCCACGCGGCTCACCCCTCCGACGCGCGTCGCGTTCCACTTCAACTTCCCTTTCGTCGCCAATGAAATCTCGCCTAAAATCACATCGCTCTTGAGCGCGGCGAACGCGTAAAAGCACGCCAACGCCGCGCCGAACGCCGCGCACTCGCATCCCAAAAACGCCACCGCGCTCGCGATGACGATATAATTTTGTCGAAACCTCACCGCATTCGCCTTCACCCTCGTCATCGCCTCTTCCGCGTTCGCCGGTATCGTCAATCCCGGGGTCTCGATCTCATTCGCTCGCACCGTCTCGTTCTCCGCGTCCACTTCCACGACGTTCGCCGACGCGCGCGCGGCGAAAAACTCCTTCACGCTCTTCGCCCGCGCGTCCCATGGTTCTTCACACACTTTCTTTAACAATCGCTCGACTTCGCTCGCGTCGCGCGCGTCCGCGTTCGTCGACGTTCGTCGCGTCCTTCGCGCGTTCCCGAATCGCCTTCGCTGATGCGCGCTTTCCGAGTGACGACGCGCATTCGACGCGCGTGCGCGCGCATTCGCGACGACGGATATCGTCACGGCGTTCATCGACTCCACACGCGTCGCGAAGTCGAGCTCATTTCATGATGTCACTGAGCTCATTAATTAATGTAATTATTTTCATTTTGAGCTCAAAAATGCGTGAGCTCAAAACGAACGTCCACGTTCGATCGACATGTGCGCGAACGAAACGCACTCGCGCGCGTCTCGCGAAGACGTTTCCGTCCTCGCATGCGCGTGTGCGTCATTCGTTGACGTCATCGGGTCAACGACATCGTCAACATCATCATCGTCATCATCATCATCATCATCATCATTCATCGACGTGCTGAGCGCGATGACGTCGCACGCGAATGCGCCGTCATCGGAGGACGAGGGCGACGAACGCATCATTCGCTTCTTCGCGTTACGCGTGTGCGTGGAGTCGGTCGAATACGTCGGTCGCGGTCGCGCGCGCGCGCGACGCGCTCGAGTGGAGGCGAGCGACGCGCTCGCTCGCGCGTTGACGAATGCGTTCGACGTCAACGCGCGCTCGCGAACGGTCGTGGAGGCGAATGTGGATGAAATGAAGAAAACACGTCCGAGCGCGACGCACGAGAAGTTCGTGAATGGCGAAGGGCGAGTGGAGTTCGCGCGCGCGCCGGCGGCGCTCGCGGCGGCGCTCGCCGAGGCGCCGACGTTGGTGTTGACGATTCTGTTCTCCCGCGAAAACGAACGCGATGGAACGTGGAAAACGATGGAAGGGAAGGCGGAAATCCCACTCGATGGTTTAGTGCGCGCGCGCGAGGTGAGGTACGAGGTGGAGGTGACGAACGCGAGCGGGGCGGTGGTCGGTCGCGCGCGGTTGACCGCGGCGTTGGACGAGCTCGACGAGGGCCGACAGCGAATGCGAATGCGACGCGACGACGAGGTGGCGCCGTCGTCGAAGTCGGTGGGAGGTAAGGCGTCACCCGCGCCCGAGCCGAGCGCGGTGAAACCGCCGGCGCCGGTGTCGAAGGCGCCGACGCGTCGCGTCGTCGTCGCCGACGGGTCGGGGACGCCGCGAGAAACGCGCGCTGGGGTGGAGTATAAGGTGGCCTACGACCTCGAAATATGGAAGCAGCAGCAAGTGAGTAAGTTTATGGAGGATTTGCGTGAGAAAGAGTTGGAGCGAATGAAGATTTTAGAAGATGAGTGGCGCCGACGCGAGACGCGTCGGGCGAGAGACGCCGAAGACGCGGCGCAGCGCGCGAGAACGATGGAGAACAAGCTCAAGGACGCCGCGAACGCGCTCGAGGCGCGCGAGCGCAAGCTCGTCGAGCTCGAAGAGACGATGGAGTATCGTAAAAATAAGTTGGAGCGCGATGCCGCTCGCGCGCTGGAGGAGTCGCGAGACGTCGTAAGGCGAAATAATGAGTCAAGCGAGCACCGCGTCGAAATTGAAAAGCAAAAGGCGCGCGAGGCCAGTCGAGAACGTGACGCTTTGCAGCGGCGACTCGAGCTCTCCGAAGCGCGCGTTATGGAAATTGAAGGCGCATTTGCGGCGCACAAGAAGGCGCAGCTGGAGACGAGCGAGTCGGTGTTGCAGGCGGAGCTCTCGCGACTGGTGCCCAGATGCGAGGCGGCGGAGGCGCACGCGCTCGAAGAGTCGCAGTCTAAGGAGAGATACAAAGGTCAGCTCACAAAGATGGCGCGCCAAGTCGTTGCTTTAGAACGCGAACGGACGCACTTACGCCGTGCGCTTGAGCGAGCAGGAATCAATATTTCGAGCCGCGCTCACGTCGCGCCGAGCGCGAATGAATTCATGAATGAAATGCTCGCCGGCGACGGCGCGGACGCGGATGCATTCATGGCGAGTTTCAGAGCCGACGTGGACGCCGTCGCCGCTGGTGGCGGGTTCGGTCGTACGTTTGCGACGACAGCGATCAATAACCCACCGTCGCATGCGCTCCCAGCGGCAAAAACTGTCTTCGTCGCTCGCGACCAAGGATTCGAAGGATTCGAGGGTCGCATCGATGCTGGTCATGATTTGGAAAACTTTGCCCCTACTCATCACGCTTCAAAGTCGGTATCGATCGCAGAAAAAGCCCAAGCTGCGCGCGCCGCGGAGAAGCAAGTTGGAAAACTCGTCAAAGAACGCGGGGACTTGATGCGCACCGGCATGTACTCGAGCGGCGATAAAATCATCGCCTTGATTGACGCGCAAATTGAAGCGCTGACGGATCGCGTAGCGAGCGCGTACTGAATTCTCAACGACTTGTACAGTAAAATTTCAGCTCGCACTATATATTGGTCGTTCTATTTATTCGTCGTTTGGTTTCTGAGAACACGGATTCCAAAATCACCCTCCCAAGACCGCAGCAACAGACACACCGGCGACGGAGTGCGTCGTCGTGACTTCGACCACCGTGCCGTCTGGCTTTTCGTATACCTTGGAAGTTACGCGCGTCGCGAGCGCGTCGTTAAAAGATGAGCACATCGCGAGCAACAAAACGAGCGCTAACGCCGTTTTCATCTTCGCGCGCTCTCGGTAGTAAACGTTTTCCGAGTCTTCCAAGCTCTGTCGTCACATGGTTGTGCTCGTGCGCCGCGAGCCGAGTCGCGCCTGGGACGATCCGAATAAAAATTTAACAACGCACCGAACGCGCCACCTACGGTTCATCTACGCGCACGACAACTTTCCCAGTGGTTTGACCGGTCTGAAACAAACGTAACGCGTCGGGCAAATCTTGAAACGCAAACGTGGCGCCCACTTTCGGTGGGTCAAGATTTAATTCATCAAGTTCGGCAAGCAAGCGCGCTAGCTCGTCCGCCTTGTCGAATTGCCATATCAAATTGAACCCTAAGATCCCTTTATTCTCCCCTGGAAGGCTCAGCGGGTCGACTTTTCTTCTAATCAGGAATTTCCACGCGAGTTTGATCCATCCGATGACTCCGATGGAATCGCCCGACGGCGTCATGTCGGCTGCGCCGTACACCACGTACCGCCCGCCGCGCGCTAAGTTATCCCATCCACCCTGAAAAAAATCCCCGAGCGTGGCGTCGAACACGATGTCCGCTCCCTCTACGGCGCCGACGGCGTCGCACGCAGCCTTTAGTTGCTCGCGAAACCTCTTCCGGTCGCGCACGATTATCGCCTCCGGTTTGAGCTCTGGAAATCTCTCGCGCACCGTCGCCACCTTGTTCGCGCTCCCCACCACCGCGATCGCGTTCGCACCGACGCGTTGACATATCCCCAAACTCATCAACCCGCACCCGCCCGCGGCGGAGTGCACGACCACCGTCTTCCCTCGCCTCACGTCCCCGAGCGCTCGTAACCCGTAATACGACGTCAGCCCTTGCACCATAAACCCCGCGCCTTGTTCGAACGACCACGACGCGGGAATCACCCGGCACTGCGACGCCTTTACGTCTATTCGTGTCGCGAACGCCCCGAACCGCGTCGCTCCCATCACTCGGTCGCCAATCGCGAGCGCGCCGCAATCTCCTCCCACGCTCTCCACGACGCCCGCGAACTCGAGACCTGGAACGTACGCCACTCGCGGCGAAGCGTCGTATAAACCGAGCGCGCAAAACACGTCCGCAAAGTTCAACCCAATCGCGCGAATGGCGATTCGAGCGTGCGCATTCGCGCACGGCTCGCGCGCGAACTCGTCGTCGACGCGCGCGCGTAATGAGTCCACGCGGCCGGCGCGCTCGAGGACGTACGCCACGCGCGACGACGACGACGACGGCGAGGACGCGCGCGATGCGCGAGTGCGCGTGCGAGTCGCGACGCCGCGGTGAGGCGGTCGAACGCGCGATGTCGGCGCGCGCGTCATTATGATGATGATGATGACGATGATGATGA
>Ga0222712_10001805_pt1 | contig 25631 bp, 26 predicted proteins | sample C33_657DmetaG_FD_165043 | JGI IMG/M metagenome (GOLD analysis project Ga0222712, IMG submission 165043) | Estuarine water microbial communities from San Francisco Bay, California, United States - C33_657D | ecosystem: Environmental > Aquatic > Marine > Unclassified | place: USA: California... | reverse complement strand
GAAAACGTCTTGCGCATTGTTACTCCCCTCGATGGACCGGACGACAGCCGGATCGGAATGACGTCGGGCTAAACCGGCACCCCGCAACGGGCAAATGAAATGCGCCTTAAATTCCTGTCATCCAGCTTCGGTCGCAGCCCGGCCCCAGCCCAAATCAAAGCGCGCGGATGAGGCGTGTCGCGACAGCGATCCAGGCGGGATCATCAAAAATCTGTTGCTTGGCACCGGCATCGAGCGGCAGGATTTGAAGCCGCGCACCTTGCCGCCCGATCAGACGCCCAAACACATAACGACCCGCCGGACGGGGCACGAGCACATCGCGGTTGAGCGCGGCGGCGAAACTGTCAGGCATCAACCGCGCACACCAGATTTGGTCTCCGGCCCGATAGTCGCCAACCCCTGCTTCGACGAGGACCGCAATAGATCCAGCTTCGGGCGCGGGCGCGGCGGCGACCTGCTCATGGCGCGGGGCGCTGGCCCCATCCGCGCCGAGGATGGCGGCCACGGGCAGGTCCGCGCGTTCGGGCAGTTCGACAAGATCCCCTGCGTCGACCCCCAAGGCTGTGGCAATGCGGTTGAGCCAATCGACCGACACAGTGCGCGTGCCTGTTTCCAAACGCCCGATGGTCTGTGCGGTCGTGGGCGGATCACACCTGTCCCCAACCTCGGCCAATGTCAGGCCCTTGGCCCGGCGCACTTCGCGGATGCGTGTAATCATGATGACGCCTCTATAACCGTATCGGTTAATTCAATAGCCCATCTTTCACCACCACAACAAGGCCTATCTGTGTTGCTTTGGCCGGTGCGGCTGTCTAGCTTGGCGCAAACGAAACCACAGGAGAGCAACAATAGCACACGCCGTCTGGGCAAAGCGCGACGCGCTGACAACAATGAACGTCACGGACATTGACCTGCCCCCGCTGGCCGATGGCGCTGTCCGCCTGAAGGTGGAGAGCTTTGCTGTGACCGCCAACAACGTCACCTATGCGGTGATGGGCGACATGTTCCAATATTGGAATTTCTTCCCGGCCCCTGAAGGGTGGGGCATCGTCCCCATGTGGGGCCATGCAACCGTAGAGGCCTCTAACTGCCCTGACTTTGCCGTGGGGGAGCGCGTGTATGGCTATCTCCCAATGGGCACGCATCTCGATGTTGAGCCGGTCGGCATCTCAGCCGGCGGCTTTACAGACGGCGCGGCGCATCGCCAGCCGATGAGCATGTTCTACAACCAGTATAGCCGCTTGGCTGCCGACCCGGAGCATGATCCGGCCAATGAAGATGCCCGCATGATCTATGGCCCGCTGTTCAAGACGGGTTTCCTGATCGAGGACTTCTACCGGCGCAACGACTGGTTCGGGGCGGACGCGCTCATCCTGTCGAGCGCATCGTCCAAGACCGCCTTGGCACTTGCCCATTGCACAAAGCTAGCCTCGCCTAATGTCCGCCGCATCGGCCTCACCTCCTCCGGCAATGTCGCCTTCGTAAAGGCATCCGGCTTGTACGATGAGGTTGTCGCGTATGAGGATGTCGCCGCGCTTGCGCCGGGGGCCGCCGTCTTTGTGGACTTCGCCGGCAACGCGAAGCTGGTTTACGCCGTGCACACGGCCTTGGGCGACCATTTGAAGTATTCGAGCACCGTCGGCGCCACCCATGTCGGCGCGCAAGGGTCAGGCGGCGCACCGCTCCCCGGGCCGCAGCCAGTCTTGTTCTTCGCCCCGACCGAAGCATTGGAAACCATCAAGGCGCTCAGCCCGGCAGGCTTTGCCAAAGCCGTCGGCGACGCTTGGACAAGCTTTGTCGCATCGGCAAAGGGCTTCATGAAGGTCGAGCACCGCGACGGGCTGGCGGCGGCGACTAAGGTTTTTCAGGCGACGCTGGTGGGTCAGCAAAACCCGGAAACAGGGGTTGTGGTTAGGCCGTAAACAACACCGCTTGGGCTGAGCCTGTCGAAGCCCTGCCCTTTCTGTTCCCTATCGCCGACAAAAAAGGACGGCCCTTCGACAAGCTCAGGGCGAGCGGGTTGGGAGCGACTCACCAATCCCCCGCCTTGGCCATCCAAACGGACAGTGCCGCAATCGCTGCGGTTTCCGCGCGTAAAATGCGCGGCCCAAGCGAGACGCCCACCGCTTGGGGCAGCGCCTTGATCGCCGCCCGCTCATCGGCGTCAAAGCCGCCTTCGGGACCGATGAGGATCGCGGCGCGGCCCGGCTTTGCGACCTCGGCAAAGGGCACGCCGCCTTCTTCATCAGCGAAATAGAGCGTGCGGTCCGCTGGCCAGTCGCGCAGCAAAGCGGGCAGCTTCACTGCCTCTTCAATACGGGGAAGTGCTGTGCGCCCGCATTGTTCAGCGGCCTCCACCATCGTTGTGCGCAGCCGGTCCATGTTGAGCCGCTCTACAATGGTCCGCCGTGTGATAACCGGCTGGTAGAGCGCCACGCCCAGCTCACTGGCCTTTTCGACCACCATGTCGAGCCGCGCCTTTTTGACGGGCGCGGCCAGCAGCCAAAGATCGGGCACATCCTCCCGCGGACGCAATTGCGCAACAACGCGCAGCACCATGTCGCGTTTGCCAGTCGCCGCAACTTCAGCGAGCCATTCGCCGGTTTGATCGTCGAACAGCTTAACCGGCGCGCCTTCCTTCAGGCGCATGACGTTGGACAGATAATGCGCCTGCCCGCCTTCGACGCGCACATCGGCGCCATCGGAAAGACGGGCCTCAACAAAGAGGCGGGGTGTGGATTGGGGTGGCCAGGCCGGTGTCGCGGGCATAAGAGCGGTTAGCATGAACGCGCGCCGAAATGAAACCTCGACATCTGAAACCTTTGCGGTGCCCGATATCGAACTGACCGGCCTGATGCGCATCCTGCCTGCCGCTGCACGCCCCTATGCCTCACTCGCGCGGCTCGACCGGCCGATTGGCTGGTGGCTGCTCTTTTGGCCCTGCATCTATGGCCTCGGCCTCGCAGGTGGTCTTCCCCAGCGTTGGGATCTGGCACTTTGGATGTTACTCGGCGCCATTGCGATGCGCGGGGCGGGCTGCGTTTACAATGACATTGTCGACCGGGATCTGGACGCACAGGTCGAACGCACCCGTAACCGTCCGGTCGCCAGTGGTGCGGTTCGTGTCAAACAGGCGTGGGTCTGGCTCGTGTCGCTTTCGTTGATCGGGTTGATTGCGCTGATCCAATTCCGCTGGACGGCGGAGCTGGTCGCACTGGCCAGCCTCGCGCCTGTTGCCGCCTATCCCTTCATGAAGCGGATCACCTGGTGGCCGCAGGCCTGGCTTGGCCTTGTCTTTTCCTGGGGCGCACTGGTCGGCTGGATGGCGGTGGCGGATGCCGCTTTGCCCATGCTGCTTGTCTATGCGGGGTCGATCTTCTGGGTGATCGGCTATGACACCATCTACGCGCTACAGGACCGTGAGGACGATGCGCTGATCGGCATCCGGTCTTCGGCCCGCGCACTGGGCGGCAGCGTGAAACCGGGCGTAGTAGTGTTCTATGCGCTCGCTTTGCTGCTGTGGAGCGCGGCGATCTGGCAAGTGCGGCCGCAAATGCTGGCGCTGGCCGCCTTGCTGCCCGCGGCCCTCCACTTCGTCTGGCAGGTCGTGTCGCTGCGCGTCGACGATGGCCACGATGCGCTCGCCAAGTTCCGCTCCAACCGCTTTGCCGGACTGCTGGTGGCACTGGCGATGGCAACCGTCGGCGCTTCGGCTTGAGCCTTTGCGGCCAAACGCCTAAGCGGTGCGGATGCTGACCATTGATCAAGCGCGGGACCGCGCCGCCGACCTTGTTGCCCGTGCTCTGAAAGCGGGCGCCGACGCCGCCGATGCCATCTATGTGGCCGATGCTGCGACGGGTGTGCAGGTCCGCCTCGGCGCGTTGGAAGACGTCCAGCGGTCCGAAGGCGAAGAAATTGGCCTGCGTGTCTTTGTCGGCAAGCAATCAGCCAGCGCCTCCTCCTCTGACCTATCGGTGCAGGCGATGGAAAAGCTGGCCGAACGTGCCGTCGCCATGGCAGGCCAAGCCCCCGAAGATGAATTTGCAGGGCTCGCCCCGCAAGACCGGCTGATGACCGGCACCCCCGCCAGCTTCGACATCGATGATGGCGGCGACGTCTCTCCGCAGGATCTGCGCGCGCGCGCCTTGCAGGCCGAAGATGCCGCCCGCGCCGTCTCCGGCGTTACCAATAGCGAAGGCGGGTCGGCCAGCGCCGGACGCGCGCTCATTGCGCTCGCCACAAGCGGCGGCTTTGCGGGCAGCTATTCCGGGTCGAGCCACGGCGTCTCGGCCAGCGTCTTGGCCGGTGAAGGCTCCGACATGCAGCGCGATTACGCCTGGCATTCGACACGCCATCTGGGTGACCTTGATGACGCGTCCAAGATCGGCCGTGAAGCCGGTGAGCGGGCCATTGCGCGGATGAACCCCGTCCGCCTGAAGAGCGGGCCCATGCCAGTGATCTTTGATCCGCGCGTGTCCGGGGGCATCATCGGCCATCTGATCGGCGCGATCACCGGCGGCGCGATTGCCCGCAAGACAAGCTTCCTGCTCGACGCGCTGGACACACAGGTCTTTGGCGCTGGCATCACCATCATCGATGATCCGCACCGCGTGCGTGGACTTCGGTCAAAGCCGTTCGATGGCGAAGGGCTGCCAACACAGCGCCGCGCGATCATTGAAAAGGGTCGCCTGACAACCTGGCTGCTCGATTCCGCCTCCGCCCGTCAGCTTGGCCTTGCGCCCACCGGCCATGCCTCGCGCGGCGTCAGCGGCCCGCCGGGCGCAGGCGCGACCAACCTCCATATGGAGGCGGGCGATGTCTCCCCCGCTGAGTTGATGGCGGACATCAAGGAGGGCTTTTACGTGACCGACCTTATCGGCCACGGCGTCAACGGACTGACGGGCGATTACAGCCGCGGCGCATCCGGCTTCGTTATCCGCAATGGCCAGATTGAAGGCGCTGTTGCCGAAGTGACGATCGCGGGTAATCTGAAGGACATGTTCCGCACGCTCATTCCCGCCAATGATCTCGACTTCCGGCACGGCACCAATGCGCCGACGCTGCGTCTGGAAGGCATGACCCTCGCCGGTGACTGATCCGCGCCTTGACGCCCTGAGCGTTATTGCCCGCGAAGCCGGCGCGCTTGCGCTCAAAAGCTATCGCGGCGCGTTTGAGCAATGGGAAAAGTCCCCCGGCAATCCCGTGTCTGAAGTTGATCTGGCGGTTGACCGGTTCCTGAAGGATGAACTCAAGCGGCTGGACCCCGATGCCGGCTGGCTGTCTGAAGAGACCGCCGACAATGCCGAACGGCTGATGCGCCCGCGCGTCTGGGTGGTCGACCCGATTGACGGCACGCGCGACTATGTGCGGGGCCGCGATGGCTGGGCCGTGTCGATCGCATTGGTCGAAGGCGGACGGGCGACGCTTGCCGTGCTCGATGCGCCGGCGCGAGGAGAACATTGGCGCGCCGCCCGCGGCACAGGGGCTGTGCGCAACGGCGTGACGATCACGGCCAGCACCCGCACCGATCTGTCCGGCGCGCGCGTACCGGCCGACGTTCTCCCCAAGGCCGATATGGATCTGGTGACCGTATACAAGCCAAACTCCATCGCGCTGCGCATCGCCATGGTCGCCGCCGATGAGGCGGATCTGGTCGCCGCGCTGCGTTGGGGCCATGAATGGGATATCGCGGCCGCCGCGCTCATCGCTGAAGAAGCCGGCGGCAAAGTGACGGACGCGCATGGCCGTCCATTGCGGTTCAATTCGACCAAGGGCGAAGCATTTGGCGTGCTGGCGACGGGAACGCCGCTCCACCCTGTCGCCGTCGCCCGTCTGGAAGAACGGGCGCGTAAATATTCGGTGCGGTAGACATCCCTGTTGCCATTCCCGCTTTCGCGGGGATGACAGTCGAACGGTTAAGCGACCTTCTCCAACCCCAGCCGGGCAATCTCAATCTTGGGGCAATGGTCCATCACAACCTTCAAGCCCGCCGCCTCGGCCCGTGCAGCCGCCTCTTCATTGACGACGCCCAATTGCATCCACACGGCCTTGGCGCCCGCCGCAATCGCTTCATCGACGACGGCCCCGGCGGCGACGGAATTGCGGAAGATATCGACCATGTCGACCGGCCCTGCATCGGCAAGGCTGGCCTTGACCTCCACGCCGTGGATGCTTTGCCCCGACAACCCCGGATTGATCGGGATGACGGTATAGCCAAGGTCGATCAGGAATTGCATGACCGTGAAACTCGCCCGCTCTGGAGTGTTCGACGCGCCGACCAAAGCGATGGTCCGCACAGAGGACAGGAGTGCGGCCAGATCTTCGTTTCGGGTCAGCGTCATCTTATCCTCCGTGGGTGCGGATCCATGCAGCGAGTTGCTCCGCAATCGACATAAACGCCCCAGCATGAGGTCCGTTCCCGGCGGCGGGCGGCTGGCCCGCATCGGAGGCTGCGCGAATGTCCATCGCGAGTGGAATGCGCCCGAGGAAGGGCACGCCCATTTCCTTGGCCGCCGCTTCCGCGCCACCACTTCCAAACGGATCCGAAATCTCGCCGCAGTGCGGGCAGGCATAGCCGGACATATTCTCGATGATGCCGATGATTGACACGTCCGAGGTGCGGAACAGATCAATGGCGCGCATCGCATCAATCAACGCAAGATCCTGCGGCGTGGAGACAATGACCGCGCCGATCGGCTTATGCTTTTGCACCATGGACAGCTGCACATCGCCTGTGCCCGGCGGCATATCGGCGATGAGGACATTGGCGTCGCCCCATTCGGCGTCAATCAACTGGCCCAGCGCATTGCCCGCCATCGGCCCGCGCCAGGCAATGGCCTGACCCGGCTTCACGAGATGCCCCATCGACAACAGCGGGACGCCGAAGGGCGTGTCCACGGCAATCAGTTTCTGGCCCTCCGCCAAGGGACGTTTGCCTTCGGTATCGGTCAGCCGGGGCTGGGACGGGCCGTAAATATCGGCATCCACCAGCCCCGTTTTCAGGCCCAACCGCTTCAGCGCGATGGCCAAATTGGTCGACACGGTGGATTTACCCACCCCGCCCTTGCCGCTGGCAATGGCGACGACCACCCGCTGCGTGCGTGCGCTTGTCATGGCGATGCGGACTTCGTTCACACCGTCGATCTGTTTCAGGCGGGCTTCGATCTCCGCCCCCAAGGCATCACGCTGCGCCACTGAAAGGCCCGCCACATCGAGAATGAGGCCCGCCCGCCCATCTGCGAGTCGGGGCGCGGCCGCCCTACCAGAGGCCATGAGGCCGCCTTTTCCAGCGGGATCGGAAATGGCGTCGAGCGCCTGCTTCATGATTTCAATGTCGGACATGACGGCGATTTAAGGGGAGAAATATTCCGCGCCACTGTTTTTCATGAAATTCGACCCCTATATGAACAAACATGAGCGGAAAAACAGGCTGGGTCGCACGCGGACGCGTGCTTTTGGCTGAAGCGGGTGGCCCTTGGGGCAAACGCGGCGGCGGTGAATCAGGTGGAGGCGGCTCCGGCGGTGACGGCGGCGGTGGCCCCCGTAACCCTTGGAACCTCCCCCCCGGCGGTGGCGGCGGTGGCGGCAAGTCCCGTGGCCCGCGCGGCCCTTCTGCGCTGGAGGAACTGCTGCGCCGGATGCGCGACCAGTTTGGCGGCGGCGGTGGAGACGGTGGCCTGCCCTGGCCGTTGATTCGAATCGGTGGCGCGATCGTCATTGGCGTTTGGATTTTGCTCACCAGCTTTCACGCGGTCGGCCCGCAAGAGCGCGCCGTAGTGACCACCTTTGGTGCCTATTCGCGTACCATGGGGTCCGGCATCGGGCTGACTTTGCCTTACCCCATTGAAAGTGTGTCCAAGCTCAACGTTGCTGAAATCCGGACCATCGACATTCCGGCAAGCGGCAACACGCAGAACTTCATCCTGACGGGTGACCAGAACATTATCGATCGCGATTTTTCGGTGCGCTGGTCCATTGCCGATCCAGAACTGTTCCAGTTCCAGCTGGCTGACCCGGAGGAAACCATCAAGGAAGTCGCTGAGAGCTCCATGCGGGCCGCCGTGTCGCGGGTGGACCTGATTGGCGCCATTGGTGCCAAGCGTGGCCAGATCGAAGCGGATGTGGAGCAGCGGATGCGCTCTATCCTCGGCGCTTATCGGTCGGGCGTCCGCATTGAAGGCATTGCCATCAAGCGCGCCGATCCGCCGGCTGAGGTTATTGATGCCTTTAAGGACGTGACGGCCGCACAGCAGGAAGCGCAGTCGATGATCAACCAGGCGAACACCTATTCGCAGCAGGTCACGCAGCGCGCCATGGGTGAAGCGCAGTCGTTCGATAAGGTCTATGAACAGTACCGGCTTGCGCCGGGCGTGACCCGCCGCCGCATGTATTATGAAACAATGGAGCAGGTGTTGGGCAAGCTGGACAAGACGATTGTCGAAACGCCAGGCGTCGTGCCTTATCTGCCGCTTCCAGCCGCTGCACGAAAGGCGCCTGAACCGCCTGCCGCTGCTGCAACACAGGGAGCTCCACGATGATTGAGCGTCTCCTCCGCAATCCGGCCGGGCTGGCTTTCCTTGCCCTTGCCACCGTCATCCTGATCGGATCGACCGTCTCCTTCGTGCCGGAAACGCGCCAAGGCGTCGTCGTCCGCTTTGGTCAGCCGGTGCGCATCATCAACGCTTATAAGCCCGGCGAGAATTTTGGCGCGACGGGTGCCGGTATCATCGTCCGCATTCCCTTTGCCGAGAAAATCCAGTGGCTCGATAAGCGCGTCCAGTCGATCGACATGGATGAGCAGGAAGTGCTGTCGACTGATCAGCTGCGTCTGCAGGTCGATGCCTTTGCCCGCTACCGCATTGTTGACCCGCTGAAGATGTACAAGACGGCCCGCACGGAAGAACGGCTGGGCGATGCCCTGCGTCCGCTGCTTGGTTCCTCCTTGCGCAATGAACTCGGCAAGGAACCCTTTGCCGCGCTGCTGAGCCCGGAACGCGGCAAGGTGATGGCCAACATTAAGGAAGGCCTCAACCGTGAGGCGCGGCAATATGGCGCGGAAGTCATCGACGTCCGCATCAAGCGGGCAGATTTGCCCAAGGGCGCGACACTCGAATCCGCGTTTGAACGGATGCGCACCCGCCGTCAGCAGGAAGCGGGCACCAAGCGCGCTGAAGGCTGGAAGACCGCGCAGGTCATCCGGGCGACCGCCGATGCCGAAGCGGCAAAAATCTACGCCGCCGCCTTTGGCAAGGATCCGCAATTCTATGATTTTTACCGAGCGATGCAGTCCTACAAGACGACCTTCGGCGTTGACGGGACGAAGCAGACAGGATCGACCAACCTGATTCTATCGCCGGGCAATGACTATCTCAGGGAGTTTCGTGGGGGGCAATAAGACTGATTGAACAGGCACTTCTGTTCAATTTCGGTTCAGGCCTATCGCGCCATTCCATCTGTGGGATGCTGTGATGAACGCGAGAATCTAAGAAGGAATTTTTATAGTGCGTTACGCTTATGCCATGACGGCTGCGATGCTGCTCGGCGGCACTGCCGCCACTCTTGCCCTGCAATCGCCGGCCGCTTCTCAAGAGGCTCAGAATGAGCCCGGCACCATGACGGCAGCCTCAGCCCCGCGCCCCGGCGCGCCGATGAGCTTTGCCGATCTTGCCGCGCGTCTCCAACCCGCGGTGGTCAATATTTCCACCACCCAAAAAGTACAGGTGGCCAACAATAATCCGTTTGCCGGCACGCCCTTTGGGGATCTGTTCGGCGGCGGCAATAACAATGGTGGCCGCCCTGTCACGCGCGAAGCGCAGTCGCTCGGCTCCGGCTTTGTGATCTCAGCGGACGGCTATATCGTCACCAACAACCATGTCGTCTCTCCGGGACAACGCGGGGCTGCGGTCAGCTCGATCACGGTGACCTTCCCTGACAAGACCGAATATCCAGCCAAGCTCGTGGGGCGTGACCCGACATCAGACCTTGCTGTGCTCAAGATCGAAGGCAAGAACCTGCCCTTCGTGAAGTTCGGGGACAGCGCCCGCACCCGCGTGGGGGATTGGGTTGTCGCCATCGGCAATCCCTATGGCCTTGGTGGCACAGTGACCGCAGGGATCGTTTCGGCGCTCCACCGCAACATCAATGGTGGCCCGTCGGACCGCTACATCCAGACCGATGCGTCGATCAATCAGGGCAATTCCGGTGGCCCGATGTTTGACATGAACGGCAACGTCATCGGTATCAACACCGCGATCTTCTCCCCCACCGGCGGCAATATCGGCATCGGCTTTGCCATTCCGGCAGAGGTTGCATCGCCCATTGTGGATACCTTGCGCGGCGGTGGCCGTGTGAAGCGTGGCTATCTGGGCGTCGGCATCCAGCCGCTCGATGAAGGGGCCGCCGATGCCCTTGGCCTGCCCAAGAACCGCGGTGAACTCATCGCGCGTGTCGAACCCAATGAAGCTGCCGCCAAGGCCGGCATCCGCGAAGGCGACGTCGTCGTGAAGGTCAATGGCCGTGAAGTCACCCCGGACCAGACACTGTCCTTCCTGATCGCCAACAGCCCCGTTGGCGCGCGCGTGCCGATTGAGGTGATCCGTGGCGGCAAGCGCCAGACCTTCACCGCGGTGCTCGGGGAGCGCCCGTCGGAAGACAAGCTCGCAACGCTGACGCAGGGTGAGCCGGGCCTCGACCCAGAGGACGACCAGACAGCACAGAATGCGACGCGGGAGTCGCTTGGCTTGGCCGTTGAAGCATTGACGCCGGAAATTGCCCGCGCGTTGCGGCTCAACCCGGTGCCGAAGGGCATCGTGATTGGTGCCGTTGACCCGTCGAGCGACGCAGGCGCCAAGGGCCTGCAACGCGGTGACATCATCCTGTCTGCCAACCAGCAGCCGACAACATCACCGGAAGACCTGAACACGATCGCCACGGCGGCCAAAAAGGCGGGACGCAACAACGTCCTCCTCTTCGTCCAGCGCGGCAGCAATCCGCCCCGCTATATTGCGGTGAAGTTCAAGTAACCCGAATTCCCTGGCAGGGACATGGGGCGGCAGGAGCGATCCTGCCGCCCTTTTTTCTTGTTCAAACAATAGGGGCCCAACTGTCATTCCCGCGAAAGCGGGAATCCATGCGCAGCAGGGCTTCATGATGGCTGTGGGAGCCTGAACTGGATCCCCGCTTTCGCGGGGATGACGTCCTCGGAACTCACCCGAACGGCACAACCTTATTGTCCACATCATGCCCGATATCCGCACGGCCCAGCCACGCAATACCCGCTTTGGCGCACCAGTGCCGCGCGACCTCTTCTTCATTCAGGACAAAGTCGGGATCATTGTCCGGCACGTCGCTGCACCGGCCCAGTTGCAGTCCAGCCGCCGCGCGGATGCCGGGATGGCTGGTCACATGAAACAGGCTGCGGTCGATGCGGTACATGTATTCGCCGACCTCTTCCACCATCAGGACATGGTCGGTCAGATCGGGCTGGAGCGATGTCCCAAGCAATTGGCTGAGCACCGTAAGGTTGAAGGCCGCCCGTTTGACAGAAGGTCGGGCGTCCGCGCCAGAAGCAAGTGCCTTGCCTGTCATCAGCCAATCCAGCCCCCGCAGAACAGCCGCGTCCCCACCCGTCCGCTTCAGATCACTGGGCATGGGGCCATGCGCCACCTGACCAATGCCCCGCGCATAGAGACCGGCGAGCAGGAAGCCGCCGTCCGAATAGCCCAAGTAGCGCTTGTCCGCCGCTGCGGACGTGAGCCGTGCCAGCGCGTCTTCTGCCATGCGGTTGGCGCCGTAGCCGCCACGCGCAAACCAGATGGCGTCGATGGAGGGATCATTCGCCAGCTCCACAAAGGCATCGGCGCGCGTCGCATCCGGCCCGGCAAAATGCCCTTCAGAGAGGAAGCATTGGGGATGGATGATCAACTCTGGCGCGTCATCCCCCAGCGCCTCCCGCAGCAATGGCGGCAGCCGGTCCGCCACCGTTTCTTCCAGCCGACAAGACGGCGCAACAATTCCTATGCGCAAGTGATCTGCCCCTATCGGTCGAGTTGCACGTTCTGGAACGTGTCGCATTTATTGGGGTCACCCGTGTCCAGCCCGCGCTTCAACCAGGCCATGCGCTCTTTGGCGGAACCGTGCGTGAAGCTTTCCGGCACGACGCGGCCTTGCGCTGCCTTTTGGAGCACATCATCGCCAATGGCGTGGGCGGCGCGCAGGCCTTCTTCCAGATCGCCCGGCTCCATCCGTTCCTTGTTCTTCGCGGCCCAAACCCCGGCATAGCAATCCGCCTGCAACTCCATCGCCACCTGTAGTTTATTGCCTTCCACTTCGCTCGCGCGCGACTGATATTCGCGGACCTGACTGGCAATGCCGGTCAGATACTGGATGTGATGCCCCACCTCATGCGCGATGACATAGGCCTGCGCAAAATCACCCGCAGCCCCAAAGCGCTGCGACAGCTCGCCATAGAAATCCGTGTCGAGATAAATGCCCTGATCCGCCGGGCAGTAGAACGGGCCCATGGCCGATTGCGCCGCACCACAGCCAGAGCGACCATTCTGCGAATAAAAGACGATCTTGGGCTCTTTATACTTCCCCGGCGGAAAGGCCTTGGCCCAAGTGTCATTGGCAGACGCCAGCACCTGACAGCTGAACTTGCTCGCAGCATTGGCCTCACAGCCTTGCGCCCCTGTCTGACCGGCAGGGGCCTGCTGCGTCTGTTCCACCGGCGCAATCTGTCCGCCGCCGCCAAGGATCTGGCCGACATCAATGCCAAGCTTTGGCCCGATCAGTAGCAAAACGATAATCAGAATGACGGTGCCGCAGCCCATACCGCCGCGCCCCAGCGGGAGCATCCCGCCGCCACCGCCCATTGGGAAGCCGCGACCGCCCGATCCGCGCTGGTCCTCAACATCGACGCCCGATGTATCAATATCGTCTAGACGCATGGCCCGCTCCCGCTCCTCACGCGAAAGACATTGCACCGCAGCCGCGCCTGATGCAATCGCAGGCAGCTAACCAACGGGAGTTTCACATGATCCTCAAGGGCAAGACTGCGCTGATCACCGGGTCCACATCAGGAATTGGCGCTGCCTGCGCGACGGCGCTTGCCGCCGAAGGTGCCTCGGTGATGATCAACGGCTTTGGCGACGCCGCCGCAATTGAGGCGCAGCGCGCCGTGCTTGAAGCGGCCAGCGGCGCCAAGGCGCTCTGGTCTGGCGCGGACATGACCAAGCCTGAAGAGATCGCCGCAATGGTGCAGACCTGCCACGATCAATTGGGCGGTCCCGATATCCTGATCAACAATGCCGGCATCCAGCATGTGGCCCCCTTGGACGAGTATCCGTTGGAGAAATGGGATCAGCTGATTGCCATCCTGCTGTCCGCGCCGTTCCACGCGATGCGCGCGGCCCTGCCCTTTATGAAGGAAAAGGGCTGGGGCCGGATCATCTCCACCGCCTCTGCCCACTCCATGGTCGCAAGCCCCAATAAGTCCGCCTATAATTCCGCCAAACACGGCCTGATGGGGCTGACCCGCACCGCTGCGCTAGAGGTCGCGCAAAAGGGCATCACGGTGAACTGCATTTCGCCGGGCTATGTCTGGACGCCGCTCATCGAAAACCAGATCCCCGACACGATGAAGACGCGCGACATGACCCGCGATCAGGTGATCAACGATGTGCTGTTGGGCGCGATCCCGCAAAAGCAATTCGTCATGCCCAACCAGATCGCGGCCATGGCGCTGTTCCTCTGCCGCGACGAGGCAAGTGCGGTGACCGGCGCGAACATGGTCGTCGATGGCGGCTGGACTGCGCAGTAGGGCTCAAAACCTGGGGCTTGGTGCACGATGCCAAACTGCGCTTGTGCGGCCTTGCCCGGTGTTAGCGACGGCTTAGGAACACGTCTTTGCATCCGCGTCGCCCCGTGCTTGACACGGGGCTTGGCTAACCTGCGTCGTGTTTTCGGGCCTCGCGTGCCGGATGTCCGGTCCGTCGGACATCACGCCTTTCACAAAGGTGCGTGGATAGCCTAGCCCCGTGTCAAGCACGGGGCGACGCACAGAGTTTGAGCGGTCAGGCGGAGACCCGCATATCCGGTGCCGTCGCTTCGGCCGTCAGCATCGTAATGGCTTCGTCGAGCGTCATGATCCGCTGCCCATCCGAGCCGAGCGTGCGGATGGCGACCTTGCCTTCTTCCGCTTCGCGCATCCCGACGACCAGCAGGTGCGGCACCTTCGCCAGCGAATGTTCGCGCACCTTATAGTTGATCTTCTCGTTGCGCAGATCGGTCTCGACCCGCAGGCCGGCTGCGGCCAGCTTTTCGACAACCGCTTCGGCATAGCCGTCCGCATCCGACACGATGGTCGCGACCACCGCCTGCACCGGTGCCAGCCACATCGGGAAGCGACCGGCATATTCCTCGATAAGGATGCCGATGAAGCGTTCGTAAGTGCCAAAAATCGCGCGGTGGAGCATGACCGGGCGATGCCGCTCGCCATCCTCGCCCACATAACTCGCATCAAGGCGTTCCGGCAGAACACGGTCCGACTGAATGGTGCCGACCTGCCAGGTGCGGCCGATGGCGTCGGTCAGATGCCATTCGAGCTTGGGCGCATAGAACGCGCCTTCGCCGGGCAGTTCTTCCCAACCGAATTCAGGCGTAGCAAGTCCGGCCTGCTTTACCGCGTCGCGCAGTTCCTGTTCCGCCTTGTCCCAATCGGCGTCGGAACCGAAACGCTTCTCCGGCCGGAGCGCGAGCTTGACCGAATACTTGAATCCGAAATCCTTGTAGATGCGGTCCGCCAGCGCGCAGAAAGCCTGCACTTCCGCGACGATCTGGTCTTCGCGGCAAAAGATGTGCGCGTCATCCTGCGTGAACTGACGCACGCGCATGATGCCGTGGAGCGCGCCATGCGCCTCGTTGCGGTGACAGCAGCCATTTTCGTAAAGGCGCAGCGGTAGATCGCGATAGCTCTTAATGCCCTGGCGAAACACAATGACGTGCGCGGGGCAGTTCATTGGCTTCATTGCCATCCAGTCCGCATCGGCAGCCACCGAAGGCGCTCCGCCTTCGCCATCGGGTACGATGTCGGGAACCGCGAACATGTTCTCGGCATATTTGCCCCAGTGGCCTGACTGTTCCCACTGGCGCACGTCCATCATCTGTGGCGTTTTGATTTCCTGATAACCTGCAGCCTGAATCGCCCGGCGCATGTAATCTTCAAGCGCACGATAGATCACATAACCCTTCGGGTGCCAGAAGACCGACCCCTGCGCTTCAGACTGGAGGTGAAACAGGTCAAGGTCTTGACCCAGACGGCGATGGTCGCGCTTGGCGGCTTCTTCAAGCCGCGTCAGGTGCGCGTCGAGCTGCTTCTTGTTGAGCCAGCCGGTGCCATAGACACGGCTGAGCTGCGCATTGTTCTGGTCACCACGCCAATAGGCGCCCGACACGCGCGTGAGCTTAAACGCCTGCGGGTCGAGCTTGCCGGTCGAGGCCAGATGCGGCCCACGGCACATGTCCATCCAATTGTCGCCCGACCAATAAACGCTCAGCTCCTCGCCTTCGGGTAGTTCATCGGCCCATTCCGCCTTGAAGGTCTCGCCCTCGGCGGTCCAACGCGCGATCAGGTCGGCACGGCTCATCACTTCACGGCGCAGCGGTTTGTCGGCGGCGATAATCTCCCGCATCTTCGCTTCGATGGCGGGCAGGTCATCCTCAGTGAAGGGACGCTGCGGCGCGAAGTCGTAGTAGAAGCCATCATCGGTCGACGGACCAAAGGTGATCTGCGTGCCGGGGAAGAGCGCCTGCACGGCTTCGGCCAATATGTGCGCAAAGTCATGCCGGGCGAGGTCCAGCGCATCAGCTTCATCGCGCGACGTGACGAGCGCGAGTTCGCTGTCGCCGTCAAAGGGGCGCGTAATGTCGCGCAGCTCGCCATTCACCCGCGCGGCAATCGCCGCCTTGGCAAGGCCGGGGCCGATGGCGGCAGCTATGTCCGCCGGTGTCGTTCCGCGCGCGACGTCTCGGACGGAGCCATCGGGGAGGGAAACGCGGATCATGTCGGTCATCGGAAGAACGTGCTTTCTGCAAAAATCAATGCTGCGCCGCCCTTTGCCAGCCCCCGCGCCGCGCCGCAAGGGACGGCGCGACGGTCAAATGTAAAGCTCACTTGACATTGCATCACATCAATGACAAGTTTCCTTTACATCAACGCACTCATGGAGTCGATTATGTCCCGGTCTCCCGCCATCGTTCGTTATCTGCGTCGCCTTGCCGGCTTCATGCTGGTCTACATGATACTGATCTTCGCGACCGGCTATGTCTTCCGCCACATGCCGCCGCAAAAGCCGCTCGCTTATCTCGTTGCGGTCCTGCCCGCTCTGCCGATCCTTGGTGTTTTCTGGACGATCTTCCGTCTGCTCGTGGAAGAGACCGACGAATATATGCGCATGATGTTCGTGCGCCAGTCGTTGTTCGCCACCGCCTTCTGCCTGACCATCATGACGATTTGGGAGTTCCTGCAAAATTATGAGGTTGTGCCCGCAGGTCATGGCGGCTTTGGCGCGGCCTTCTTCTGGTTCATGGGCCTGGGGATCGGCGCGATCTGGAACCGCATCACCGGAACCGACGGCCCCTGCGCGTGAAGAACCACCTGAAATCCTTGCGTGCTGAACGCGGCTGGAGCCAGCAGGATCTGGGCGACCGTCTCCACATCTCGCGCCAGTCGGTCAACGCGATTGAGACGGGGAAATATGATCCGTCCCTCCCCCTCGCTTTCCGCATTGCGGCGCTGTTCGGGTCGAAGATTGAGGAGATTTTTGAGGTGGAGGCTTAAGGCACCAGTACCGTATCTTCTGCCACCGCCAGCGTCTTTGGATAATCGAGCGTGTAATGCAGCCCGCGGCTTTCCTTGCGGCGCAGCGCGGAGCGGATGATGAGGTCGGCCACCTCCACCAGATTGCGCAGCTCGATCAAATCCGGTGTCACGCGGAAGTGGCTATAATAATCCTCCACTTCCTGCTTCAGCAGATCGATGCGGTGCTGCGCGCGTTCCAGCCTTTTGGTTGTGCGCACAATGCCCACAAAGTTCCACATGAACTGGCGGATCTCGCGCCAGCATTGCTGGATCACGACTTCCTCGTCGCTGTCCGTCACGCGACTTGAATCCCAAGGGCGGATGGCAGGCGGAGGCGGCAGGCTGTCCCAATGCGCGTCGATATGCGCGGCGCAGGCATCGCCAAAGACAAGGCATTCGAGCAGCGAGTTGGATGCCAACCGGTTCGCCCCATGCAGGCCGGACTGGGTGACTTCACCCGCCGCATAAAGCCCCGGCGCGTCGGTGCGCCCGTCCATGTCCACCATTACGCCGCCGCAGGTATAGTGCTGCGCAGGCACCACAGGGATCGGTTCCTTGGTGATGTCGATGCCAAGGCCGAGCAGCTTTTCATATATGTTCGGGAAATGCTCCCGCACGAAGGCCGGGTCCTTATGGCTGATATCGAGATGCACGAAATCAAGGCCGAGGCGCTTGATTTCATGGTCAATCGCGCGCGCCACAATGTCACGCGGCGCAAGTTCTCCGCGGTCATCAAAGCGCGGCATGAAGCGCTCTCCCGTCGTCGGGATGAGCAGGTGCCCGCCCTCTCCACGCACCGCCTCTGTAATCAGGAAGTTTTTGACCTCCAGATTGTAGAGGCAGGTCGGGTGGAACTGCATGAATTCCATATTTGAAATGCGACATCCCGCGCGCCAGGCCATGGCAATGCCATCCCCCGTCGCCCCGCGCGGGGCGGTGGAATAAAGATAGGTGCGCCCAGCCCCACCGCAGGCGAGGATGGTCGCGCGCGCCGTGAACGTCTCAACCTTCCCGGTCGAGCGGTTGAGCGCATAGACGCCGTGGATGCGTCCGCTGGTTGAAAAGCGTTCCTGATGCCGCCCCATGATGAGGTCAATGGCCACCCGGTCTGGCACCAGCGTGATGTTCGGGTGGTCGCGCGCTGCCTTTTCCAGCGCCTGCTGCACGGCCAAGCCCGTCGCATCATTCACATGGACGATCCGCCGATGGGAATGGCCGCCCTCCCGCGTCAGGTGCCAGTGCTTGTCCGCCCCCAGATCAAAAGGCACACCAAGCTCGGCGAGCCGCTCAATCGCTTCCGGTGCCTGCGCGACGACATGTTCAACGATGGCGCGGTTGTTGAGGCCTGCGCCCGCGACCATCGTGTCTTCGACATGGCTTTCAAAGGTGTCTGTGGTCTCGAGAACCGCGGCAATCCCGCCCTGTGCCCAGCTCGTTGCGCCGTCGGAAATCGCGCCCTTGGCAAGGACGATGACCTTCTTGTCCTGCGCCAGTTGCAACGCCGCCGTCAGACCGGCTGCACCCGACCCAATGATGAGAACATCGCCGTCCACTCCCCTTAAGCCGCCCGCGTCAGGTTGAGGAAGACGTCTTCCAAATCGGGCTCCCGCGTCGAGACATCGGCAATGCCGTATCCGGCCGCCTGCACCGCGCCGAGCACATCACCTGCATTGGCGACGGCCTTGGAATAGGTGATGGTCAGCACCCGCCCTGCGGTCAGATCAATCTTCTGGAACAGCGGCGAGGAAGGCGGTGTTGCCATATCGCGGTCAACGGTGACCTCGACGATCTTTTCCTGCGCCATGTTGACCAGTTCGCGCGTCGGCTTGTTCGCAATCACCTGACCATGGTTGATGATGGCGATGCGTTCACACAGCTCTTCAGCTTCTTCGAGATAATGTGTGGTCAGTACGATCGTCACACCGCGGCGGTTGAGCTCGCGCACATATTCCCAAAGTTGCTGGCGCAGTTCGATGTCGACGCCGGCGGTCGGTTCATCCAGCACGAGGATCGGCGGGGAATGGACCATGGCCTTCGCCACCAGCAAACGCCGCTTCATCCCGCCCGACAAAGTCCGGGCATAGGCCTGCGCTTTGTCTTCCAGATGGACAGCCTTCAGCAGCTCCATTGAGCGGCGCTGACCCTTTTTCACGCCATAAAGGCCCGCTGCATTTTCCAACGTCTCAAACGGCGTAAAGAACGGATCGAAGACGATTTCCTGCGGCACGATGCCAATCGAGTTCTTCGCGTTGCGCGGATGCGCATCGATATCGAATCCCCAGATGCTGGCCTGGCCGCCGGTCTTCGTCACCAGCCCGGCAAGGATGTTGATCAGCGTGGATTTGCCCGCGCCATTGGGCCCGAGCAGCCCGAAAATGGAGCCGCGCGGCACATCAAAAGACACGCCTTTCAGGGCCTGTTTTCCACCCGCATAGGTCTTTTCGACCTTGTCGATCACAATGGCTGCTTCCGTCATGCCCAAGGCTCTAGCGCCAAGCAGCGGCAGGAGAAAGGGCTGAGACGCATAGGCTTCGCGCGGAGGGTCCGCTGGACGCGCGCCTGAACATTCATCCATTTTGATCTTTTGATGGCGCTTTTCGGCTTTGTTTACTTTCCCGGCCTAGGACGAAGGCGGGGGAATGCTGATCATAATGAAACCGATTCGGTTATACATTGGAATTTTGACGGCTTTGGGGGGCCTCGCCCTGCCCGGCATGGCACATGCCGGGCAGGCGAATGGCCGCGCCGAAATCGCCGTGCTGCGCAACTTGTCCTTTATCAAAATTGACGATTTGGAATTCGGCAACATCATTGCCGGGCCCGCAGCGGGTACGGTCACCATTTCTCCTTTCGGTGTGCGGACCACGACGGGTCCGATCACAGTCGTTGGCGGTGGATTCCAGCAGGCCCAATTTGGCGGGCGCGGTACGACCAACCAGAATCTCCAGATTTCGATGACCACCAATACAGTCACGTTGCGCCGCTCTGCCGGCCCGCAGACGATGATTGCGAACGCCTTCATCATCGGCAGCACGCCCACACAACCGCTGACCACGACCCCTCGGCTGTTCCGCATCACATCCTCAACGGGCGTGTTCCAATTTGGCGTGGGGGCGCGGCTCAACGTCGGCGCCAATCAGGCACCGGGCGTTTATTCGGGCACCTTCCGGATCACCCTCATCTACCAATAGTCTTCTTTAAGCGGCACGTTGCAAGCCGCACCTGTGCTTGCTATTCGGCGGCCATGATCACGCAGCCCGAAACCGTCCGCGTTACCTCCCACCGCGTCTCTTGCGATGGCGCCACCGATATTCCAGGCGGTGCCGCGCTTGGCCATCCGCGCGTCTGGCTTGAGATTGACGACAAGGGCTTTGTCGATTGCGGCTATTGCGACAAGCGCTTCATCCTGGCGCATGGCCCGGCCGACCAGGCCTAAGACCTGTTTCAAAAACAAAGCCTGCGGGCGCCTTAACCATTTAAGGTGAGGCGCAGGTCACTGCCTTTGCGCTATCCCAAGGCGTTATGAACCGAGTCTGGTCCCAAACTGCCTGTGCCTTCGCCGCGAGCCTCACGCTCGCCGCCGCGCCCTGCGCGTTTGCCCAATCGACGACCAGCACCATCCGCACGACCATCGTCCCCCGCCTGTCGCTTGTGAAAACGTCGGACCTCGACTTTGGCCAAGTGATGGCGAGCAACACTGTGGCAGGCTCTGTCACCGTCACACCAACAGGATCACGGTCGGCCGGCGGTGGCGCGACTTTGGCGGGCGGTGTGGCAACAGCCGGAGAGTTCTCCGGCGCCGGGACACGCAACCAGATCGTGATCTTCTCCTTTGGCGCGCCGTCCGTGGTGCTCACGCGCACCAACGGCCCGCAAACGATGACGGTCGATAGTTTCGCCATGGGTCCGACGACCGCGGGCGGGCTGAACCAGCTGGGCAATAGCGGCCGCTGGCGGATCGTATCCAACAACGGCCTCTTCACGTTGCCGGTCGGGGCAACGCTGCGCGTCGGGGCGGCACAGACACCCGGCGATTATGAAGGCACGTTCACCCTCACTGCTGTCTATCAATAGCCGGACATCCTCCCTATATTCGGTCGCATGACGCTTATCACCGACCCCCGCCGCTTTCTCTACCACGATGGTCAGCTGGACCCGGACACCGCCCGCCGCGTGACCGCGCAGATGCTGTCCAAATGCGATGATGGGGAACTCTATCTCCAATATCGGGCATCAGAGAGCTTCGGCTTTGACGACGGTCGCCTGAAGACTGCCGATTATTCCACCGATGCGGGCTTTGGCCTGCGCGGCGTTTCAGGCGAGATGACGGGCTTTGCCCATGCCAATGAAATCAGCGAAGCCGCGATCCGCCGTGCGGGCGAAACGCTGACGCTGCTCGACCCAAGCAAAGGCGCGATGACTGCGGCCCCGCGCCAGAACAACCGGCACCTCTACACCGATGGCGATCCGATGGGCCTTATCCCCTTTGCCGATAAGGTCGCGCTCTGCCAGCAGATCGACGCTGCCGCCCGCGCGCGTGATCCGCGTGTCGTGCAGGTGACCGTCGCTTTGTCCGCCAGCTGGAGCGTCGTTGAAATCGTCCGCGCCGATGGGTTTGTGGCCCATGATGTCCGCCCGCTCGTCCGCCTCAATGTCAGCATTGTCGCGGAAGAAAATGGCCGTCGCGAAAGCGGCTATCATGGGCTGGGTGGCCGCTATCTCTATGACAAGCTGTTTGAGCCCGCGACTTGGAACCGCTGCATCGATGAGGCACTGGCCCAAGCGCTGGTCAACTTGCAAAGCATCGACGCGCCTGCAGGGGAAATGACGGTGCTCGTTGGCCCCGGCTGGCCCGGCGTGCTGCTGCATGAAGCCGTTGGCCACGGGCTGGAAGGCGATTTCAACCGCAAGGGCACGAGCGTCTTTTCCGGCCGCATCGGGGAGCGTGTTGGCGCACCGGGCGTGACCGTCGTCGACAATGGCGCGCTTGAGGCGCGGCGCGGGTCGCTCTCCATCGATGATGAAGGCACCCCCACAGGCGAGACGGTGCTGATCGAAGACGGCATCCTCAAGGGCTATATGCAGGACCGGCTGAATGCCCGCCTGATGGGTGTGGAACCCACCGGCAATGGCCGCCGCGAATCCTATGCCCATGCCCCCATGCCGCGCATGACCAACACCTATATGAAGGACGGGCAGGACGATCCCGCCGAACTGCTGAGCCGCGTGAAGAACGGCATCTTCGCCAAAAGCTTTGGGGGCGGGCAGGTCGATATCGTCTCCGGCAAATTCGTCTTCACCTGCACCGAGGCCTATCTGGTGAAGGACGGGAAGATCGGCGCCCCAGTCAAAGGCGCGACGCTCATCGGCGACGGCCCCACCGTGCTGACCAGGGTCACCGGCATCGGCAATGACATGGCGCTGGATGAAGGCGTCGGCATTTGCGGCAAGGGCGGCCAGAGCGTGCCCGCCGGTGTCGGCCAGCCGACATTGCTGGTCGAAGGGCTGACGGTCGGCGGGACGGCGGCGTAGCCCCCACCCGCTCACCCTGAGCTTGTCGAAAGGTGGTCCTTCGCTGGACACCTAAGGTTGAAGAACAGAAAATACGGTCCTTCGACAAGCTCAGGACAAGCGGAAATGAATTGAGCTGTGGGCCTGCTCAGCAACTCCGCTTGCGATCATAAACCCGGCCATTGCGGCTGTTGAGATAGTAGCAAGAACCCTGATCATCCCGCATCCAGCGGCGACCCTTGGTTGTGAGCGCACCAACGGCCCCACCGGCCACGGCCCCTGCGACAGCCCCTTCAATGGGGTTCACACCGCCAACAACGGCCCCCACAACTGCACCGCCCACAGCACCAATGGCAGCGCCCCGTCCTGCACGGCGCACCGTATCATTGTTGCGCATATCGGCACAGGCGCCAATCGAGAGGGCTGCCAGCGCCATCATACCGGTTGAATGTAACTTCCGCATCATCCTGCTCCTCATGCCTGCATCCAAAAGTCTGGGCGTTCACAAGGGAAACGGGGGACGCGGCACACTTGTTCCGCTGGAAGACGCTAAGTGCCTCCGGGATTACGGCCAGACGATGATGAGGACGTTGCCCAGCAGGACGAGGGCCGCAGTGATCATGAGCCAGCCCTTGCGCGTTTCCTTGGCCACGCGGATCAGGCGGATGCCGCCCCAGATAAGCGCGGCGGAGGCAATGACGGCGAGTGAGAGGATGGCTTCGGACATGTGTGCTCTCTAATTCGAAAGATTGCAGCGGACCACCTCTGTTTGTCCCGCACGATCGGGTCGGGCGTCGGAATCATTGGGAGGATGGTATGACGACAGCCCCTAAAGCCTCTCCGTCGCCCCGTGCTTGACACGGGGCTTGGCTTTTCCTGTCACTCTTCATTTTGGCATGAGGCTTTGGTCGACGGGTCTGTGGGCGCAGTTGTATCCGGCAAGCAGGGACCGTAAAGCGGACAGAAGCAAGCCCAGCCCCGTGACAAGCACGGGGCGACGCCGCTGCAAAGGCGAATTTGTCAAAGCAGCCTAGCCTGCCATCACGCGATCAAACAAGGCTGGATCAACATTACCACCCGACAGGAGGACGAGCGTGCGCGCGCCCGGCGTCACTTTGCCGGACAGGATCGCCGCGAGCGCCACAGCGCCGCCCGGTTCAATCATCAGATCGAGCGCGCGCTTGGCATGGCGCATCGCCGCGAAGGTTTCTTCCTCCGACACGGCCACCCCGACGGCACCCCGCGCCTTCAGGACATCGAAGGTGATCGGCGCGACCTGAAGCGTCTGGATCGCATCGCAGCTGGTCGGCGGCGGATTGGGGCCGACGGGCACGATCACGCCTCCGCGCAGGGAGTTGCCCATATCGTCCCAGCCCTCCGGCTCCACCACCACCACGCGCGCCTCCGGCAGTGCCAGCGCCAGCCCGGCGGCAAGGCCGCCGCCGCCGCAGGGCATAATGACCATGTCCGGCGGGCCTTCACCCATCTCTGCCATCTGCGTCACCGCCTCCAGCCCGGCGCTGCCCTGCCCCTCAACCACCCAGGGGTCATCAAAGCTCGGCACCAATGTCGCGCCGCGTTCTTCCGCGATCCGGGCGGCAATCACTTCGCGCTTCTCAGTCATCCGGTCATAGAGAACGATCTCGGCCCCCAGCGCACGCGTGCCCTCCAGCTTCACGCTTGGTGTGTCACGCGGCATGACGATGAGCGCGGGCATCCCCAGTCGCTTGGCGCTCCAGGCGACGCCCTGCGCATGATTGCCGCTGGAAAAGGCGACAACGCCGCCCTTGCGTTCATCCTCGCTCATATCCGTAAGCCGATGCCAGGCCCCGCGCAACTTGAAGGCGCGCATTGGCTGTTCCGACTCGCATTTGCAGAACAGCACCGATTCGCCGAATCTCAGGGGCTTAAGCGGGGTCGGTGGCGCCACGTCCGCCACTTTGCGCAACGCACGCTCAACCCCCGAAAATGACGGTTTTCTGGCCCCTGTCACCTCGTCCCTTTCTGTCACAAAAATCTGGTCCGGATTTACTTTACATCAGGAAACGCAATTCATATACGCGCCCTCCGCTGCCCCATGGGGACTTCCAATAACCGCAAGGCAGCAGTTGACGTTTAAACTACCTTTTGGAGGTCCCTTGAGTTGCACAAGCACCATAGCGCGCTGGGGCTAGCTACCGCCCTTCGACCGGTCCAGCCGGTCACGCTCATTCGTCCGCATGCCGCTCAGCGTGCTGCCCGCTTCTTTGTCGAGAAGTTTCCGGGTAAGTCGCTTTATGCGGTGAAGGCCAATCCCTCGCCGGAGCTCATTGCGCTCCTGTGGGACAGCGGCATCACGCACTTTGACGTCGCCAGCCTTGCCGAGGTGAAGCTGGTGCGGGAAAACGCGCCGGACGCGACCCTGTGCTTCATGCACCCGGTCAAAGCCGAAGAAGCGATCCGCGAAGCCTATGCAGACCATGGTGTCCGCACCTTCTCGCTCGACAGCATGGATGAACTGGACAAGATCGTCCGCGCCACAGACGGTGCGACGGACCTGACCCTGTGCGTCCGCCTGCGTGTGTCGTCCGAACATTCTAAGCTCAGCCTTGCCTCCAAGTTCGGCGCAGACCCGAGCGAAGTGCGCGAATTGCTGATTGCAACCCGTCAGGTCGCCGATGCACTCGGTATCTGCTTCCATGTCGGTAGCCAGGCGATGACACCATCGGCTTATGTCGAAGCTTTGGAACGCGTGCGCGCGGCCATCGTTTCTTCGGGTGTCACTGTGGACGTCATCGACGTCGGCGGCGGCTTCCCAAGCGTCTATCCCGGCATGGAGCCACCCGCGCTCGAAGCCTATTTCGATGCGATCGCGCGCGCTTATGAAAGCCTGCCGGTCAGCTATTCGTCGGAACTATGGTGCGAACCCGGCCGGGCGCTGTGCGCTGAATATTCGTCGCTGATCGTGCGTGTTGAAAAGCGCCGCGGGGATGAGCTGTACATCAATGACGGAGCCTATGGCGCGCTGTTTGATGCAGCCCATGTCGGCTGGCGCTTCCCGGTCGCGTTGCTGCGGGAAGAGGCATCGGACACGCGCGACATGGCGTTCAGCTTCTACGGCCCGACCTGTGACGATATGGACCATATGGCAGGGCCATTCCTACTGCCCGCAGACATTCAGGCCGGTGACTATATCGAAATCGGGATGCTCGGGGCCTATGGCTGCGCGATGCGGACCGGCTTTAACGGCTTCACCAACGGCGCCACGCACGAAGTGAGCGAT
>Ga0222712_10001804_pt1 | contig 25633 bp, 21 predicted proteins | sample C33_657DmetaG_FD_165043 | JGI IMG/M metagenome (GOLD analysis project Ga0222712, IMG submission 165043) | Estuarine water microbial communities from San Francisco Bay, California, United States - C33_657D | ecosystem: Environmental > Aquatic > Marine > Unclassified | place: USA: California... | reverse complement strand
AAGGCTTGCCAGTGGCTCCAGTCATGTTTTCCATGAAGCCTGCGGTTTTCATGAATCCGGGCAGCTTGTTCAGACCAAAATCCTTTCCAAATAATTTTTCAATTGCACTGATGAACATGACATTGAAACTGGTTCCATATCCCCAATAGCCATATCCCTCAGGATAGACTCCGTCTGGTGCATAGTCATGCATGGGCAGTACGATGGAAGATATGGCCCGGTTGATGATTTCTTTTGCCAGCGCAGGATGGTCTTCATAAATTGCCATTGCACCGTAGGTCATGCCTGCATTACAAACCTGGTTCCAATTGTGTTCCGCTTTCAACCAGCTGTTGTATTTTGACTCCATTGATGGTTCCAATCCTTTTTTCAAAATAGCCTCCTTGATGATGGATTTTGAAGCAGCTGACAAGTCGTTGTAAAGCCAGTCATAGCCAATGGCAACAGCCATGGTCATTTCAGCCACATCAAGAAAATGGGATGGGTTCCAGTCGCTGAATCCAGCGATGGCCAGCATCTCTTTTTCTGCCCTCTCAAGGTATTTTTTATCTGCAGTTGTGCGGAATGCATAAGAAAGGAAAAAAAGCCTGCGCAGTGCTTCTCGGGATTTGTCCAGCAAGCGTCTTCCTATCTGGATTCTCTGGACAGGAGCAATTGAGAGCAGCCTGTCGGATTCATTGATGATGGCCTTTTGGGTATTGGCCCAGACCGTATCCTTGCTGATGCTCAATTTTATATTGGCTTCTTCCCCTTTCAGCATGAGTATCCTAGGATGCGCCTGCAATGCCTTGATTTCTCCGATATGGTCTGTTTGTGCAGTTGCTGTCTGTTGAATGAGGATGAGCAACAGGAGAACTTTGCATGACTTTAAAAATGGATTCATGGTATATGGCTTCGTTTTATTTTTAGATGCTGTTTCCAAGCAAATGATTGTCCGTTTAAGGTATGTATTTTAACCCAAAAATGTATGGTCTGTTTAGCGACAAAGGCGGCTGATCAGCTGTTGATGCAGGGGGAATTGGTTGATTAAAGCCGCTGCATCCGCCAATTCGAAATCGCTGAAATCAAATCCAGGCGAAACAGTACATCCAACCAGGGCGAATGATCCTGGCTCGCCGATGGGTTCTGATGCAAACCAGGCATTTGCCGGCACAACCAATTGATAGGATTCACCATTGTTCAGGTTGCTGCCAAGTTTCAGGCATTCATACTGTCCGTTGGGATGGATGACATGAATGTTGAGGGGGCAACCTTCATAAAAATGCCATACCTCGTCGCTTTTGATGCGGTGGAAAGCTGAAAAACTTCCTTGAGGCAGGAGGAAATAGATGGCAGTGGAGAAGCTGCGGCTGCCATCAAATCTTTCAGGCAAGGCCTCTTTGGAGATCTGTTCTGCAGCGGCATAGGTCTGCCTGAAAAAACCACCTTCAGGGTGGGGGAGCAGGTTGTAATGGTTGATCAATTCCTCAATCTTATTCGGATGCTGATTGTTCATGCTTCAATGTACAAATTAATCAACGTAATATCTTCCCTTTCATTTTTACTTAATTTTGATAGAAATCATTCAACATGAGGAAGCCGTTCATCTTGCTTTTGATCTTATTTATACAGTGCATAGGATTCAGCCAGGAAAGAACGGATTCTGTTTACATGTTTTGTTATTTCAAGGGCAATGGTGAAGATGGTCTGCACTATGCCTACAGCAAGAACGGATTGAAGTATACTGCACTGAACAACGACAAATCCTTTCTGACGCCAAATGTGGCCAAAGACAAATTGATGCGGGATCCTTGCATTGTTCGTGGCGCAGATGGACAGTTTCACATGGTCTGGACGGTCAGCTGGAATGACAAGGGCATAGGGTATGCCCATTCCACTGATCTTCTGCATTGGTCTGAACAAGTCTTTGTACCTGTGATGGAGTCATTTGACAGTGCCAGGAATACCTGGGCACCTGAAATAACCTACGATCCTCATTCTAAGAATTACATGATTTACTGGGCCAGTACCATTTCCGGAAAATTCATGAACACCCAAACTTCTGAAAGCAAGTACAACCACAGGATGTATTATGTGCTTACAAAAGATTTCAAAAAATTCAGCAAAACCAGGTTGTTCTATGATCAGGGTTTTAATGTGATCGACGCAAGCATCAAAGTATTGGGGAAGAATAATTTCATCATGTTTTTAAAAGATGAAACACTGAAGCCACAGCCTGAGAAGAACATTCGCATTGCCACAAGCAATTGGCTCAACAAGGGCTATTCTCCAGCAAGCGCGCCCATCACGGGTAAGTATTGGGCAGAAGGGCCAACGGTTGAAAGGATAGGGGATAAATGGTTAGTCCTGTTTGACAAGTACAGGGACCATACATATGGTGCTGTTGAGTCTACAGACCTGATCAATTGGACGGACATTTCTGACAAAATATCCTTGCCCAAGGGATTGAGGCATGGTTCTGTATTCATGATCTCTGTGAAAGAATTTGAAGCTTATTTTGGGCGATAAGCATTACCAATAACGTAAGCAGGGATTCCTGTTATAATTGGTGTGAGTAGGTTAGCCCCATCGTATTCATTTTTTGTGATGCATACTGGATACGCAAAAGCCCCTCATTCCTGAAGGGCTTTTGCGGGCCGGACAGAGCTCGAATATCTTGTTTAAAATATCGTTATACAATAAGTTAGGAATAAAAATAGATACTGTTGAGACATAATTTAGACATCATAAGTCATTCAAATTGTTTAATTTGTTAGAAACATAAAAGCTATGGAGAACAGCAATTCAGGGAAAAGGATAGTTATTTAAAACACTAGTTTTTAATGTTCAAATTCCCTCATTATGCCAATTAAAAATACCATCCGTTTACTCCTGCCTGTATTTTTCTTATTCGCAGCTGAGCAACATAAAAAACAATTAGTTAGCGCTAAAAAAAATAATACAATTGTTTATAAAGAAAGGATGGGGAATGACTGGCCCGTTATTACAAAAAAGACAAATCAGCAGTTCATTTATCCATCTTCCAACATGCCCCGTGTAGATATACACACCCACATGGATGCAAAAACCAACTATTCAAAAGCTGTTAATTCAATGGACCAATGGGGCGGAACCATCAGTATTTCACTGGCTGGCTTATTTTGGGTAAAGGACAACAACGGAGACAAGGCGGGACCGTCCAGTGTGCGGCAGATGCCAGGCAATGATATGGTTTATGTAAAGGAAAACCTGGATGACAGAATCCTTTTTGCGCCGGGTGCTTTTACTATACCATCGCAAGGTATCTGGTGGGGAGTTGACGAAATTAAAACCTTTAAAAAACAGGGATTTGTTGGCCTCAAATTGTGGCCCCACGGTGCGATTCTTTCCAGCGAAATACCGATGATCCATGAACACATTACTGAGGCCGGAAAGCAAGGCATGCCGCTGATTGGCTTCCATACCGGAGACCCTGGTACTTTGAATGGAAACAGCGCTGCCTTCCCCAAATTTGAAGATGACGCAATAACAGTTGTCAAAAGTCATCCGCAAACCACCTTTATTTTTGCCCACGGGCTTTTTATGCTCGAAAATGATGAGGGGCTCGATAAACTGGCAGGGATATTTGATCATAACCCAAATGTTTTTGTGGATCTGGCTTTCACACACAATATGCGGCAGGCGGCAAATTACACAGTGAGCAAAGCCCGTGATTTTTACATCAAATACCGTGACCGTATCCTTTTCGGTTCCGATGTTTTTGAAGCAGGAGCCAAAGTGGATAAATTTCTTGATGAACGCAAAGTTCTTGAGACCAACCAGGTAACCAACGGCTTGCACCGTGGCCCTTTATTCCAAGGTTTTAATCTTCCGGATTCAGTCCTGAATCACATTTATTATTGGAACGCTGCTCGGCTAATTCCCAGGGTTAGGCAGGTGCTGGAATCACGGAATTTTAAAATAGGGTATCAATTGGGCAGCTTCAAATTCGACCGACTGCCACCAGATATCACCGTGAACAAAGTTACCTGCATAGAAAAACCTGGAGATATTACAGGCACGCTGGGCAGTGTGACGCAAAGTCTGGTTGTGGAAATAGGGGGCAAGGTTTACAAGGGTGTTGACAACATGGATGGCACCTGGAAGCTTCCTGGAAAAAGGATTGCGAAACTGACTGCGGGAACTTACGATGTAAAAGTTACCGCGAAAAATTCCATAGGACTCATCCGGACTGATTCAAGTGTGAACGAGCTGACAATAAAAGCTCGGCCACGATAGGATTGATGAATTCTTATGTGTTTCGCCATTTGCTGGAATTAAAATCTTACATTCAAAATGATGATACTTAAATTAAAAACAGCATTGCCATTATTGGTTGCAGGGCTTTTCATACAATTAGCTGTCCGCGGCCAGGTTAAAAAACCAAATATTGTTTTCTTCTTGGTGGATGATTTAGGGTGGACCGATGTAGAACCATTTGGGACTTCATTTTATGAAACTCCCAATATTAAAAAGCTCGCTGAAGAATCAATGATATTTACCAATGCTTATGCAGCCTGTCCGGTTTGCAGCCCTACCCGGGCTTCTATCCTTACAGGTAAATATCCCGTTGGTACCGGAATTACAGATTTTATTGAAGCAGAACGTACGCAACCTGTAAAATGGAGCCGCAATACCCCATTGATTCCTCCTGCTAATAAGGACCGGCTTAGCCTGGATGAATTTACGTTGGCGGAGGCTTTTAAATCCGCCGGGTATAAAACATTTTTTACGGGTAAATGGCATTTGGGTCCGGAAGGTTTTTGGCCCGAAAATCAGGGGTTTGACTTTAATTTTGGCGGGCACAACGCAGGGCAACCTAAAAGCTATTTTTCGCCTTACAAAAATCCCCGGCTAAAGGATGGCCCGGAGGGAGAACATCTGCCTGATCGACTTGCACAAGAGGCGGGCAAATTTATGGCTGATAATAAGGAACATCCTTTTTTTGTATACTTCTCATTTTATTCAGTGCATACCCCTTTAAAAGCAAGACAGGATCTTATTGATAAGTATGAAGAAAAAAAAAGCAGGCTTGATTTGAAGGACTCGTTTTCCAAAGAAGGGGAAAGGAAGCTCCGAATCGTACAAAGCAATACCACCTATGCAGCCATGGTGGAAGCAATGGATCAAGCCGTCGGGAAAGTCATAAAAGGATTGAAGGAGCAGGGAGTTTATGATAATACCATCATTATATTTTTTTCGGACAACGGGGGATTGTCAACATCAGAAGGTCATCCAACTGCTAACCTGCCATTGAGAGCAGGAAAGGGTTGGTTGTATGAAGGTGGTATCAGGGAACCCTTAATTATTAAATGGCCAGAAATAACCAGGGCGGGAACTGTTTGCCAGGTTCCAGTTATCAGTAATGATTTTTATCCAACTTTATTGCAGGCAGCAGGACTCCCCTTGAATCCAAAGCAACATACCGGTGGCGTCAATTTAGTACCATTGCTGATGAGCAAAACGATAAAAAAGAGGGCCTTGTACTGGCATTATCCTCACTATGGCAACCAAGGTGGTTCACCAGGCTCCGCAATCCGTGAAGGAGATTGGAAATTAATACGATGGCACGAAACAGGTAAGGAGGAGTTGTACAATCTGAAGGAGGATATTGGCGAGAAGAATAATCTGGTGGTAAAAGATGCAAAAATTGCCCAAAGACTATCTTTAAAATTAGATGCCTGGTTAACAAAAGAGAAAGCTGTTTTCCCTGAAAAAAATCCAAATTATGTAGAGTAGTTTAGCACGCAGTTCAGGAAGTTTTAAGCAGTATATAACATGTTAGCAAGAAAATTTGGTTACTTGTCTTCAAACAAATACTTTCAATAACCATGGTTAGTTTCCTACTTATCAATTTATCACAGCAAAGACAAAAATGGCAATTTTATTTTAAATAACAAGCCGTTATCAAATCATCAAATTTAAACCAGTAGTAGTGCTAAAAACAATAATTATTTTGATGACAGGATTGCTTTTGTTTGCTTTTTCTGACCAGGTAAATTCAAACGAAGGAGCCCTTCTGGATAACATACAAATTAAACTGCCCTTCAAAAGAATTGAAGAGGTTTCTTATCAGCATGTTATCATAACTGATAAATTCTGGAAGCCCAAAATTGATAAAAACCGATTAATCGGAATCAGATCAGCTTTGAAGGAATGTGCTTCTTCAATGGACAACTTTGATGTTGCTTCCGGAAAAAAGAAAGGACAACATAAAGGGAATGTTGCCGGTGATTCAGACGTTTACAAAACAATTCAAGGTGCAGCTTATATTTTAAGTAATACCCCTGATAAGGAACTGGAGGCTGTTATTGATTCTTTGATTGAACGGATTGTTGCAGCCCAACAACCTGATGGGTATCTTTTTACCTACTGGACGGCAATTGATATGTCGAAGAAGTGGACCGACCTGCCCAGGAAACATGAATTGTATTGTGCTGGCCATATGATTGAAGCGGCTATTGCTTATTACACGGTAACTGGAAAAAGAAAAATGCTCGATGCGGCGATACGTTTAGCCAACCATATCGATTCGATATTTGGACCGCAAAAAAGACTGGATGTACCCGGACATGAAGAAATTGAACTGGCTCTTTTTAAATTATACAAAGCAACCGGTGAAAAAAAATATCTTGATTTATCATCTTTTTTTATTGATGGGCGTGGAAATCCAAATAGGATGACAGCAGAAAAAGTCAGTCCGCCAGATAAGGATGCCAATGCAAATACTCCCCAACGCTGGAGGCCGCCTGCTTACATGCAAGACCACCTGCCTGTTACCCAGCAGTTCCATGCCGTTGGTCATGCCGTTCGGGCAACCTATCTCTATACTGCAATGGCAGATATTTCCATTGAAACCAATGGTGTAAAATACCTCCCTGCATTGGATTCGCTCTGGAATGATGTGGTCTATAAAAAATTGTTCATCACTGGTGGTGTTGGTACCCGTCAGTTTCATGATGAGGGATTTGGCTCAGCTTTTGTGCTTCCCAATGACCAGGCATATTGTGAAACCTGTTCCAGTATTGGTCTAACCTTCTGGAACCGGAGGATGAATGCATTGCATGCCGATGCAAAATATGCCGACCTGACAGAACTTACAATGTATAATTCGGCTATATCCGGTGTTTCACTGAACGGAGATGGTTTTTTCTATACCAATCCCCTTGAATCCACCGGGAAACACAAGCGTCAAAACTGGAGCAACCCCCCATGTTGTCCTACCAATATCGTCCGGTTTTTACCTGAAATAGGGTCTACTATTTATAGTAAACGGGATAAAGAAATTTACATTAATCAGTTTATAGGGAATGAAGCAAAAATCGCTTTGGCGAATCAGGAAATCAGGATGAAAATGGAAACTGCATATCCCTGGGAGGGAACAATCAATCTTAATATTGATCCTGAAAAGCCAATAGAACTTTCCCTGTATATCCGGATACCTGGATGGGCTCAGGGTGAATTATTACCGGGTGGTCTTTATCATTATACTGGAGCGAAGACGAACCCGAAGAAAGAAGTGTTTCTGAAAATAAATGGGGACGGGGTAAGTGATATTCGAATGGAAAAAGGATATGCCGTCATCAAAAGAAAGTGGAAGAAAGGAGATAAGGTAGAAATGGAATTGCCCATGCAGGTAAATGTTGTTGCTGGAAACCCACGCATGCAAGATAAGCAGGGGCAAGCTGTAATCATGCGGGGTCCGCTGGTATATTGTATGGAGGAAACAGATAATAAAAAATATTTTGAAGCCAATACTGAAACTGTTCTGAGTCCTGTTGGATTAACATCCGAATTTAAAACTGATTTGCTGAACGGAGTTGGGATTATCCATGGCAATGCAATTGTATCCGGCAAAAAAGAAAATATAGCCATTACAGCCATTCCTTATTATGCCTGGTGCAACCGGGGTCAGTGTCGGATGAAAGTTTGGCTACCTTTTCGTGATGATCAATAAATGCTAAATGGGTGAATTTTGGAACATACAGGGGCACTGGGTATGGAATGAAACTGTAAAAAGTTTAAAATTGAAATCGGTATCAATTATCGTGCTGCTTGTATCAATCCTTGTATTATTGGGGGGCTATGCAAATAAGGCAAATGAGAAGCCAAACGTCATTGTCATTTTTATCGATGATATGGGTTACGCAGATCTTTCTTGTTTTGGTAATCCGGTAGTTAAAACTCCCAATATCGATGCCCTTGCTCAGCAAGGAATAAAGTTTACCAATTTCTATGTAAACTCACCAATATGTTCGCCATCGAGAGTTGCATTATTTACCGGTTGTTATCCAATGCGATTTAAGATTCATTCTTTTTTAGACGGCTCACAAGAAAATAAAAGACGCGCAATGGCGAATTACCTCGATCCGGATGCCCCGTTTTTAGCCCGTGTACTTAAAGAAAACGGTTATGCCACCGGACAGTTTGGAAAATGGCATATGGGCGGCGGTCGCGATTTGGGTGATGTTCCGTATCCCTCTGCATATGGGTACGATAAATCACTAGTTAATTTTGAAGGAATCGGTGACAGGGTTCTTTTTACAAAAGGCGGGGGTAGCAAGCAGAGCTCAGAATTGGGACGGGGTAATCTTATCTGGGCAGAAAAACACAAAACAACTGAGATTTACATTGATAGCGCTTTGGCTTTTATTGAACAAACCAATAACAAACCGTTTTTTATTAGTTTATGTCCAAACGATGTGCATGATCCACATTGGCCATCGGACGAATCGTTGTCGAAATTTAAATCTGTCTCTAACAACCCTTTTGAACAGCGATTCTTTGCAGTTTTATCCGAGTTGGATTTTCAAATCGGGCGATTTATTACAAGGCTCGATAAAATGGGGCTTTTAGAGAATACTATTATCGTGTTTACAAGCGATAACGGACCAACCGACTGGTCAAATTACTATAATAGGGAAACTTATCCCAAAGGATATGAAGGCGGGTTATACCCTCCAGGTTTTACCGGAACTTTTTACGGCAGAAAATGGAGTCTTTTCGAGGGTGGCATCCGAGTGCCTTTTATTATAAGTTGGCAAGGAAAGATCCCTAAAAATCAAACTGACAGTACTACTGCTTTGGTGGCCATGGATTTGTTCCCATCAATATGCAGTATGCTTGGTATTGAAAAACCCAATAATATTGATGGAAAAGATAAAAGTGTTGCACTTATGGGAAATCCGCTTGAAGTAAAATATCCCATTATGTGGGAATATTCAAGCAATCCTGGGGGTTCAATTAAACCCGGAAAGGAAGAACATATTTCCCCACATCTTGCAATACGCGAAGGAGACTGGAAGTTGTTGATTAATGTAGATTCAACAAATCTTATGTTATTTAATTTGAAAAGTGATCCGGGAGAAACAAATAATTTGACAAAAAATAAATCCAAAAAAGCTCAAAATATGGCTAAAAAAGTGCTGGCATGGAGAAGATCAATGCCTGTAGAAATTCCACAATAATGCAGTCTTATTTTAGCCCACCTTATTCGGCAAAAATGTGCATGATTCTGGGTGAGGGTGAGAAAACAAAAAGCCCCAAGATTTCTCATGGGGCTTTTGCGGACCGGACGGGAAATGTTTTATAATATAAAAAGCACTAAATCAATATGTTATATTGTTCTTTGTGTGGAATGGTTACACACAAATGAAAAAATCTTAAAAATTGTTCCACACCTAAATAATCACATTGACCCATTTGGGTCGAAGTGTTTTAATTATAAATAACAATGGGTTATTTTCAAATTAGCTAATTTTATAATTCAAATATTTAGTACATGAGAAAGGTTATTTTTCTACCCATTCTTCTAATGAGCTTTTATTGTTTTGGTCAATCTCAAATTATAGGTGTACCAATTAAGCTTAGTAATATTGAGGTTGCTCAGTTTAATTTTCCTAATAGGATGACTAGAAGTCAAGCAATTAATGCTTGTCGAGAATTAGGACTTGGTTGGGAATTACCTACTAAAATTCAATTGGATTCTCTTTATAAAAATAAAATTCTTATTGGAGGTTTTATTAATGGAGATTTTATTAATGATGCTTATTGGAGTTCCTCCGACAATGATGATGGTATGGGATGGCGTCAATATTTTAGAGATGGTAGTAAGGTGCTCTCTGAATTAGAGGTTGTTGGCTATGTTCGTGCAGTGAAGGTTTTTAATTTAAAACCAACTCAATCACAAAAGGAATTAGATAAAAAAATAGACGAGGAAAGTGACTTCTCTGCATTAGATATTGAAGAGTCTGATGCTAAATATAGTGAAATAAAGTGGAGTAAAGGTATTCCATTTGCAACAACTATTAATACGGCTTCTGACAAAAGGTATTATACAGATTCAGAGTTAAAAGAAGCCAATAAACCTGAAAACATAATTGGTAAACCAATTCAAATTGGAAAACTTTTAGTTGCACAAAATGAGTTTCCTAAAAAAACGGATTGGAAAAATGCTATAATTATGTGCACTAAACTAGGACCTGGCTGGAGATTACCAACGAAGGATGAATTATATATACTCTATCAAAATAAAAATGTACTCCGAAACTTTTCAAAATATGGATATTGGAGTTCTACTGAGGGTAGTATGAACGGAAATAACGGAGTTGCATATTTTCAAGATTTTACTCTTGGCTCAACGAAACCAATTTTAGAGAATAAATTAAGTACCTGGGGAGTTAGAGCTGTAAAGTCTTTATGATTTAATTTAATTAGAATTTTTCACGAAAAGTGTGTAACCACAGTGTAACGGACACAAAAAAGCCCCTAACTCATTGAAAGTTAAGGGCTTTTGCGGACCGGACGGGAAATTACTTGAGTTGTAAAAAGCTATAAATCAGCAAGTTGTTTAGTTATTTGTGTGTAACGGTTACACACAAATGAAAAAATCTTTAAAATTGTTCCACACCTTCTTGATTAACATTGACTCATTTGGGTTGAAGTGTTATTAATGATAAGTAATAATGGGTTATTCTCAAATTCACTAACTTTATAATTCAAATATTTAGTATATGAGAAAGGTTATTTTTCTACCCATTCTTCTAATGACCTTTTATTGTTTTGGTCAATCTCAGATTATTGGTGTACCTATTAAGCTTAGTAATATTGAGGTTGCTCAGTTTAATTTTCCTAATATGATGACTAGAAGTCAAGCAATTAATGCTTGTCGAGAATTAGGATTTGGGTGGGAATTGCCTACTAAAATTCAATTGGATTCACTTTATAAAAATAAAATTATAATTGGTGGTTTTAATAATGATATTTATTGGAGTTCTTCATTAAATGATAATGGTAAGGGGTGGAGTCAAAATTTCAGTAATGGAAATAAGGGATTCTCTGATTATGAAGTTTTAGGTTATGTGCGTGCAATAAAAGAATTAGTAAATGATGCAGATTTTGAAGAATTCTTAAAGGAATCAGATAAAATAATAATACAAAGTTCTGGAGTAAAGGTATCTGCGGATAATTTTAGTAAAGGAATCCCATTTGCATCAACCATAAATACAGCATCTGACAAAAGGCATTATACAGATTCAGAGTTAAAAGAAGCGAATAAAGCCGAAAACATAATTGGTAAACCTATTAAAATTGGCAAACTATTAGTTGCACAAAATGAGTTTCCAAAAAAATCAGACTGGAGTAATGCTAAAGCTATGTGTCTAAAACTTGGACCTGGCTGGAGATTACCAACCAAGGATGAATTATATATTCTCTATCAAAATAAAAATGTACTCCGAAACTTTTCAAAATATGGATATTGGAGTTCTACTGAAGGTATTATGAATGGGAATAACGGAGTAGCGTATTACCAAGATTTTACTCTTGGCTCAACGAAACCAATTTTAGAGAATAAATTAAGTACCTGGGGAGTTAGAGCTGTAAAGTCTCTATAATTTACTTTAATTAGAATTTTTCACGAAAAGTGTGTAACCACAGTGTAACAGACACAAAAAAGCCCCTAACTTATTGAAAGTCAAGGGCTTTTGCGGACCGGACGGGACTCGAACCCGCGACCTCCGCCGTGACAGGGCGGCATTCTAACCAACTGAACTACCGATCCTTGATTTGATGCTAACATCAAATTCGGGTTGCAAAGATAATGCTTTTGTGTTTTTCAAAAGCAGAAATTCAATAAAATTTTAAAGATCAATCTGGATATCGTGTTTGTCTAGCAGTCCAATAACCCCAGGCAATGAAAATTTCGCCTTTTTTAGCCTGTTTCGCTCAGGGTCAATGGAGTAATTGTAGGAAGTCCTCAGGTCTGCCTTTTCCAGATTGGTGCCTGCGAAAATGCTCCTTTGCAAATCGCAAGCTTCAAAATCGGCACTGCTAAGGTCTGCCTCACTGAAATCCAGTTCATGGAGAGAACTGTTGGCCCATTTCATTTTTTTCAGGCTCATTTTAGTGAAAGAGGAAAGCTTGATGGAGCAATGCTCAACCTGCATGCTCAGCAGGAAAGGGTTGCAGTCTTCAAAATGCAGCCCAAGGATTTTGCAATTTCTGAAAATGACATTCCTGAAGCTGGTATTGCGCAGTTTGGTCATGCTGAATTGGCAGCCATCGAAAACACAGTCTGAAAAGTTTGAGCCAGAAAGGTCTGCATTGGAGAAATCACAGGCTTCAAATTGGCAGTCTTCATGCTCTGCCACGGGGTAACTGGCATCTGAATAGGATTGCTTTTCAAATTGTTTGTCTTCGTGAATGGGGTTTTCCATTATTCAATTGATTTGACCAGGTAGGTTACACCTTCTTTTGACAATTCGGATGCCGGAAATGTCTTTTTGGCCTCGGTTTCAAAAGGGGAAAGATCAGGGTATTTGCTGCTGAAATGCCCCAGCAGCAGCCTTTCTGCATTGGCTTTCAGGGCGATGGTTGCGGCCTGTGTGCTGGTGGCATGGAACCTGGCGCCTGCTTTTTCTGCCTGGTCATCAAGATAAGTAGTTTCATGGTACATCAGGTTGCAGCCACTGACATGATCTATAATGGATTCATCATACCGGGTGTCGGCGCAATAGGCATAGGAAAGTGAAGGCCTTGCTGGCCTGATCAACTCACCATCTTTTTGTCTCTCAGGTTTTTCCTTAACAGTAAACAGAAATCCCCAGCAGGCAATCCGATGGGAAACAGGGAAGCAGGCTACTGAAATTCCAGGCAAATCCAATAGGATACCCGGTTCGGTGATGGGATGGAAAATGAATTCGAATCCAAAACTGGAACCTGAAACCTTGAGCATCAGATCTATGACTTCCTTCAATGCAGGTGTAGCATAAAGGTGAAGGGGCTCTGTTCTGTTGTTGAGTGTAAAGGTATTCAGCAAGCCTGGCAATCCATAGTAATGATCGCCATGCAGGTGGGAGATGAAAATATGGTTGATTTTGCTCTTCCTGATTTTGTAGCGCTGCATCTGTGTTTGGGTAGACTCTCCACAGTCCACCAGAAACAATTGGTCATTGGCAGTCACCACTTGCGCAGTTTGATGCCTGTCGTGCATAGACAGGGCTGAATTGTTTCCAAGGATGGTGACAGCCAGCATAGATGAAGGTGTTTTAGTCGGTATCGAGGTCCAGTTCCCTTTCAATCTCTTCCATTTGCACTATGTCCCATGCTTCAGATTCTGTAGGGGTGATATTAAAACTGTCTAACAAATCATGCTCCTGAAACTTGTTTTTGACTGCTGTTGAGAGTCCGCAAATGACCAATGACATTTTGTGGGCATAGGTATTTTCATGCAGTTGTTGAAGAGATACTGCGATACTGTCATCAATCGATTCAACACCGAGAAAGTTGATGACCAGGCTTTTATTTTCCTCTTCCTGTTTTTTCGCAACAAGTTCCATGAATTCTTCTGCCATATTTGCAGTAAGATTCGTTTCTTCAATGGAAATGACATGAAATATTTCCTTGGTATCAATTTTGACCTTTATCATGGAATTCCTGCCTTTTTTAGGTTTTGTTAATGGCAAAGATACCTGAATTGTTTGTGGGAATTATTCATTATTATTGTAAAGACACGTAAAATCTACCCTTCTATGGACAATAATTTTTCAGCACAGGTTAAAGAAATCATCTCCTACAGCAGGGAAGAAGCGCTTCGCCTGGGAAATGATTTTATTGGTACAGAACACCTGCTCTTGGGTGTCATCCGTGAAGGCGAGAACACTGCCCTGAAGGTGCTTCAGAACCTGAATGTGGACCTCTATGAATTGCGCAAAGAGGTAGAGATGGCAGTAAAAGACAAGACAGGAAAGAATATCCAGAACATCAATAGTTTACCCCTGACCCGTCAGGCTGAAAAAGTCATCCGGGTTACAGTATTGGAAGCGAAGGCTTTGAAAAGCCCGATGGTTGAAACAGAACACCTGTTGCTGTCCATTTTAAAGAACAAGGAAAACATTGCCACACAGATCCTCAATCAGTTTGATGTGGATTACGACCTGTTTCGCAATGAGCTGGGAACAGTGAAAAGCAATGACATCAAAAGCGAATTCTCTGACGAGCCAGAAGAGGAGTTTGATGAGGAGAGAAAAGGCGGCCAGCAGAAGGCAAAAGCTTCACCAACAGGAGGCAAAAGTAAAACACCTGTACTGGACAATTTTGGAAGGGATATCACCAAGCTGGCAGAATCAGGGTCTCTCGATCCGATTGTAGGCCGCGAGGCAGAAATCGAAAGGGTTTCACAGATCCTGTCAAGAAGGAAAAAGAACAATCCTATCCTCATCGGTGAGCCCGGTGTGGGCAAGACGGCCATTGTTGAAGGCCTTGCATTGAGAATTGTACAACGCAAAGTATCCAGGGTATTGTTTGATAAAAGGGTTGTATCCCTTGATCTGGCTGCCCTGGTTGCTGGAACAAAATACCGTGGTCAGTTTGAAGAAAGGATGAAGGCCATCATGACGGAGCTGGAAAAGAACCGCGATGTGATTCTTTTCATTGATGAGATTCACACGATTGTGGGAGCCGGTGGAGCCAGTGGCTCACTGGATGCTTCCAATATTTTCAAACCAGCGCTTTCCCGCGGAGAGCTACAGTGTATTGGTGCCTCCACCTTGGATGAATACCGCATGCACATTGAAAAGGATGGTGCCTTGGACAGGCGTTTCCAGAAAGTATTGGTGGAACCACCTTCCGTTGACGAAACAATCCAGATCCTCAACAACATCAAGTCAAGATATGAGGAGTTCCACAATGTGGATTATTCCCAGGATGCACTGGATGCCTGTGTGAAGTTGAGTGATCGCTACATGACTGATCGCCTATTGCCTGATAAAGCAATTGATGTTTTAGATGAAGTTGGAGCAAGGGTTCACCTTAAGAACATCAATGTTCCTGAAGACATCATCGAACTTGAAAAAAAGATAGAAGACATCAAGCTGGAAAAAAACCGTGTTGTAAAAAGCCAGCGTTTTGAAGAAGCAGCCAGTTTGCGCGATACTGAAAAGCGCTTGCAGGAAGAGCTTGAAGCTGCCAAGAACAACTGGGAAGAGGAATCCAAGCACAAAAGATTCCCAATCAGTGAAGAGGATATTGCAGAAGTGGTGAGCATGATGACTGGCATTCCCGTCAAGCGGATGGTACAAGCTGAAACTGAAAAGCTCAGGAACATGTCCATCGAAATGAAGGGCATGGTTGTTGGACAGGATGATGCCATCAGCAAAGTGGTGAAAGCCATCCAACGGAACCGTGTTGGTTTGAAAGATCCAAAGAAACCCATCGGAACCTTCATTTTCCTCGGACCAACAGGTGTGGGAAAAACGGAGCTTGCAAGAGCCCTTTCACGTCAAATGTTTGACTCCGAAGATTCCCTGATTCGGATCGACATGAGTGAATACATGGAGAAGTTTACCGTCAGCCGTTTGATTGGTGCACCTCCCGGCTATGTTGGATACGAAGAGGGTGGTCAACTGACTGAAAGGGTCAGAAGAAAACCATATTCGGTGATCCTGCTCGACGAAATTGAAAAAGCCCATCCAGACATTTACAATATTTTGTTGCAGGTATTGGATGACGGTCAATTGACCGATGGTCTAGGAAGAAAAGTGGATTTCAAGAATACACTGATCATCATGACTTCCAATATTGGTGTACGCCAGCTCAAGGATTTTGGCGAAGGCGTTGGTTTTGCCACCAGTGCCCGTCAGGCCAATGCTGAAGAGGCCAACAAGGCTGTTATTGAAAAAGCCTTGAAGCGTACCTTCTCTCCTGAGTTCCTGAATAGGGTAGATGATGTGATCATCTTCAACTCTCTTGAGAAAGAACATATTTTCGAGATCATCGATATCCTGATGAAGAGCGTCATGAAGCGCCTTACGAACCTTGGATTCTCTCTGGAACTCAGCCCTGAGGCCAAAGATTTTATTGCCGACAAGGGATATGATCAACAATTCGGTGCAAGGCCTTTGCACAGGGCCATCCAGAAATACCTGGAAGATCCACTGGCCGAAGAGATCCTCAACATGAACATCAAGGCTGGAGATGTGATGATCGCTGACCTAGACAAGGAAAACCAGAAGATTTTCTTTACCATCAAGCCTTTGCTCCCCGGCAAGAAAGAGAAATCAAAAGCCTGATGAATTGAATACGCATTAACTTTGTCCCGGCTTCGGCCGGGATTTTTTTATGTACCAAACAACCATAGGCAAGGATCTTGAACAGGCAAAAGCGCTGCTCGAAAGAGGAGCATTGGTGGCGATTCCTACTGAAACCGTCTATGGTCTTGCGGCCAATGGTTTTAGTGAAGCCGCCATTGCTAGAATATACGAAGCCAAGAATCGTCCCCAGTTCAATCCCCTGATTTTGCATGTGGCCAATCTTCAGCAGGCCGAAAGATTGGTGACTGAAATGCCGGATGCCTGCAAACGCCTGATGCAACTTTTCTCTCCCGGCCCCATCACCTATTTGTTGCCCAAGTCTTCCCTTGTCCCAGACATGGTTACTGCCGGAAGTACAAGAGTGGCCATCAGGATTCCTGCTCATCCTATGGCATTGGAATTATTGTCTATGCTGGATTTTCCACTTGCTGCACCCAGTGCAAATCCCTCCGGTTATGTGAGCCCAGTTTCGGCCATGCATGTCTTTGAAGGGCTGCAGGGCAAAATTCCATATATCCTTGATGGTGGACTTTGTACAATTGGTCTGGAGTCAACGATTGTTGGGTTTGAAGAAAACAAGGTTGTGATTCACCGCCTGGGCGGCATCAGTGCTGAACAGATCAGTGCTGTTGCTGACGTTGAAACAATCACATCGTTGTCCCACGCAGCTCCCACTGCACCTGGTCAATTGAAAAGCCATTATGCCACCTCCAAACCATTGTTGATTGGAGATGTAGGGCAGTTGATCGATGCATTTGCGGGAAAGAAAATTGGATTGTTGCAGTTTCAGCATTCAGCAGGACTGGCAGTTGAAAAAGAAATCCTGCTTTCACCTTCAGGAAGCCTGGAAGAGGCTGCTGCAGGCCTTTTCAAGGCAATGCGCTTACTGGATCAATCAGATCTTGATGTGATCATTGCAGAAAGATTTCCTAACATTGGCATTGGCAGGGCGATTAATGACAGGTTGGAAAGAGCAGCGTATAAAAGTTGAAGGGGGTGAAGGGGTTGAAGTAATTCAAATTGTTCAGAGAGGTTGAGAGAGGTTGAGGATGGTAAGGATGTTGAAGAAGTTCAACCACTTAAACCTCTTCAACTCCTTCAACTTCCCTCAACCTCTCTAAACTTCTCTCAACCTCTCTCAACCTCTCTCAACTCATAATTTCACTCAACTCTAACCACCGCAATTCCTTTTCATCCATGAGGGTGGCGATTTCGCTGAACCTGTTGGATAATTTTTCGATTTCCGCATAGGGGAGTGAACCATCAGAGAGTTTTTCAGAGATGGTTTTCTTTTCATCCGTCAGTTGCTTGATTTCTTTTTCAAGCATTTCAAACTCCCTTTTTTCATTGAAACTGGGTTTCCTTTTTTCGGGTTTGATTTCTTTTTCAGGCTCACGGTTGACAATGATTTGTGCTTTCACTTTTTCAGGGTCTGCAGATTTTTCTGCAACCTCCAATCGGTATTCACCGTAGTTGCCAGGGAAATCCCTGATGACACCATCCCCTTCAAAAACGAATAGATGGTCCACAATCCGGTCCATGAAATAACGGTCATGGCTGATGATGATCAGGCAGCCAGGAAAGTCGAGGAGGAAGTTTTCCAGTACGGAAAGGGTAGGCAAGTCAAGGTCGTTGGTGGGCTCATCCAGGATGAGGAAGTTGGGGTTCTTGAAAAGAATGCTGAGCAAATGCAACCTTCTTTTTTCACCACCGCTCAACTTACTGACATAACCGTATTGCTGGTCTGGGGTGAACAGAAAAAGTTCCAGAAACTGCGCCGCACTGAGTGATCCGCCGTTGGCCAGAGGGAAGTTTTCAGCAATGTTTTTTACAAATTCGATGACCCTTGAATCCTGCTTTATTTCCAGTCCCTTTTGCGAGAAATTTCCGAAAACAATCGTGTCTCCAATGTTGATTTTGCCGCTATCTGGTTCTTCCAGTCCCTGCAACATGTTGATGAAAGTGGTTTTGCCTGCACCATTCCTTCCAATGATACCAACCCTTTCGCCTTTTTTGAAGGTATAGTCCAGCCCATTCAGGATGATCTTATCTCCAAACTTCTTGTACACTTTTTTCAGCTCGGCAATCTTTCCTCCAAGCCTGCTCATCTTCATCTGAAGGTCGAGTTGTTTGTCTTCTATTTTTCTTTTGGCAACCTTTTCTATTTCGTAGAAATTATCCTGCCTGCTTTTTGATTTGGTGGTTCTGGCCCTGGGCTGTTTGCGCATCCACTCCAGTTCTTTCCTGAACGTATTTTTGGCCTTGTCTATGGTTGCCATTTCACTCTCGATCCTGGCGGCTTTTTTCTCTACATAGTTTTGGTAATCGCCCTTGTAGACATAGATCTTGCTGTTGTCCAGCTCCCAAATTTCATTGCAAACCACGTCAAGAAAATAACGATCGTGGGTAACCAGCAGGAGGGTGATGTTTTCCTTGTCCAGGTAATGCTCCAGCCACTCCACCATTTCCACATCCAGGTGGTTGGTGGGCTCATCCATGATCAGCAAACAATGGTTGTTGTTGAAGCCAATGTCAATCAGTGTTCTGGCCAGTGCAACCCTTTTTCTTTGTCCGCCGCTCAGGCTTCCCACTTTCTGGTCGAGGTGATGAATATTGAGCTTGCTTAATATCTGTTTGACTTTCGAATCAAAATCCCAGGCATCGTGGTCATCCATCGCAATCAACGCCTCTGAAATCTTGTCTGGATCGTTGGAGTCCTCTGCTGCCTCGTATTTTTTGATGGCATTGATCACAGGATGGTTGTGCGCAAAGATGTTGTCAAGGATGCTGGAGCTTTCACTGAATTGCGGGTCTTGTTCGAACAGCACTGTGTTGACATCCTTGTTGATCCAGACCTTTCCTTCTTCTGCTGTTTCCGTTCCAGACAGGATGCGAAGCAGGGTAGATTTCCCTGAGCCATTTCTGGCAATCAGGGCTATTTTGTCTCCTTCGTTGATGTGAAAGGATATGTTGCTGAAAAGCGGTTTGATTCCGTAAGATTTGCCGAGACCCTCAACTGTTACATAATGCATCGTGCAAAGATACAACAATCGGCAGGGGATAAATGCCCTGAAGATTATTTGCCCAACAGGAAGATGAGAAAACAGATCAGCAGGGTCAACGCCAATACCAGCGGTACTTTCAAGTGTTCCATGCGTTGTTCCTGTTTCTTTTTTCTCATTAATTTTTCCCACGCCTTCTCTTCATGGGGATGTTTTTCCAGCATTTTCTTCAAATGGTCAGCCATGAACAGACATCCTTCAAGGTTGAGGTGAGCAGACATCCGGTTCGCCAATTGCAGGGTAGCAGTTTCCATGGCGGGATTGTTTTCACTGAGGATGGCCTCGAGCCTGGCTTGGCTGAAGAGTTTGTTTACCTGGTTGAAAAGGGTCATCTTGTCTGCCCTGAAAGCATCCGTTGTTGAAATGTACTGCTCTGCCTTGATGAAAAGTTGAAGGATTTGATCTGCTCTTAAAAGTGTATCCAACTGGTGCCCCATCGATTTTTCCAGCCAACGTTGATACATGTATTCCTCCCTCAATTGGGGATCTGACAAAACGCCATAGGCTTCCTTGATCTCCCTGAAATAGTGGTCATTTTCTGGATTTTCTCCCCGCTTGTCTGGGTGGTATTCCATGGCCAGGGTCCGGAATGCCTTTTTGATGCTAGTGGCATCAGCCCCTTGTGGGATGCGCAAGGTGGCATAATAATCTTTGACAGGCATTCCTACAAAGTTATTAATTGAATATATTTGTTCATATCAATTTTATTATGAAAAAAATATTCTTGTTTCTGCTAATTGGTGTTTCTGCGTTGGTAAATGCCCAAACCTCAACTACATCAAAAGCAAAGAACTTCTTTGAGTTGAAAGTATACGAATTCAAGACGGCTGAACAACAGGCTGTGATTGACCAATTTTTGTCAGATGCCTATCTTCCATACTTGCACAGAAAAGGCATCAAACATGTTGGTGTTTTTACGGGTATTGCCAATGATACTGCTGCTGTGAAAAAGCTCTATGTTTTGGTTCCCTATACCAATCTTGCTCAGATTCCGGTCATCAACAAAGCCATGTTCAAGGACAAGGAAGTGGCTGAAAAAGGTGCTGCCTATCTTGATGCGACCAGTGAGTCTCCTGCATACAGCAGAATGGTAAACTATATTCTCGAAGGCTTCAGGCTCGCTCCTGGTCTGATGTTGCCTAAACTAAAGGGTGATGTTGCCGATAAGGTCTACGAGCTCAGGAGCTATGAAGGTGCTTCTGAAAAGAAGTACTGGAAGAAAGTGGAAATGTTCAATGAAGGCGGGGAAATCGATATTTTTTCACGGCTCAATTTCAATCCTGTTTTTTATGCAGAAGTCATCAGTGGTCCTACCATGCCCAACCTCATGTACATGACCAGCTTTGAAAGCAAGGCAGACCGTGATGCCCATTGGCAGTCTTTCAAAGACGATGCCCAGTGGAAAGCGCTCTCTGCCAAAAAGGAATATGAGAAGACAGTGAGCAAAAATGTAACCCTGTTTCTTCGCGCTAGGCCCTATTCTGACTATTGATTGATGTTCTCCTATTCAGCTGCAGGCGATGCAAACCATCGGTCCTGACAGATTCCTGTGCAAAAGCCTAAAGGCATTATCTTTGCGCAAATTGGCGATCATGGATGAAATCAGTAAAATTAACGAGGCAGTAGGCTTTATCAGGGCCAGGCATGCCAATCCAGTTGAGGTGGGCGTGATTCTGGGAAGTGGATTGGGCGGATTCATTGAGCATGTCGTTGTGGGTACTGAAATTTCATATACTGAAATTCCCCATTTCCCGGTTTCAACAGTGGAAGGGCATAGTGGGAAACTGATCCTTGGAAAGGTGGGAGATAAGTCAGTAGTTGTGATGGCCGGCAGGTTCCACTATTACGAGGGATATACAGCACAAGAAGTGGTATTCCCAGTGAGGGTGATGCAGGCCCTGGGTGCACAATTTCTTTTTGTTTCCAACGCTGCAGGTGGCGTCAATCCCGGATTCAATGTTGGCGATCTCATGATCATCAAAGACCATATCAGTTTTTCCATCGTCAATCCTCTGTTGGGTAAAAATATTGATGAACTGGGTCCTCGGTTCCCAGACATGAGTGAGCCCTACTCAAAAGCACTGGTCAGAAAAGCGCATGCCATTGCCTCATCTCTGGGGCATGTGGTGAGGGAAGGAGTTTATTATGGTGTAACAGGGCCAACCTTTGAAACCAGGGCAGAGTACAAGATGATCCATGTGATGGGTGCAGATGCCGTTGGGATGAGCACAGTTCAGGAAGTGATTGCCGCCATCCATTGTGGCATGACGGTATTTGCGATGAGCGTCATTACTGATCTTGGCATCAGAGAAGAGGAAAACGTCATCACACACCAGGAAGTATTGGAAGCAGCCAATATTGCAGCACCTAAATTGACATCCATTTTCAAGACAATGATTGAGACCCTGGATCTTGGGTTTTCAAATTGATCCAATACCAATTCATGAACGGCAATTACATCATATCACAACAAGGAAACAGGCCTTCGGGAAGATGGATGATGCCCTTGTTATTGTTGATGATGGTCATGCTGACCATGTTCTCTGCAAGTGCGCAAATGCGGGGCATGATGCGTGGCATGCAGGGCATGGGTTCCAGGATGGGTGGTGCTGGTTCCGGTGGGGGAAGCGGCGGTGGCGGTGGGAGTGATTCCCTCAGTTTTGAGAAGCGCAAGTTCTCAGATGATTCCGTGAATGTCCGTTTTCGTTACCTGGATACAGCCCGCTACAATGTCTTTGATTCTTCTATCAATGATTTTTTTCGCAGGGTTCCGCTCAAGGCAGACCTCATCAATATTGGACACAATGGCAATGCTACCAGGCCAATCCTTTTTTCTCCCATGAGAATGCCTGGCTGGGATGCAGGTTTTCATGCGCTGGATCCTTTTGCCCTAAAAATTTCAGATACACGGTTCATGAACACCACCAAGCCCTTTACTGAATTGGGTTACCTGGTGGGGAGCAAGGCAGAGCAGCAAATCAGTATTTTGCACACCCAGAATGTGATGCCCGATTGGAACTTCGTGCTGGAATACAGATTGGTCAATGCACCTGGAACATTCAATTCCCAGAATACCAACCACAACAACATTCGGTTCAATTCAGATTATACCTCAGAAAGCAAGCGCTACCATGCTTACCTGATTCTGCTATCGAACGCATTGCAAACTGCAGAAAATGGGGGCGTAACAGATGAATCCCTGCTGGTCAATCAAAATCCTGCTTACGACGACAGGTTCAACATTCCCACCAATCTTGCATCTGCCGCTTATTCTTCCAGGAATTTTTTCAATGTCAAATTGATCACTGGTAACCGTTACACAGACAAGCATCTCCTGCTCAGGCAACAGTATGATTTTGGCATCAAAGATTCAGTCGTGACGGATTCTTCTGTCGTGCGTTTTTTCCTTCCCAAGCTCCGGTTGGAGCATACCATCCAGTCCAGTGGCTATGCCTATCATTTTCTGGATGTTCAAGCGCGCAATGCAGAAAATTTTTACAAGACCAATTATGGATTGGCCAGTGTTCCGGATACGGTTGACCTCAACAGCAACTGGTCTGTACTGAAAAATGATTTTTCCATCATTCAATTTCCCGATTCTAAAAACCCGCTACAGTTTCTAAAAGCTGGCATCACACTGCAGCAATATTCTTCATCTCCTGATTCATTGCGGGATGCTTTCGGAAACCTGATGCTGCACGGGGAATACCGTAACCGGACCCGTAACAAAAAATGGGACATGCTTTTGTATGGCGAGTTTTATGCTGCTGGCAGGGATGCAGGAAATTATGCAGTACAGGCCAACCTTCAAACAAAACTTGGGCAACTGGGATCATTGGAACTTGGATTTCAAAACATCAACCGATCTCCATCCTATCTCTATGCCAGAAAAACAGCGTTTCCTGTTGCCAGAACATCCAGCTTCAATGATGAAAATGTAACGGCCATCAACGCTGGTCTCTATTTGAATCGGTTAAAAGCCAGACTGACTTTCAGCTATTTTTTGCAGTCCAATTATACCTATTTCAAGGATTACAAAACGGTGGCACAGTATGCGCCCTTGTTCAATTTTATTCGGGCTGGAATCAGCAGGGAGACAGCCTTGGGGAAAAAATGGAAATGGTACCTTGATCTTCATGTTCAAACAATGGCAGGTGCAGCTCCAATTCATTTGCCACTGCTTTACACCAGGAACAGGTTGTCATACGAAGCCAAGCCATTTCGCAACCTCGTAATTGCCTCTGGTATTGACATGCGCTATTTCAGTGCATATTTTGCCGATGGCTATTCACCCCTGACAGGGCAGTTTTTTTATCAGGACAAGCGAAAATTGTCGCCAAGGCCCGAGATTACAGCCTTTACACATTTCAGGATCAGAAGTTTTACAGCTTATCTCAGGTTTGAAAACCTCAATACGGCTACGTTGAAATATGGTTTTGGGTTCAAGCAAAACAACCTTTCAGCACCCAATTATCCCAATCCCGGCATGGTGTTCAGGCTGGGGATTTTTTGGAATTTTGTGAATTAGTAGTTTTTGTGTTAAAGTCTTGTCTGGTTCAACCAGAACAGATTTTTGGTGTTAGCTTTATACTGTGAAAAAAATCCTTTCCATCCTCTTGTTCCTGGTATACACTGCAGCAAGCAGTGGGACTGTTATCAGTGCACATTATTGCATGGGAGACCTGGCCGCCGTTTCAATTGGCGAGCAGGAAAGTGATGGATGTGAATTTTGCGGAATGGAGGGCAAGGGTTGTTGCCACGACCTTCCACAGGTCATTAAAATTGACAATACCGTTCTTGAGAGTCAGGTTATTCCTGTTGTTGATTTTCATCCTTCATGGGCAATTGCGCCCCTTGCTTTTTCACACAATCTTGCCGTTAAAGGGGTTTCCCAGTCTATAAGTAGTTTCTCCCCTAAGCATTTCATTCCTCCTCCCCAGTATCTCCTGTACTGTAATTTTAGGATTTGAGTTGTTTTTCAGTAGTAATCCACTACTGAATACCTAAAATGTTGTTAAAGCCTTATTTTTATTGACCAATAAATTATCAAAATGAAAAACAAATTATCATTTATTACACTCCTCTGTGCGTTACTCTTTTCTTCAGCAGTATTTGCCCAAAAATCAGAAGAAATCAAGGTTTGGGGCAATTGCGGGATGTGTAAGAAAGTCATTGAGACCGCAGCATTAAAAGCCGGTGCCGCTACCGCAAGCTGGAGTGAAGAAACCAAAATACTCAATGTTTCCTACAAGCCAAAGAAGACAGATGGCAAGGCCATTCAGGAGGCGGTAGCAGCTTCTGGTTATGATACTCAGGATGTGACAGCACCAACGGAAGTATACAACAAGCTCCATGGTTGTTGCCAGTATGAAAGAAAAGCAGCAACTGTTGTAGCCAAAGATGGTGCCAAAAAAGAATGCTGTGGCATGGAAAACTGTGACCACAAGATGGACTGTTGCAAGGACGGAAAATGTGAAAAAGACAAGGCTTGCTGCAAGGAAGGAAAATGTGAGAAGGGCAAGGAGTGCTGTAAAAAATAACATTCATCAAGGGGCCCGGTGCTCAACATTCGGGCCCTCATTTCATTCAGTATGATCAAAATCTTAAGCCTGGCCATGGGCTTGCTCCTGTGGTCGAGTGTTTCGTTTTCACAAATCAGCAAGGCAAGTTTGCAAGCCAGCGGCCTGACTTGTGCCCTTTGTGCAAAATCCATCTATACCAACCTGAGTTCCTTGAATTTCATTGACAGTGTGGATACAGATCTGGAGACGTCCACTTTCCTGATTGTTTTCAAGCCTGCAGCCAAGATTGACATTGATGCCATCAGAAAGAAAGTTGAGGATGCAGGATTTTCCATTTCAAAACTGCTGCTGAGGGTTGACCAAGGCGGTTTGGCCATTGGGCAAGACAAGAAAATCAAGATAGGAGACAATGTGTTCCATTTTATTGATGTCAAAACCCAGC
>Ga0222712_10001803_pt1 | contig 25636 bp, 50 predicted proteins | sample C33_657DmetaG_FD_165043 | JGI IMG/M metagenome (GOLD analysis project Ga0222712, IMG submission 165043) | Estuarine water microbial communities from San Francisco Bay, California, United States - C33_657D | ecosystem: Environmental > Aquatic > Marine > Unclassified | place: USA: California... | reverse complement strand
CAAAGGAGTTGGAGCAAACCTAAGTCGCTCTGTTCCGACTGCCACAGTAGGATAGTTGATTGCTTGCACATAGATATTGAATTCCTCTATCAAGCGGTCACTTGCCGCCTTACACTTAACAGCATCACCTATTAGCACAGGCACGATGTGTGTTTCGTTAAGCATCACAGGCAAGCCTGCTTGCATCAACATTCCTTTAAGAGTCTGCGCACGTTCTTGATGTGCATTTCTGAGCTCATTGTGATCCTTGAGATATTTCACTGCCGCAAGCGCACCTGCACACAGCACAGGACTGATGCTGGTAGTAAAGATAAACCCACTTGCAACACTACGGATCGCATCAATGACCAAATCATCAGCGGCAATATACCCACCTTGTACACCAAATGCTTTGCCTAGTGTACCATTTACGATGTCAACCCGATCTTGTAATCCCAACTTCTCTAGGTAGCCTGCGCCAGTTGCACCATACAAGCCAACAGCATGTACCTCATCCAAGTATGTGATAGCACCATACTTGTCTGCTAGGTCACATATTTCTTTCAGCATGCTAACATCGCCGTCCATTGAATACACACTCTCAAATACAACACACGGAGTTTCTCCTGCTGAAGTAGATGCCATTAAGCATTCTTCCAAGCTAGTCATATCATTGTGTTTGAATATCATCCGATGCGCACCTGAATGACGCATGCCTTCTATTAGGCTTGCATGATTCTTGCTGTCGCTTACAAAGGCTAAGTTTGGTATGATCTTGGCAAGAGCAATTAGAGTCCACTCGTTAGCCACGTATGCAGAACTGAACAGCAAGGCTCGCTGTTTGTGATGCAGCCGGGCCAATTCCATTTCCAATGCCACATGATAGTGACTGGTTCCAGAGATGTTGCGTGTGCCACCTGATCCTGCTCCAGACTGATCCAGTGCAGTGTGCATGGCATCCAGCACTACCTTGTGCTGGCCCATGCCCAGGTAGTCGTTGGAGCACCAGTTCACAATCTTTTTGATGTTGTACGGACCGTACCATATGGCATTGGGATAGCTACCTCGCTCGCGTAGCACATCATTGAACACTCGATAGCGTCCGCTTGAGCGCAGATTATTCAGTACCGTTTCAAAGTGGGTTATGGGTATCATGGTGTTGTATTTAAGCAACGCCTGCACCCGCCCAAAATTGCTGAAAAAACAGGCACTTTTGAGCCCAAAAACTGCTGAAAAAACAGGCAATTTTAGCTCAAAAAACCCCAATGATTTCAATAGGTTAGCTGTGTAGCAAAAAGTGTTAAAAATCAATGACTTAGCCCAAACTGTGGCATTTTTGCAACACTGGCAGATTTCTGAAAAAAATGTCTAAAAACGGTTGACGCACCCGGGTCCATTTGCTATACTACACACATGATAAAGAAACGCAAGACACGCTCAGATCGCACTCACATCATTTACCAAGCCACTTGTGTGGCTACTGGTGAACTGTATGTGGGCGTCACTGCCAAGACCCAGCCCACACTGGCCAAGAGCTTGTGGACTCGCTGGAGGAAGCACCTGCAACGTGCCCGCACTGAGAACAAGAAGTGGACTCTGTGCAAGGCAATCCGCAAGCATGGTGCAGAAGCTTTTGAAGTCATTATCATCGAAACAGTTCGCGGTAAGGCACTTGCACACGAACGTGAGCGCGAGCTTACTGTAGAACTTGGCGCAACACTCAACACACTTTAATAGGAGACACACATGATCAAGTTCAACACCACACTGACCACAAGCGGTACCGGTTTGTGGAGCACCGCTTGCAAGAGCGTTCGTGCTACCAACATTGCTGTCGCATACGTCAACGACGAGCGTGATTTTGGTGAGCTCTGTGTTTACTTTGACACTGAGTCCTGGAACACAGATAAGGACGGCCTCATCTACACTGATGCTCGCTTTCTAGCAGAACTCACTACCGTACTGGCTCAAGCTGGGTTTGCTGTATCTGATATCGGCTACAGCGAGCAGGGCATGCAAGGTGACGATTACGTGAGCTTGGATGTTGGCAAGGCGTTCCTTGACAGCTGGTTTGACATTGTTGGCACCACAGAGGAGGCTTAAATGGACAAGGTAATTCGCAACGGCAAGGTGGCCGTACTCTACAGCCCAGGCTTTGGTGCTGGTTGGTATTCCTGGAATACTGAAATGCCAGAGCTACTGTACGAGCCTAATCTTGTGGCCATGATCGAAGATGGTCGTCCAGCACATGAACTGGAAGCCTACATTGAAACCAAGTATGGGGAAGATGCACCCTACTGTGGAGGTCTGCGCGACATCCAAATTGAGTGGTTGCCAGTTGGTGCGCTCTTTCGAGTCCACGAATACGACGGATCCGAAAGCATTGAAGTCAAAGAGGACATGAGCTGGTTGACAGCCTAATAAGTCCATGCTACAGTAACAACACACTAACACAGGAGACCATTATGGGCTTGGATATGTATGCACACCGCGTAGCCGAGGAACATGCTGTAGATGATTTTACCGTTGCCTGCAACGAAAACGACGAGGGCTACAAAGAAGAACTCTTCTACTGGCGCAAACATCACAACCTGCATGGTTGGATGGAGCGGCTGTATCGTGACAAGGGCGGCTCAGCCGACAGCTTTAACTGCGTGTATGTGCGGCTGACCATGGAAGACCTTGACCGTTTGGAAAAGGACATCCTTGGCTACAAGTTACCGGAGACCACTGGTTTTTTCTTTGGCAACAATCCTCCAGATGAGGATAGTGTCCGCGAGGATATGAAGTTCGTTGCTGAAGCCAAGGTAGCAGTAGCATCAGGCGATGCTGTTTATTATTCGAGCTGGTGGTAAAGGAGAAATATCATGGGAACTCGTTCAGCGATTGCAGTTGCACACGGTGATGTGATCAAGTCAGTGTATTGCCATTGGGATGGTTATATTGAACACAATGGACGCATCTTACAGGACCATTACCCCAGTCACCTGGCCAACCAGTTGGTGTCTATGGGCGACATTTCTAGTCTTAGAGAAACCATTGGTGAGAAACATCCTTTCAGCACTATTGGTTCAGATATTACTGCTGAAGAATACGAATCAAAGTACGGCAATATGACCACATTTTATGCTCGGGATCGAGGAGAAGATCCTGCTGATTGGAGTGTGTTTCACAGCCGTGAAGAATTTCTTGAAGAAATGGCCCACTCTGGTTGTGAATATTTTTATCTAATGGATGGTGGTATTTGGTACGTCAGCACCGGCGACGAATTCCAGCGTCTTGAAACTGCACTCGAATCCATCAAGGAGAATGAAGATGCCTAATTGGTGTTCAAACGTATTGACTCTCACGCATGAAGATCCTGCTATGCTGGTTCGTGCTCGTAAAGGCTTTCTTGCTGGTAAGTTTCTGAGTGAGTTTCTACCGTGCCCAGAAGAATTGTTGGACGAAGGCAGTACCACACATGCTCCTGGTCCAGAAGGACAGAAGTACGATGATTTGCGAGATCGTCTACGAGAGAAGTATGGCTTCTCCAGTTGGTATGATTGGCAAGTGTCCAATTGGGGTACAAAGTGGGACGTTGGCGCAGAAGGCGGAGAGGAAGAGGATTATCCCATTGATGGGGATACAATCACCTTCCACTTTGACTCAGCCTGGTCTCCTCCTGTTGATGCTATGAGTGCCTTTGAAGAGGAAGGTTTCACTGTACATCTCAGCTATCACGAGCCCGGTATTGGCTTTTGTGGATATTACAGTACCGAAGAAGGTGACGAAGAATATGACCTCAGCGGTATGAGTGCAGAACAGGTACGAGATGAACTTCCAGACTGGCTTGATGATATGTTTGCTGTCAGCGAGACCATGGCAGAATATGAATCCGAAGCAGACTACGAGGAGGACGAGTGATGGGTTGGAGAGTCTATATCGAGCTTGACGGCGACAAGGAATACCTTGGCAGTTTTCCTACGCAAGAGGAAGCCGAGATCGTTTGCGAGCATGCAGTCGAAGATGAAGTAGACGCATACGGCTTCGTGCTGGATCCTGATGGCGAAGTTGTGTACAGGCTCAATGAGCCAAAAGAAGAGTGGCTGTACGACGATGAATGATTGGTCATACAGTTTCCGCTGGACCCAGCCCTACCCAAACTGGCGTCCCATCCAGTTGCGTGTGGCACACAATGATGGGCATCGCAGGGCTGTGCAAGCAGAACTAGATCAACTCGATGCCCTAGAACAGCTGGTGCAAACAGCTGATCTTGCGCCCATTGCTAACCTATTGAAATCATTAGAGAAAAAATCCTAATGATTTCAAGCACTTAGCAGGTGTTGTATTTGTGCAACACCTGCTGATTTCTGACAAATTTCCTAGAAAAACGGTTGACCTAGAGCCCGTTCTGTTGCATAATACGAGTATGATAAGCAAACAGGAGATGAGCATGTTCGTAGTTTACAACAAAAAGACCACCCTTGTTGTTGGTTCGGATCGCCACAATGCTTGGAAGAGCTTGGGTGCCGCCAAGGCGCACCTGACACGCATGGGCAAGATGGGCTATCGTGTTTCAGACTTTGCTATCGCTAGCAACGAAGACTTCAGCAAGGTTGAGAAGCAGGTTGAAAAAGTCAACTTGATGACTGGCAAGAAGTTCATGCAGAGTGTGAATACGCCTCGTGCATGTGACCCGTCCTCAGAACTTTACTGGAGCATGTGATTTGAACATCGCTGAAGTCAAACAGACATCAATCGCCAAAGCGGCCAAATGTAGGTCGCTTGAGGCGGTTGAGTTCCACCTGAAGGACATTGGCGATACTTTGGAAATTTGGTACGGAGAGATGATGATAGAAACATTGCATGGCAATACCGTCAATGATCTCTACGTGCAGAAACTGCTATGTGAGCGTGATGCATATCTTGCTCGCTACGATCAACTCATGACGAAAGGAAATGTATGAGCGAATGGATACTGATAGTGTTCTTGTTGAGCCCAGGCGGCGACTACATGGACAAGTTTCCTGTGACCATGCCCACCAAGGCAGCTTGCACGAAGGCTATCAAAGAACTACCCCGCAAGGGCGAGCACCCAATGGGTGTACAATATCGTGGTATCTGCGTGACACGCAACCACTGGGAAGGCAAGGAAGTAATGCCTGACGTACCTCTTGAACCCACTTTCAAGTAATAGGAGCACCACATGGCCAGTGTCAAGAAAGGTACAATGACCCGTCCGCCACAGTGGTGGAAACATCTCAAAGAATGGAAACGAGTGTTCTGGAAAGCAGAGCGCCAAGCACACAAGCAACAGGCACGAAAGGACAGCCAATGAAACGCTACACATTTCTTTTTGAAGACGGTAGTGAGTTTCATGTTATTGGGTATAATCAAAAAGATGCGTTTGGTCGCTTTCAAACAGTCTCTCATGTTTTGGGCCAAACTGTGGAAACAATCGTACATATTCAGGAGAAAGCATAATGGCTTGGTACAGTGAAAAAACTCATTTGCCCAGTATTGCTAGGGGTGTCAATACCGGATGCTGGGATGAATTCCGAGATGCTTGGTACACTGATTTAGAAAAGCTGACCACAGCTAATACCAAGGACGAAGCTTTGCAAACGGCCAATGCCTATCTCAAATACTACGGCGCCAGGACCAAGATCACCGATGTGGGTTGGGATCTTGAGAACAGATGTTTCACTTGGGAAGTGTTAGACTTTGGTGGCCCGGTTGACAGCGCACGGGATTTCAGTTAAACTACAAGCAAGTTCAAGATCAGGAGATCCAGATGGATTTGACCACAGGTACACAGGTAGAAGTAACATACCGCAATGCCATGTATGACAAGCGGCATGTGTATGCCAAGCACATGCACATTCCGGAATTTGTTACCTATGCTGGTGCAGTATATCCTCGCCAGAAATGGCAAAGCCCCAAGACCCTGAACTTGACCACAGGCATGCCCGACTTTCCCTGGCGCGAATTGCAAGATGCGCAGATAGTCGAGGTACGAGCAGGCGACCAAAAGATCACTCCACTGACAGAAGCAGTGTCGCAGGATCGGGTATGGGAAGTGGCAGGATCAAAGGGCAATGTGTACACTGTGACCGAGTCAGCAGGCAAGCGAACTTGTACCTGTGCTGGATTCACCTTTAGACATTCGTGCAAGCATATCAACGAGGTAAAGTGATGGCAAAAATAATCAACATCAATCCAAAGTCCAACAGACTTCTGCATATTGATGAGTGGAAACATTACGAAAATATTCCCGAGCATACTCGAGGTGCGCTACTGCGCTATCGAGACAAGGGCTATGAACCTGGTGGCTTTTTAGCAAGTGTCCTGGCCAATGACCTTATGGGTGCAGTGTCGCGAGCCGATAGCGAAAATAAACATGTGCTCAAAGAAATATGCAATTGGATCTACATGCGCATGCCCTCATCTTCTTGGGGCAACACGGACAAGGTAGAAACATGGATCAGCCATGCTGGTGCAAGCGGATTGTTGGATAAAATCAATCAAGAGGCAGAACAAGATGTTTGAAACTTTAGTTTGGGTTGGCATTGGCACCGCAGTCGTTGCCGCACTTGCAATTGGATTTGGGCTGGGACTGAAAATAACCTTGAATGCTCTTAGTAATATGGAGCCGGAGAAGTTCATTGATGTTGTGCAAGGGCTTCGTGCAGCCAATGAAGAAAATCCAGGAATGGACAAGATCAAAGACATCTTGCCAAAGACTAATGTTCGCATCACAGTCACAGCGGCCAATAATGCGCTACTGGCACACAATGCTGAAACTGGAGAATTTATTGCACAAGGCATGGACAGCCAGGAATTGATACTGAGTGCTCTTTCGCGATTCCCTGACAAGATGTTTACTATTGCCATCGAAGACAGTAACGTGAAACAGGATGTTTCAGAGGTAAACGCATGAATTGGGAAAAATTAGTTGGTGTGGCCAGCCAGGAAAAGATCAAGGTCATTCCAGTCACGCATCCTTGGTGGGGCAAGTTTGTTTGCAAGATTGGAGTGCATACCAAGTCTGAATCCTATGATCGAAGAGGCTACAGTGGTCGAAGCGGTAGAGTATCGCTGTGGGCTCTAAGATCTGACCTGCTGTCTAACCCAGACCAGAATGTTGGTCGGGCTCGCATTGAAAATCATCACATGGGATTGTTTTTTGAAACAGCACAAGATGCTGCCTCAGCACTGGACTATCTTTTGACATTGCCAGATGACACCTATTCAGTCACTGAACTGCATTGCCCTATCAACCAACTACACACAGAAACTATGAATGCAGATTTTCCAACACAGGTCAGATCAACTCTATTCCAGGATCGCTATCGCTATCGTATCGTGGCCACAATTCCGTGGGGTATGAGAACAGACTCGTCGCGTCTTGACAGCATGATGGATTCTTGGTTGGAATGGGAAAAGAAAAAGGACGGTGAAATCTCAGATGGTTGCCGCTACAGGTTTGAAGCACGAAAGAAGAAAAGCAAAAACGGTTACGCCAACGCAGGCATCATGAGTTTTTACACAGACGATCAAGAGTTGAGTTTCATCATGCGACTCAGCTATCCAGAGTTTCACAAGACAACAGAAAAGGCAGTCACACTCAAGGAGATTGAAGATGCAAACAGAGACAGAGCGGAAACCACACAAGAGCAGTCCGTTTAGGCTTTGGGTGCAAGAAATATATTTCTTGAACAGGGACGAACGCCTGTTGCATCAAGAGTCAGAGCTTAGGCTAGAAGAATATTGGCGCATGTACAAGTGGTGGCTCAAACGCGAGTACGTGCATCAGCAGAGACGTTCCGTCTAATCAACGGATACTGTGACCCGCAGGATGAGAAGTGGTGTGATAGCCAAGGGTGGTTCCAGTCCTACCGAACTGGCGCTGGCGATGCGAAAATCCTTCCTGGTCGGGAAGCGGGTGGAAGGCATGCGTGATGGTGTGTAGTGCAAAGACTACCACTTGATGTGCTACAATTACCGCCGCAGGAAGGAAGCCTTTGTAAGTCATTGACTTCATTGAAGAAATTATTTTTTAGAAATCTGCTAAGTTGTTGATTTTGTTGTGGTTTTTTTGCAACAAATTGGTTGACCTATGTGCCCAGATCGCTTATACTGTAGAAACAGTAAGGACACAGGAGAACACAAATGGCTTATATTTCCGCAAACGACGTGGCAGCTATCCGCAACGAGCTCAAGGCTCAATTCCCCCAGTTCAAGTTTGGTGTGCGCAAGGGTGCAGGTTCACTCAGCGTTGATGTTACCATCAAGAGTGGCCCTGTTGACTTCAGCGACATTTTTACGCATAGCGCAGGCCATGCCCAGATCAATCAGTACCACTTGGGCAACTACGGAGAACATCAGACCTTGCTTGCCGCAATAAACGAGATCATGCACAATGCTCCGGGTCGTGTGGATGCCAGCCGCAAGTTTTTTGATCACAGCGATGCAATGACTGATTATTTCCACACCGCGTTCTACACTCACTTGCAGATTGGTAGCTGGAATGAGCCCTATGCTTGCACCCAGCCTGCTCTTAAAAAGGCCGCTTGATGTCCGAGGAACCCAAACCTCGTGTGGTGTTCAACACCACAGCAGAGAAAGCCTGGGCCGCCGCAGTGGCGGCTCAGCGCATCAACGGTCGCTATGTCAAAGCAGGCGAGTATGCAGTTGACGCAGACCTCAAGCCCATGCCTACCAACAAAGAGGTCATGATAGCACTGCTGGCCGCGCCCGAACTAATCACCGAAGAAGACACCTATCAAGGCAAACAAGCACGTGAGTGGTTCCAGGGTCAGCTGTTCAATCTCTTGGGCGGCACACTGAATGAGTTCATGCAGAAAGCCGCAGAGACTGCGGTCAAGGAAGAAATCAATATAAGAGCAGACTCTGGTATGGTGGCATGCTTGCCTGCCACATGGCAACGTGCCACGCAGAAAGAACGAGTCCGAGACATTGTAAACGAAAGCTCAAGTGAACACGTTGGTTCACCTACTGAAAAAATCACACGCATGATAGAGGTGCTTGAAGTCAAGCCTGGTGTGAGTTTTTCTGGATGGTTGGTCACTGCTACCGATGGTCATAATATCCTGCGGTGGTGCTCTAGTGTCCAATTCACCAGCGGAGAAGCTGTGCGCATACAAGGCAAGGTCAAGAAGCACGACCATGATAGAGAAACCAGCAAGCCTGTGACTTGGTTGAACTATGTGAAGAAATTGGTGTAATAAATATCCATAGAATGAGGAAATATTATGGATACTAATACTCCAAACAACATAGTTTTATGGTGCATGCATAGATCAGGCAGCACACACTTCGGTCAACGTCTTGCATCAAGTATGAGCATGGTGTACGGTAAATTACCGCATGTGGCTAATCTTGGAGAAGCCACCGGTATTGCCGGCTTTGTTTCAGCACACATGAACACCGCCGGTATATGGGAAGAAATGGAGACTCATTTATATACAGGCACAGAGTTTTTTACTGATCATGTAAAATGGACCTTGGATGAGAACAACTCTCTTCAATCAATGCCTGGCTATGGTAGTATCAATGATGAAATTGCAAGCAGAGTAAAAATATTAAAAGATAACAGCTGGAAAAATCATGTTGTCTTTCGGAACCAACGCTGGCCAAAAATGAAATCTATCAGTACAGTATATGATAGCGCAATACTGGAAGGCAATTTTCATCATGTTGTCCTATGGCGCAGAGATCTATTTGCATGGTTATGTAGCTTTATGATCTTTCGTATGACCAAGACGCCACACGGAAATGATCTAGAATATGATGGAGTGGAATATACGTTCCGAAACAAAGATAAAAAAACTGAATTTTTGTCTCGGCAAAAAAACTATCTAATGGAATTCAAAGAAAGTCTGATGCTTTTGCCAACACATAGTACTGTCATGATTGAAACAAACAAAATGAATAATGTTAGTTTGATTGAATGGCCGGACGGAAATACATTAGATATGGTTGATCCTACTAAAATAAAAAAAGGAATGACTGTGTGGAAAAACACAGCAACTGGAGAAAGAGTATTACCTCCAGACATGATCACCGATGCCGACCGGGATATGTTTCAAGAATGGGCCAACCAAGTCGAACAAGAGTTAGGTTGGCCCATGCTAGCAGAAAATTTAGGGTTCAAAACAGCGTAGTCTCTGTAGCTCAGCTGGATAGAGCACAGGTTTCCTAAACCTGGGGTCGCATGTTCGAGTCATGCCAGGGACGCCACCTTTTGGTACTAATAGCAATTGACATCCTTTTGGTATTGCGTTAAAATGTAAAACATGAGAGTAAAAGGAAAACAAATGACGGATGACATAGATGATATCGACGGGCTCTTGGATGACATTGACACAGGCAGTAAAAAACCCACATTGAGCAGTGCCGGCATCTATTTGTTTGCGGACGATTTTACATCCGAAAGCACAGGCAAGGCCATCAAGTTTATTATTGAGAGAAATCTCTTGCCCAAGAAAGACCGACCAGGCAATCTCACGCTGATTATCAACAGTCCAGGCGGCGATCTCAACAGCGCCTTTGCCTTGATCGATATCATGAAGGGTAGCAAGATTCCTATCCATACACTTGGTATCGGCCAGATATCCAGCTGTGGTCTGTTGACGTTCATGGCAGGTCAAAAAGGTTGCAGGACTATCACACCCAACACCAGTATCCTGAGCCATCAATACAGTTGGGGTAGCTATGGCAAGGAACACGAACTGATTGCACGTGTGAAAGAATTTGATCTCACCGGCGAACGCATGCTGAACCATTACAAGAAGTGTACTGGCCTAAGCGAGAAGGTGATCAAAGAAGTTCTCATGCCCCCACAGGATGTGTGGCTGAATTCCAAAGAAGCTGTCAAGTACGGCATCGCCGATCAAGTAAAAAACACCTATTGAGGTAACACATGACCATGCATCTTGTGGGTCCTTATCTGACCACCACCAATGTCAAAAAGCGCAAGAACATCAAGTTCAAGAGTGCAGAGCACAAGGCTCGGTACATGGCCGAACAGGAAGCCTGGGCCAAGCTTCTCAAGAGACACAAGATTGACCCAACTGCCAGCAAGAAAAAAATTGCCAGCGGGAAACTGAGCGATGTGTATAAATTGTCAGTGCCACCTGGCCGAGAAGCTGATCATGTAGTGTCCAGGCCTGAGGAAAAGCACGGAATCGTAGCAGGCACATGTGCTAAACCTGCACCCAAGGTCTACACAGGTACTAAACTGATTGGCATCGCTACCATGCACAAGAGCAACATGGTTCCTGTGTTCCGAATGGAAGACGCAGAAGACATTGCCAGGATGCGTCGATGAGGTACTACTGCTACAACGAGTATGATCCAGATTCTCCCCGAGCTAACGGTACCGATGGATATGTTGAAACCTTGTCTGAAGAAGAAATACGTGACAGGTACTGGCCTTATTGGTATGGCAAGATGTGTGAAAAATTTGGCAAGGAGCATGTTGATGCCAATTATTGCTTTGAAGACTGCCTAGATGATTGGATAGTGGTCAACTGGGCATGGGAATCAACTGATGAAAAAATCTAAAGAATTCAACTATGCAGTGGGTCACTACTGGCAAGGTGACAGTGGGTCAGTGGGTGTATATTGCTATCACAGCGAAGTGCATTATGGCACAATAGCAGATGCACAGGACTTCTTGGCCTATGTGCGTAGTCAGCAAAAGACCAAAGCAGAAAAAGAAAAGTACAAGATTTTCCAATTGATTGAAATACCAACATGAGCAGATTCAGGATCAAGTTCCACGGTGAGCGTCCACCAAACTATGAAAAAGTGTATGCACAAGTCAATGCTGAACTGTGCAAACTATACAAAGATCTGGAAGGAAGACCAGAAGGCCTGATCTTCCACACAGTGATATTGACCAAAGACTTCGATGGCCCCACAGTGTTCTGTTGGGGTGATCCAGAAGAACCAGGCGCATTCCAATGCGAATATTCACACAAAACACAATGGGTAACATTAGATGATAAACCAGCAAGAAGCACCTCAAAACGTCGTACAATATCTCATCCTCGGCCTGCTAAAAGAATGGTATAGCACTGGCAAGACCCATGCATCCTTGCATGAACTGTATGAGTCACTGGGTGTTGACTACACAGACGACGAATTCAATGAGCACTTTGAAATCAGTCAGCGAGTGCTAGAGATCGAAGATGAACTGATCCAGGCCGGCATTGGCAACCATATCCAATAAGTGTGTAGATAAATATCATCATGAAAGCACTTATACATAACAGTCCAGAACACTCTGAATGGTTTGTGGTCAATTGGTGTCTAGGAAACACATGTAATTTTTCCTGTACCTATTGTCCAGCCATCTTGCATGACGGGTCAAACGCATGGCCCGAGCTTGAAGTCATTAAGAAATTCATCGATCGTGTGTATCAACAAAAGCCAGGAAAGAAATTGGCTTTTGAGTTCACTGGTGGAGAAGTCACAGTATATAGACATTTTGAAGAGCTGTGTGACTTTATCAAAATGCGAGGTGGCGCTGTGCTGTTTATCAGCAACGGCAGTCGTACCTTGCGTTTCTGGGAAGGGATGAAAGGCAAAGCTGACCATGTTTGCCTGAGCTATCATGCTGAAGAAGGTGATCCGGATCATTTCTTCAAAGTGGTTGAAACATTACATGACAACATGAAGGTTCATGTGAATGTGATGATGCATCCGGATCATTGGGCAACATGCATGGATCTTGCCGAACGGGTGATAACTGTTCCAGGTATCACCATTGCGATCCAACCCCTTATACACGATTTTGGTGACAAGGTGTTTGATTACGAACCCTGGCAACAAGTGGTATTCAAGGAACAATGGCGCATGTTCCAGTCAAGGATCACGCCGTCAGAAAGCGAAACAGGATTCTCTGTGAGAGGCGCCATGCGCGAAACACAGCGAGGTAAGCCCAGCGTTGTGGTACAGCCGCACATATTGATCTCTGAAAACAAAAACGACTGGTCTGGCTGGAGTTGTGCCGCTGGCGTTGAACAGATCATTGTTGACATGGACCGCACTGTGTGGCGCGGCTGGTGTCGAGAAGGCGGCCTGATTGGCAAGATCGATGATCCAGAATTGAAGTTGCCAAATGATTGGGTCAACTGCGGAAAGAAATTTTGTCATTGTAATTTTGACATCATGTGTACCAAACTGGAGCCAAAATAATGGCAGGACCAAAATACATTTACGCTATCACAAAAGATGGCCTGGAAGAAAAATATGCTGTAGAAGACATGGTTTCTCAGAACCTTAACAGGTTCATGGGATGGACCTGCAACGCTGGTATACAGAGCCTTTATATTGATTATGATGGCAGTGTTTGGGTAGCAAACTGTGCAGGCGCTGCCGCAAATCCCAACAGCAAATTTCAATTCGTTGAGAAGCAATGGGGATATGTAGGAGACATATTCAAAGACACCTACAAGTGGAAACAGTCTCCAGTTATTTGTCCGTGGTCATCCTGCGGTTGTGGTGCGGACATTTGCCTTAGTAAAAATTCACAACGAACAAAGGTTCCTCACAACCAAATTGATAATCAAAATAAAACTACCAGCGAGCACAGATTGGTGGCAGTAGGCATGGATTATCATTGGCCCAAACACATTCTGTGGGATATTGGTCGGTGGTGCAATTATTCTTGTTCATATTGTTGGCCAGATGTTCACAACAAAACTGATCCACACAAAAAATTAGATGTAATGAAACGTGTGGTTGACAGGGTGCATAATGAATGGGCTAGTGGAGAAATGATACGCTGGAGTTTTGGCGGCGGCGAGCCCACTGTCAATCCAGATTTTCTACCCTTGGTAGAGTACATGAAAAGCAAGGGCGATTATGTGCTCACTGTAAGCAACGGCAGTAGAAACAAAGACTACTATACCAAGTTAGCGGCAGTGGTTGATTGCTTACAGTTGAGTGTTCATTTTGAATTTTGGAAAAGTGATGTCTTTGTAGAAAATGTAGAAGCAATCATTGCGGCCTTTGTTCAACGAGGCTACGGCTGGTTAGATATCAAGATTATGTGCAAGCCGGGCACTGTAGCTGAAGGTCAATATTGGATGGAAGAGTTTAATTCCATGTTTGAGTCTTACAATAAACAACATAGATACCTTGGCTATGCTACTTGTGTTCCTATTCGAGACCTTGAAGACTCGGGCAAAATGGTCAATTATTCAGACCTGGAACTTGACCTAATCAGTAAATGGTAATCACATGCGCATATTGATACTAGGTGCCAGCAAAGGAATCGGGGCATGCTGTGCTGATCATTTTCAAAACAAAGGACACACTGTTATCACAGTAGCCAGGACCGGTAATATGACACTGCTTGGCGATGTTGCCAAGCCCGAGTTTAGAAATCAAATATTGGCACAAGATGTGGATGTGGTCATCAACTGCATAGGTGGTTGGGGCAATCAACCATATACACATGCCATGCATGTGAATGCAGGAGTTGCTATTGATCTCATGATGAGATTCTATGATCGTCTTCCGGCAGGGTCTCATATCATTAACATATCTTCTTTGGCCGGTAACTTTACATCTGGTTGGGCAAATATGCCAGCAGAACGTATAGTGTATATGGCCAGCAAACAGGCCATGAGTGCCGCAACCACTGCACTGGCACAAAGCAAAAGACGAGATGTGCGTGTAACTACGATTGAACCGGGTGAAGTACATCCTACTTCTTTTGGTCCAACTAAAAATGTACCAGCAATGAACTATACCAATTTTCAATTCGAGAGCTTTACTCCATATCGCCCACAGGACATTGCAGATGTGGTGGATTGGGTAATATCAAGTCCTCCGTGGTTTGGCATCAGCAGGATAACTCTCAACAATCACTGCAAGAAAGGGTGAGCGATGTCTGAAATGTGGTTGAATTCGGCATTGGCATGCGAAGCCGAACTAGATATAGCAAACAGAAAACTACACGAACTTCAGAAGTTCTTTTCGGCTGTGTGCGACTTGACATCACAGCACGATATAGCGTACAATGAGCATGGTGAAGAGATTGCGAGTGTTAGTCCTCGCAAACTTGGAGAACTGTTAGCAACAATTGATCCCAATTGGGCCGGAGTGGTAAAGTGATGATATATGTTTTGATTGTCATATCGGCAGTAAATAGTGGGCAGACAGTAACCACTCAAGAGTTTACCTCTGAAAAGAACTGTATGGTTGCTTTAGACTCCATCAAATCTAATAGTAGATGGGCGACTTTGGCACACACAACTTGTGTGCCAAAGTGATGTATGCCTTGATTAAAACAACATTCACAGGACTTGCTATAATCTTTGCTTTCATAGCGGCACTTTCTATTTTAGTATTAATCTTTAGTCCAATTGCGTTGGATTATTTGGTTGCGATATCCATGTTGCTTATAGTATCATGGTATTTGGGTTTGATTATTAGTGGATTGAGTAGTAAGAAGTGATCAATTTTGAACCGACGATGATACCGCAGAAGCTATATCACTATAGCGGATTGCCTGTGATGAAGTTGCATAGTGGTAACATCATCTTTAAGATCAACGCTATGTGGCATATTTCAGATTCTGGATTCTTAGATAATCCTAAAATCGCTAAGGTTCCGTGGATCTGGAGCAGGTCCTATAACAATTCCGTAATCAGAGAGTGAACATGGTTAAGCCACTACGTGACGATCTCATGGTACAACAGCAGATACACGGCCCATGGCAGCACATGGTAGGCGTGATCATGCTGAATCAAACCAGCAGGAAACCAGTTAAAACGGTACTGCCAGAATTCTTATCGCATTGGCCCACAGCTGAACATTTTTATTTTTTGGCCGTGCCAGAAAAAGTAAAAGATGTCATCCGTCCACTTGGCATGGTCAATGTTCGTGAGAAACGCATTCGCCGGATGACGCAGGATTTCTTGACATGGGACAGAAAAGATGCTAAAATGTTATATGGAATAGGCAAGTACGGATCTGACTCCTACGAGATATTCTTCAAACAAAACTACACAGTAAAACCAACGGATAAAGAATTGATCCGTTATCTGCGAGAGGAATTGCATGTTGTTGAAACTGCTTGATAGGATTGGTCGCAAGCGTGTGATCATGGATCGTGTAAACAACGAACCTTATCTAGAACGCTACTACCTATTCCTCAAAGAGCGTCGCTGGTTCCCATTCAACGTATTCTTGCACAAGTTTCTCAAAGGCGATCCAGATGATGTGCATGATCATCCGTGGCCTTATGCCACACTAATTTTGAAAGGCGGTTACTATGAATGGGTTCCGGAATTTGATAGAGAAGGCCAAATGGTGGGTCAACGGCGTCACTGGCGGCGCCCTGGACATTTTCGCGTATGCCGCCCTACTAGCTATCATAGGATTGAGCTGGCTGAGGGCGTGACTGCCTGGACCTTGTTCATGCCTGGACCTCATGTGCGTGAATGGGGATTTCTTGTGCGCAACAAATGGATACAACATGAGCAATATCTCTCTAGCAGAGCAAAGCAGATATGAAAGAAAAACTTAAACAAGCATACATGAAAACCGCAGAAACATTTGCGGAACTAAGTCATGCACGTAGACTTCATGTAGGTGCCATTGTAGTCAAGGATGATAGAATTATTTCAATTGGTTACAATGGTATGCCGGCTGGCTGGGATAACAACTGTGAGGATCAAGTTTGGCTAGATGCAGAAGATGCTAAAAACTTTCGTCAGGTCACGATAGACGAACTATATCCATACGCCGAATGGAATGAAGACGCTGAAGAAGAATATAGATACGGCTTAAAAACCAAACCAGAGGTGCTTCATGCAGAAACCAACGCCATTGCCAAACTTGCTAAGTCTAACGAATCTGGTCTGGGTGCTACTATGTTTATTACCCATGCTCCATGTTTGGACTGTGCCAAACTTATATTCCAAAGTGGTATTGGGCACGTTCTATATCGGAACGCTTATAGGGATACTGGTGGCGTCACGTTTCTTGAAAAATCGGGAATTCGAGTAGAAAAAATGGACGACGAAGCCACTTGACCTATGTTCTACAATCAGCTATAATTCACTATAATCGACTCAGAGGTATCTTATGAAAATTGGATTTAGTTTTGGGCGTTGCATTAGAGACATCGCACGAGGTGAAGTGGACATCAATGATGTACTGGTCATCGTTGCACGAACACGCATGCCAGACCTTGAGTCTGTTGTGAAAGTCATCAAGGATTACATGTATAGAAATGATTATCTTGCTGGTCTAGACGAAGATGAGTGCCAGTCAATAGGCGCACAACTTTTTGAATCGGGTCGTGTTCATCAGGCCAGAATGGAAAGTGGTAATGCCTGGGGCGGTACGCCGGCTCATGGAAATGCAGTCTGGGCTGACGTGGTGCCAACCACACACATGAACGACCAGGTAAAGGAAGCATGGAACCACTACAGGTTCTTGTTGAACATGACATCTAACATTCCAGAAAAGGAGATCTACAAATGAGTTACAATGATACATATACGTCTTATTTCCCCACTGCTGAGGAAATCAACAACAGCATGGTGCGTGTGTACAACCACATGGCTTCGGGTGTGTTTATTTCCGGAGCAACGGCGTGGCTGATTGCACAGAGCCCTGCGCTGATGGCCATGCTATTCAAGACCTGGCTGGTATGGCCAGTGATGTTGCTGCCGCTGGCGTTTGTTCTTATCATGACATTCGGTGCAGAGAAGCTGAGTGCCAAGGCGCTGGGGGTGATGTTCTACGCTTATTCAATTGCCAGCGGTGCAAGCCTTGCCACAATCTTTGCTGTGTACACAGGAGGATCAATCTTTACTGCATTCTTTATCAGTGCGGCATTGTTCTTGACCATGAGTGCATACGGATATTTCACCAAGCGAAGCCTTGAGAGCATTGGGCAGTTCTTGTTTATTGGCCTCATTGGCATTCTTATTGCAGGCATTGTCAACATCTTCTTGCAGAACAGCGTGATGCAGATGGTGATCAGTGCATTGGCTGTGATTATCTTCACAGGTCTTACTGCCTATGATACTCAGCGTATCCGAGAACAAATACGCTTTGGCAACGGTGACAATGGAAAGGTAGAAGTTCTTGGTGCACTGACACTGTATCTTGACTTTATCAACATCTTTATCAATCTACTGCAATTGATTGGCGGACGCAAAAGCGACGACTGATGTACTGCCCCAACAGATGGATATTGTTGGATAGGCTGAGTCTCTTGGACAAATGGGCAGTTGGTAAGACGAGAACAAGTCTTGCAACTGCCCGTGCAGTTTCTAGAGCTCTACAAGAGCCTTCCATTAAATGGGTAGCCGGCCCAAATCATGATCTTGATCCTGGTGACTTTACTGTGAGTGGCTTGTATGATCCTGCCGCTGACGAAAATGAAGAACCCGTGTTCATCGAATGCTCTGTGAGCATTGGCGCTGGTTCAACAATCTGGAACGATATTTCCTGGTTGAAATTCAAACGCAATGTGGCAGATGTTGTATGCCACGAACAACTGCACACATACAGGCATCGCTCTAGAAACTTTGCTACACCAAAATCATATGAAGCCAAGTTATCTGCGGATGATCTTGAAAAAGAAAAAGTCTATCTCAAGGACCCAGACGAGATAGAATGTTATGCACACAACATTGCATCCGAATTGCTGGACTTTTATGGTCACATTCGATTTGCAAGAAAATACGATTGGCAATATTTGATCCAGATGCCTCCTCCAGACTGCCCCAGTATAAATCTCTGGGCTTATGGACGAGCACACGGTCGAAATAAAAAACTAATGAACTCGCTGATGGATCAGGTGTACAAGTTTATGGACGAAATACACAATCAATATCAAGAGTTTTTGATTGGCAACGACTGAGCTTTGTGCTATACTAACACAATGAAAACTTACACTGCACACGTTGAAGAAGACCCAGAAACCAAAGAACTCGTTCTTGTGTTCCCGGACGAAGTTATGGAACAGGTTGGCTGGAACATTGGTGATACCATCCAGTGGACAGACAACAAAAACGGATCATGGACTCTTACACGCAAAGAAAGCAATGACACGGAAAGTTAATCCCCCTTACGCAGGCCCTGTTACATTCCTTGGGATAGACCCAGGGCCACGAGAAGGTGCGAGATTTTCCGTAGTAGGAGTTCCATGGGATGGGGCAGTAAGCAATAGGCCAGGTCAAAGGTTTGGCCCTCGTAACATACGACTGGCATCAACCATGCTCACACAAGAGGAGCATCCGCTATTCCTTACTGCCCCACATGCGGTCACACAAGACCTAGGTGACATACTGCTGGAGCAACATGCTTACAGTGCACATCAACACTTGGAAAAAGAACTCAAGGCAGTGCTGGTTGAACAAGGCCTGATCAATAGAAATGTTGAACCAATAATCCTTGGTGGCGATCACTCTATCACATTGCCTATTCTACGCACACTGAAACCAGTGGTAGGCGCACCGCTGGCCTTGTTGCATCTAGATGCACACCACGATAACTGGAGCAACGTGTTTGACGAACACATCAGCCATGGTACTTGGCTACACCGGGCTCTTGCAGACAACCTGGTTGAAGCAGAATTGATCTGTCAACTGGGAGTACGCAGTCCCAGTAATCCCAAGCACAATCAAGACCTAGCCAAGAAAGGTGCCATGGTTCTCACTGCACGTGAGTTGATGAAAAAAGATCCAGGCGCAGTGGCCACTGCAATCTACAATAGAATTGGTAACACGCCTGTGTGGTTTACCCTGGATATTGATTGTCTTGATCCTGCATTTGCTCCTGCTGTGGGCACACCGGAAGTGGGTGGACTGAGTACAATATGGTTGTTGGAGTTTATTGAGAATCTAAGACAGTTGAACTTTGTTGGCATGGATGTGGTAGAAGTGTCCGACAATGACGTTAATCAAATAACCGGTCTCGCTGCCGCCACAGCAGTATGGACCTACATGGCAATGAGGATGAAATGAGCAGAGGCAGCGATATCATGGTAGACATTGAGACCTTGGGCACCAAGCCCAACTCGGTTATGTTGACAATTGGCGCGGTGAGGTTTGATCCTTTTGCAGACGACAGTGTGCTAAAAAATGGACCCAACGACATGGACATGTTTTATGCTCGCGTTGATCCAGAATCATTTACTTGGCCCGATGCTGAGATTGACGACAACACACTCGCTTGGTGGAGCAAGCAAAGCGAAGCAGTCAGAGAAGAAGCATTCACGGAACAAGACCGTAAACCAATCCTGCAGGTCATGCAAGACTTTTACAAGTGGTGTCAACCGCATGATCGTATCTGGGCCAATGGCCCTGCCTTTGACATTGTTATTCTGGAACACATCTATCGCAAGTTGGGTAGAGGTTTTCCGTGGCAGTATTATCAAGTGAGAGATGCTCGTACTGTGTACAAGCTGGCTCCTCGATATGAACGTGTGAATCCTGCATTGCATCATGCCGCATGGGATTGCTGGGCACAGGTAGTGGCTCTACAAAGATGTTTGAAGTTGTTGAACATCACGGAACTGGAAAAGTGAAGTAAATAGAGCAAGCGGCCTTTCTGGCATTCATCCCGCTATACAAATTCTGCAAGCCTATGCTATAAACATAGGAGAAATAAATGGCAAGATATCTATCAACAAAAACGTACGGCAATGATCGCGGGCTGAGTTGCTGTTTCAGACAATGGCGTGCCACGCATAGCCACTGCTCTACACTGCACGGATATTCAATTGGTATCAAATTGATTTTTGAATCTGAAACATTGGATGACAAAAACTGGGTCATGGACTTTGGCGGTCTGAAGCTGTTCAAAGAGTGGGCAGATCACATGTTTGATCACACAGTGGTCATTGCACAGGATGACCCCATGTTGGATTTTTTCAAACACATGAACGAGATTGTGGACTCCAATAGTAAAAATCATCTAAGTAAGATTCCATACGAACGAGGTGCATTGTGTGATCTTCGTATAGTTGAAGGTGTAGGATGCGAAATGTTTGCCAAACTATGCTATGACGAAATGTCACGTATCTTAGAAGAGCTCAAGCAAGGATCAACTGGTCGATATCCAGTCAATGCCGGAGTTCGTCTTGTGAGCGCAGAAGTGTTTGAACACGGCGCAAATTCTGCAATTTACGAAGGGTGATATAATTGACTAGTGCTATTGTAATTGGAGCAGGGATCACTGGTGTTACCACTGCGTACTATCTAGCACGTCAGGGATTTGACGTCACTGTTCTCGACAAAGAACACACGGCAGGTATGCTGACCTCTTATGCAAATGGAGGTCAGCTTTCCGTCAGCAATAGCGAAGTTTGGAACACATGGCCTAATGTGCTACACGGCATCCAATGGATGTTCAATTCCTCTGCTCCTCTGGCAATAGGATATCCTACGCCAAAGAAAATTTCCTGGTTAACTAAGTTTCTATATCACACTGCAACTGGTAGCTACAACAAAAATACCATGCGCACCATTGAGATGGGACTGGCTGCAAGAAATTGCTATGCTGAGATCATTGAGAATGAAGGAATTCAGTTTGATCATGCACAGCAGGGCATACTGCATTTCTATCATGACTCAAAGACATTTGAAAAAGCCAAAGAGTCATGCAAGCTCTATTGGGACATGAATGTTGATCGTCACATACTCACTGCTGGTCAAGTCATACAGCGTGAACCTACCCTGGCGCATCTGGTAGATAACATTGTGGGTGGCACATATACTCAGTCTGACAGCATGGGTGACATACACAAGTTCTGTATTAATCTTGCCAGGATATGCAAAGACAAATACGGAGTAAAATTTGCATACAACACCGAGGTTTTAGGCATAGAATACAACATGAATCTTATGCATGTTGTCAATACCACCGATCAAACCTATGCCGCAAATCACATTGTGATCTGCGCAGGCGTTTATTCAGACCAAGTGGCTTCAAGCATATTCTGGCTTAAAGAAGCGGACGAAGCCAAAGACCAGCTAGGGATTTATCCTGTAAAGGGATACAGCATAACAATTCCACGCGGCAACGGGATTCTGCCCAAAGTAAGCCTGCTGGATGATGCGGCCAAAATTGTATCTAGTACACTGGGCGATCGGTTGCGTGTTGCTGGCACAGCAGAACTAGCAGGCTGGAACTTTGACATACGCAAACAAAGAACCGACCCATTATTGCACTGGGCGCAGAAGTATTTTCCGGATCTAGACTACGAAAATGTTGTGCCCTGGGCAGGATTACGTCCAATGACACCAAACATGATGCCAGTTGTGCGTAGACATCATGCACATAGGAATATCTGGTTTAACACAGGACACGGACATCTAGGATGGACTTTGGGTGCATACACTGCCAAGCAGGTATCCGGCATGATTGCTGATGCTGGTTAAATATACATCTTGGAGCAAAGGAAATGTCATTGATTACTGAATACCGAAAAATGAGACAGATACTAGAGGAAGCCGAACGATCTCCTCTAGAGCAGGACCGCTTGCGCTACAAGCGCACAGACCTGGATCCTGTAATGAGTCAAGCCACCCTAGATGCGCATTATGGCAAGTTGGCCAGGGCCTATGTTGATCGATACAACAAGGGAGAAGGCGATGCCAACTTCAACTATGGTGGTGCACGTTTGCACAACATTTACTTTTCGCAATTTCTAGAGCCAAAGTCAAGCAACAAACCCAGCGGTCGAGCTTTAGAAATCATCAACGACAAGTATGAATCCTTTGCCAATTTCCAGGAAGAGATAACCAAGGCTGCCATGAGTATACAAGGCTCGGGTTGGTTGTACATGGATAACCGTGGCGAAATACGTGTTATCAAGAATCACGAATACAAGGACAACATGAAGATCGTGTTGCTCATCGACTGGTGGGAACATGCATGGTTCCTTGATTACCAAAGCGACAAGAAGAAGTACTTGCAGAACATATGGCGCATCATTGATTGGGACGTCATTAATCAACGACTCGTATAAAGGAGAGAAATATGGAAACATATATTGCATCAATACTGTGGATAGCATTTGCCTGGGCACCACAAGGAACACTAGAAGCCAACGGACAATGCCTGCCTGTCAACAACAACAATGCGGCAATATACTCATTGCTGGGCAATAGATATGGCGGTGACGGAGCGCAGAAGTTTTGCTTGCCAGACCTGCGTCCAGTTGGCAAAGACGGCCAACGAGATTCAAACTGGAACAATGGTCCACGTGCAGTGATCGTTGTCAACGGTCTTTATCCTAGTCGTCCATAATCATGGCATACAGCGAAAAAGTCATAGATCACTATGAGCACCCGCGAAATGTGGGCAGTCTTGATAAGTCTGATCCAACCGTTGGTACTGGTATGGTTGGTGCACCTGCTTGTGGTGATGTTATGAAATTACAAATACAAGTTGATGAAGCCACTGGTATCATCAAAGATGCAAAATTCAAAACCTATGGTTGCGGAAGTGCGATAGCATCCAGCAGCCTGGTTACTGAATGGGTCAAAGGCAAGACCCTGAGCGAAGCTGAGGCTATCAAGAATTCTGAGATAGCAACAGAACTAGCATTGCCACCAGTCAAGATACATTGCAGTATCCTGGCTGAAGATGCTATCAAGGCTGCGATAGAAGACTATCGCCGTAAGCATCCTAACTAAAGGAGCATAATATGTTCAAGAAGATCATGGAATGGCTGGCCGGCAAGCCTGAGGGCGGAATCGAGCAGCCAGCGGTCACTGAAACAGCAACAGTAGTTGTCAAGCAGGCACCGGAAATCAAAGTAACAGAAGTCAAGCCAGTTGAAGTTGCCCCCAAGGCCAACGCAAAAGATCTGGAAAGCATGGACAAGAAAGCATTGCTTGCCAAGGCCAAAGAACTCGGCGTTGCAGTAAACGGTCGCATGAATAAAGAAGACATCAAGAACAAGATCCTGAGAGGATGATGTCATGACAGCACCAATCATAACTGTGACTGATACTGCTAAGAATAAGATCGTGGAATCCGTGCGCAATCGCGGTGGTAATACATTGGGTATACGCATTGGAGTAAACACCAGGGGCTGTAGCGGTCATAGTTATGTTTTGGAATTCTGCGAACGGGAAGATCCGCTGGCAGATAAAGTTGTATTAGATCAAAATGTTTCTATTTTTATAGATCCAAAAAGTCTGTTGTATATCCTGGGATTGCAAATAGACTGGAAGAAGGAAAAACTCAAAGAAGGTTTTGTGTTTGAGAATCCCAATGCCAAAGGATCTTGTGGATGCGGGGAGAGTTTCAATGTCTAATGGTTATGGTGTTGATCAAAGCATAACAAATCCATTTTTCGACGCAAGCCTCTTGACAGAAGAACAAATATTGTCTAAAATGTCAGATGTGGATAAGAAAATATCAGCGGCATTTAATTCTGGTGCAAGCCAAAGTGTGATCGAGCAAATGTATGCAGTCAAGGATGCTCTTTCAAGAGAGTTCTCTGAGAGATCAATGAAACGCTTTGGAAGCAAAGACAATGGAGAACAGTTTGACGGGCTCATTGGTTAATATGAAAACAGATGCAACAGGGCTTCCGATCATGTCGGAACAAGACATCATTGAGTTGATGTACCAGGGGCACAAGCATCAAGAACTGTTTGTTGACGACGACGCATTGTTTGAAAATGTACAACGTGCAGTAAAGGATCTGGCATTGCCCATGCCGTTTACTATCAAAATGCATGAAGCACGTACTCCAGATGAAATGACCAACTGTTGGCAAATACCACAAGAGTATGTCAACATAGAGATTGAGTCTTGGTTTGCCGATAAGATATCAACAGAAGAACAAGCGATAAGAGTAGCAACTGAATTGTCTCTTTACAAATCCGGCGGACTATATCCATTACTGAGATTTTTGATATATCTGGTAGATCTTATGCGAGAAAATAAGATAGTATGGGGAGTGGGTCGTGGATCCAGCGTGTCCAGTTATTGCCTTTTCTTAATAGGCATACATAAAATAGACAGCATGAAATATAACTTAGAAATCAAGGAGTTCCTTAAATGGCAAAACATGTAACCTTTCGTGGTACACAGTTTAATATGACAGCATTTGCTGACCAACACGGAGATACCACTGCGGTAGGTAACAGCGGGCGCAATGCACGTGGCGATGTATTGAATGCAAGAGGCGAAGTGATCGCAACTGCAAAGCAAGTCAATGAAGTATACCACAGAAAAAATCCCAAGGCGGTTGCCAAGGTAAGCATCAACGAAGATCCAGACGAGCGTCTTGTGTCACAGGCACCCAAGGCCAAAGTGGCGCCCAAGGTTGCACCAACGGTGTCTGCAACTGCCGCTGCCACAACCGAAGACCCGTCACAGCAGGTTGTTGGTCGTCGTGTGTTTATGGACAAGAACGGCGAAGAAAAAACCGAAATCACTTATGCAGACGGAAGCGTAGAGGTCGTATGATGTTGAAACTTAAACCATTGCCAGAAAAAATACTTGGTACAGTTTATATTGGCGAACGTAGATTTGGTAACATCATTGTAAGAGATGACCTAGGAAAAGAAAACGGTATTCGTCCTCGCTGGACAAAGATCTATGCTGTTGGAGACAAAATTGATTGGGTCAAACCCGGTCAATGGGTATT
>Ga0222712_10001802_pt1 | contig 25645 bp, 39 predicted proteins | sample C33_657DmetaG_FD_165043 | JGI IMG/M metagenome (GOLD analysis project Ga0222712, IMG submission 165043) | Estuarine water microbial communities from San Francisco Bay, California, United States - C33_657D | ecosystem: Environmental > Aquatic > Marine > Unclassified | place: USA: California... | reverse complement strand
GGCGCTGATGGACAGCATGCGGAAGGCGCTCGGGGCGACCGGCGGGAAGATCCTCCGCATCTCGTTCGCCGGACAGGCGCGGTATTTCGACAACTGCTGGCCGACGAATATCGAGGGCATCTTCGACGGGCGCGACCACTACCACATCGACTGGTGTCCGTTCTCTATCGAGTTCACGTCGCTACACCCGTACGGGCGCGACCTCGACCGGACGATCCTGGATGCGCCTTACGCCATCACGTCGAGCCCGACCAACTTCATCCTCGCAAATGCGGGGACGGCTCCGACCGAGCCCGTCATCACGCTTTCCGTGGTCACGGCCGGGACGCTCTCGGCGGTCAACCTGGAAAACCAGGAAAACGGGGACAGCATCACGGTCACGCGCGCGTTCTCGGACGGGGATACGCTCGAGATCGATAGCGAGAACAAGACCGTGAAGGTGAATGGCGTCGCGGTCGAATACTCCGGCGTTATCCCGAAGGTCGTCGCTGGTGATAACATACTGGTAGTCACGCTCACGGGCTCCGGGTATTCCGTCTCGTTCAGCGAACAGCACTACAGCCGCTACCTATAAAGAAAAAACCACTAAAATATGCTTTTCACACCTGATTACCTGCTCGACCGTTTCGCCGGGGTGCTGTCCGCGCAGCTTTTGAGCTCGCAGACGTCCGGCACGTTCCAGATCAACAACGCCTCGGCGCTCGCATCGCAGCTTGCGACGATGACGTCGCCCTTCCAATGCACGGTCACGATTGAGAATGAGCAGATCCTCCTCTCCGCCTTTAGCGTCTCCGGGTCTACCGTGACGTGTACCATCGCCTCCGGAGGCCGTGGGTACAACTCCACGCAGGCCGCTACGCATGCGGCAGATACGGCCGTCGAGATCCATTTGCCGAAGGGCGTGATGAACAACATCATTACCCATGGCCGCCGTTTCGATGACGACGGCATGATCGTGCAGTTCCCGGGCGTCGTGCCTACCGTGACGGATGCGAATACGCTCACGTTCGCCGGTACGGACTACACCGCGTACTTCACCGTCGGGCGCGTCATCCTCTACAAGATCAGCAGCACTTGGTACCGGGCGACCGTGCGCTCCAGCGCGTTCGGGACGGATACGGCCGTGGAGATCACGGGAGACGGATTGCCGGGATCGGGGACGATCACGTCCATCGGCTTCGAGATGTCCATCTCGAGCCACGGCGCGAAGGTGTACGACCTCGTGAAGCAATGCGCGGCGGCTCCGGCCGAAAATCCGCCATCCGGCTATGTCTGGCTGTATCTTGAATCCGGATCTTTGAAGATGAAGGACAGCGCGGGGACGGTATCTACGTTCGCCACCGACCTTACCGTGCTTCCGGCCGGGTTCGTCACCATGTATGCCGCGAATACCGAGCCTTCCGGATGGCTTTTGTGCAACGGCCAGGCCGTCTCGCGCTCGACCTATTCCGCGCTTTTCGCGGTGCTCGTGCAGAGCCTCGGGACGGTGACGATCTCCATCGCGTCTCCGGGCGTGGTCACGAAGGTCGCGCACGGCCTGGCTACGGGGGATTCCGTATACCTCACGACGACCGGCGCGCTCCCGACGGGGCTTTCCGCCAATACGCGCTACTGGGTGACGAAGATCGACGCCGGTACGTTCAAGCTGGCTACGTCGCTAGCGAACGCGCTCGCCTCGACGAACATCAATACCTCCGGGGGTCAATCTGGGACGCACACCGCCCGGACGTGTCCGTTCGGGCTTGGCGATGGATCCACCACGTTCAACGTGCCGGACTTGCGCCAACGCTTCCCGGTCGGGAAAGACCAGACGGATTCGGACTTTGCGGGTCTTGGGCAGACGGGCGGCGCGCAGAGCGTCACGCTCACCACAAATGAATTGCCGGCGCACACCCACACCGTGAACGGCTCCGTGCCTGTCTCCGGGTCTGGTGCGTCAGGCCAGGTTCGCCTCCATGACGCGTCTTCTACCACGGGTCCGACATCCGCTACGGCGGCGGCCGCATCGGCCGGTTCTGGTGCCGCGTTCAGCATCCTCAACCCGTACCTCTCGATCAACTTCATCATCAAGACCTAGCGTATGCAGGCGGCGCGGTTCTTTGCCAAGGTATTTACCCCGACGGGAGCCACTACCCGTCGGGTTCTTGGCGCTGACATCATGCTTTCCGTGCCGCGCATCATCCGCGAGGTGAACAAGCCGTGCGGCGACCTTTCGCTGGCTATCGCGCTTCCGTGGGACGATTTCGGGTACGGCGACGCGGACGGCATCAACCTGTTCGATCTCGTGAAGGTGTATGCCGTGAACGAGGCCAACCCGACCGGCGTCCTGGTGTACCAGGGGCATATCGAGGAGATCACCGGGACGTATAGCGCCGGGACGAATGCGCTCAGTTTGCGCCTTTTCCCGGTGGACGCCCTGCTCTCGCGCTCGCTCTGGAAGTCCGGGAGCTACGCCGTCGCCTACGCGGGCGCGGACGTGGACACGATCTTCTCGGACGCCATCGACGACGTGAATACGATCTACGGCGCGACCTTCCTGACGAAAAACCTCGGCAATCCGGGGGTATCGATCACGCAGACGTTCACCAGGCAGACGCATTTGGCCGCCGTGACGAGCGCGGCGAAGTTCCTCACGTCTACCTGGTATTGGCGGATGCGGGCGAACGGCCAGGTGGATCTCGCCCAATTCAACGACGTTACGGCCGACCACCGGCTCACCGTGGAAAAGGACGTCGATTCGATCAGCGCGATCAAGTCCCTGCTGGACACGAAGAACAAGGTCGTGGTGTCTTGGGGAGGCGGTCCGACGGACGCGGAGTACTCGGACGCTACGAGCATCACGAACTACGGGCGGCGCATGTCTCTCGTCTCGGATTCCGGGATCGGGAATAGCGGGAGCGCGGACGCCAAGGGAAACGCGGAGGTCGCGCGTCTCAAGGATCCGTTCACCAAGACCGTCCTCGTGGTGAATTCCAACTACCCTATCGAGACGATCCAGCCGGGGGATACCGTGAAGGTCGTCAACATCAGCGGCGACACGTCGCAGATGGTCAGCGGCGTATTGCGCGTCCTGCGCGTGGAATACGACGGGTCTACGGCGCGGCTCAACCTCGCGGACGTCGTGGACAACTTCGGGAACGAGCTGGCGAAGATCGTCGGGTAATAAAAGACGGATTAAAAAACAGCCACGCAAATGGGCTGTTTTTCAGTTGCACGATCTCTCGCGCAACGCGTCGCGTACTTTGCCGGGGCGTCGGTTACGGCCGTCTGCCGTCTACACCGGCATTGGGACGGGCGTCCGCCCTAGGTTTTAGCGATTTCTTTGGCTGCAGGAGATGAAGGCGTGAGCGATCATCCACACAATGATACAGGAATTTCTGACTTGTCAACAGTCTGTGGATAACCAAAACCCCAGATGTTATCCGGGGCTCCGTTGCTTTGGGGATTACTTCCGGTGTCTTAGACCGGCCTGGCTCTTGTCGAGGACAGGAATCCCGTACAGGTCGGGAGACTATAGCAAGTCGAACGATTCGTGTTTAGAGCAGAGGGCGATCAGGTTGTCGTCCGTCTCGATGATCTTCCATGTGGTTGGCGTATTGCAGAACATGCAGGTCATAGGAATGATTCCGTCGGTTTGTTAGGGCATAAGGAATCGAATTCGGAAGGCCAATGCTTTTCGCTTTCGATGTTGACGATGTGCCCGGAAGGGCAGAGCCACCAAGCCGTGAAGAAGTAGGCTTGGCGCTTTAGCCTTTCAGGCCAAACGGTCCTTTGTTTCAAGCGCATATCCGCGCCACAGGAACGGCACACCATAGAAGGGGTATTTTGCTAACAAGCGAGATAATAGAGCTGGTTGGCGTTGGCACAGCCCTCCCCCTACCCCCTCCCATTGTGTGTTAGGGGGTTCAGGGACTGATGCACTTCCTTGGTCCATTCCGCTGGTTACGGGTCGTAACCGGCTGGAGGAAGCTGGCAGCTACTAAGTCGACACCTTTTCGGTGAAGCAGGGAGCAGTTGGGCCTCGGCAAAGCGTTACGGGTTGTAACGGGTTGCCTACCTTCTCCCAGGCCGTGCCATTTAACATTCTGCATTCTCACAACAAGCCAGCGTAATGAGGCTGGAGGCATGTTGCCACGCTTTCTTAATGGGAACTTTGACCTATTTCGCCCCCCATCATGCAGGTGGAGCACGAGCCCGGCGAAACGCAAAAACCCGCCTTTTAAGAGCGGGCTTTTGCGTGAAAGCGGCTAAGCTCTGCCATCTTGGAGATGGAGAGGATAGAGGCGGATACCGTTTTCGTATCCGTTACGATCATAGCCGCTCTCATAGGCTGAGGTCAAGATACGCCTAACGCGTCGAATAAGCAAGGGTTCGGACTTGCCCACAGGGGTGGATAATCCGTGGGTTCCGCTTGTAGCTCTTTGTTTAGCTATAATTGACATGTTAGCCCTAACGTGTCATAATATAGATGTAAGCTAAACAAATAACCAAAACAAATATGAACAAGTCCCAGACGCTCAAGATGGTCAATGAACGGATCGACACCCTTATTATCGAAGGCCAGACCGGCACGGAGGAATACAAGCGCCTCGTCGCCCTCCACGCCGTCCTCGCCAAATAACCAGCCTGTATGCCCTTTCTTTCCAAGATGCGCCCTCGCCTTGAGCGGGGTATCGCCACGGTATTCATCGGCGGGTATTTCGTGTTCGCCGCGCATTCCATCGTCGTCGGGCTTTTGAAGCCCGTGGAAGCCTCTGTGGGCGGCAATACGCTCCCGGTGGCGGCCGATGTCCAGAAAGCGGACACGGGGTGCGCTTGGCCGAAGGTAGGGGCTACGGAGTGGCGCTGTTCCACGCCGGAGCTGGACGCCGAATGGAAGGCTTGGGAGGAAAGCCGGAAGCCGAAGGCCAAGCAGGCCGCATACCATAAGCCGTTCAGCCCCAAGCATTCCAAGAAACAGATTGAGGTCGCCAACAAGATCGTGGCCATCGCCAAGGCCGAGGGGGTCAAGGATATCCCGTACCTTTTGGCGCTCGCCGATTGCGAAAGCTCGTTCGGGGTCAGCATGCGGAATTCGGCAGGGAACACGTCCGCGCCCGGATCGGTTGACCGGGGATACTTCATGTTCAATAGCCGGTGGCATCCCGACGTCACGACCAAGTGCGCCGACGACCTTACTTGCGCTACCAAGGCGGCGATCAAGAAGCTCAAAGGAGGAACGCGCTGGGTCTGCCAGGGGATTATCGAGGGCGAGCAGAAGACAAAGGGACGCATTGACTTTTACAACAAATTCGTCTCTAATTAGCCCACTTGACACGTTAGACCTAACACGTCATAATATAGACATAAGGTTGAGAGCATCGACCTTTCGGGATCGGGCGGAACGGCTGGCCTCGGCTGGCGGAATCCGCCCGATACCATTACTCACTCACGAACACGCAACACATATGGGCGCACGCACGAACATCGTCCTCGAGTACGGGGACGGCAAGCAGATTTGTTTTTACTCGCACTGGGGAGGGAACGGGTTGCCGGAAGTCCTCAAGGCCGCGCTGATCCGGGGCAAGTCCCGATGGAGCGATCCTTATTACCTTGCCCGCGTCATCTTTTGTGAAATGATCCAGGACGATGTCCTCGGGCTTACGGGCTTCGGCATCCAGCCGGACGTCGATGAGGAAGAGTACGAGACGCTCTATGTCGATCTCCGCGAGCAGAAAGTGAACGGGGTCAGCTATAAAGACTACGTCCTATGACCACCGAAACGATCACCGTGCAGGATGCGCGCACGCAGGCGGAGGAGCTCCGCGCCCTGCTGCGCGCCGGGAAGATCGGATATGACGAGTGCCGGTTCCGCATCCAGCCGTTCCTCGACGTCCTTGACGCCGAAGGCATGCGGATCGCCAAGAAGTACGGCAAGCGCGGTTTCAAGATCAATCCGTGCGCCTATCTGCGCTAAGCCGCATTTCTATGAAGACCGAAACGAAAAACGCCATGCAGGTGTTTGAGTATCTGACGGGCGTCCGTCCATCTTCCGCGCACATTGGGCGTGGAAGCATGAAGGAGTACGTCCAGCTCTACGTTCCGATGGACGATGAGCGCGTCAGGTTCCTCAAGGAGAATTTCTACACGCACGGCCATGTCCACGGCGTCTATCCGTTCCGGGCGCTCGGGAAGCTCGAGATCGACTATCTGCATTCCACGTTCCCGGATACGCAGGGGCGCATGTGGCTCGCGGTCGATGTGAAGGCCGCAAAACTCATTAAGACGAAATAAAAAACACTATGGAGTAAATCACTTGGAACAAGTTGCCGCACAACAACAAATACCGCCTGCTTTACCACGCGATGGCGATCAAGCTAGGCGATACCTATAAGGGGCGCGACCGGGCGGAATGGTGGAGGCTGATTCAGGAGGATGAGCATCTGAACAACGTGCCGCTCCGGGAATGGCAAAGCCATTTTGAAGGGATGCGGAATCCTCTCTGGAAGGGTTGGACGCTCTCGGCCTCCGACTGCGTCTGTATGTTGAAGCGTTGCGTCATCGATACCTATTCGTTGGATACCTACAAGGATTCCTTGGTGAACACGCAATACATGGCGATCATCCGGAAGGACGGCGAGCTCAAGGCTATCGTCGAGGGAAAGAACGGCGTCTATGAATGGTTCGCCAAGCACTGCCTCGCCTACTCCATGGAGCACGCGCTCGCGCATGAGGGCTACACCGTCGAGGCGTACGAGTTCGTTCCGGATAACTCTTGACACGTTACCGCTAACATGTCATAATCTCTATAGATAGCCGAAATACTGGCTGTCAGGAGGGCGGTGGCCGGTGTGGAGAGGTTTCGACTTCACCACTCCGGCCGCCGCGCGGATGTTTCTTGATATACTGGACGCCATGAAACAATGCTCTAAATGTAAAAAGCGTGTTCAGCGGCGACCGGGGCAGAGGTACTGCCGGAAGTGTCATAACGCTTACCAGCGAGGTTGGCGTCCTTCCTATAAGGAACTCACTGAGGAACAGAAAAAGAAAAGCAGGGCGCGCGCATATGCCAACGTCTATCAACATCGAGGGAAGCTAAAGCGCCGATCTCGATGTGGGGACTGCGGTAAGCGTCGCATTCTCGAAAAGCATCACGAGGATCATTCTGAACCGCTTACCGTGGTTTGGCTGTGTGCTCCTTGCCACCTCATTCGTGGCTCGGCAAAGGCGCGCTGATTTGCTCCACGTGAAACAAAAATATGGATTTGAATGCCAAGCAACGAAACCGCCGGAAATTCCGCACGCTTGAGACGGCGGTGGTACATGAAGACATCGTCATGGACGATGCCCTGTTTGGGGATGCTATCTACGATATCCGCATGGCATGCGATATCGAGGATGCGGCCAAACGGATTCAAGCGACGTATATGATGCGTGCTTCTAACAAGCTAATTGATAAAACGCGCATCGACTGGCTCGGGATCGTAAAATCGCTTTCGGGTGCAAGGATGGATGCGTACCAGATGTATGGATGAAAAAAAGATGAGGGAGGCCGCCGCCTATTTTGGCAGCCTCGGCGGTAAGGAAGCCGCCCGTCGGAATCCCGGGCTTTCGCAAGCTCGCGGGAAGAAGACTGGCGAGATGTTGAAGGCGACGCGCGGATCGGACTACTTCAAGCGCATTCGCCAGATGGGACGGAAGAAGTCGGTAAAGTAAACATGTTGACACGTTAGGGCTAACATGTCACAATAATGACATAAGCCACTAACGAAAAACATATGACTGAGCCAATCGCGTGCCCGTCATGCGGTCGGGTTTGTGTTAGCCAGATCGAGGTCGAGTTCATCGACGAGAATGGCTACTGCCTGACGTGCGACAAGGTGCCTCTAATGTACACAACGTAACTCATATCTATGACGAAAAAGAAAACTGAGCAGGCGATCATGCCGCTCGACGGTGGTGGAGAGGTGGCGGATCAGGCGCAAGGGCAGGGTGCGGATGGCATCCAGGCGCTCATGCAGCTTGCGATCACGAACAAGGTGGACGTCGGCGTGCTCGAGCGGCTCATGGGGATGCGGAAGGATCTGCGTGCCGAGCAGGCGCGTGAGGCGTACTTCCGGGAAATGGCCTTGCTCCAGGCGGAATGCCCGGTGATCGAGAAAAAGCAGGAAGTCCGGGAAAAGGACAAGACGACGTTGCGCTACAAGTTCGCGCCGCTCGAGTTCATCGACCAGAAGACGCGCGACCTCCGCCAAAAGTACGGCTTCTCCCATAGTTTCAATACGAAGGTTTCAAAGGAGGAAGTCGAGGTGACTTGTACGATCAAGCATCGTGACGGGCATTCCGAGGATGTTTCGTTCATCGCCCCTATCGACGAAAAGGCATACATGAACGCGCCGCAGAAGACGGCATCCGCCATGACGTTCGCCAAGCGCTATGCGTTCATCAATGGATTCGGCTTCATCATCGGCGGCGAGGACAATGACGCCGAAGACGTCGCCAAGCCAAAGAAGCTGGCTACCGATGAGCAGAAAGCCGAGATCGACGCGCTGGCGCAACAGGCAGGATTGACCAAGGATGTTGTTACCAAGCGCATCCGTGAGCTCTACGGCATCTCGTACACCGATCTGACCGAGGTACAGGCTCAGGGCGTCATCGCGTCTCTCAAGAAGAAATTGGCGGCTCCGCAGGCTGCTCCGACCGCGTAAAACGTATGAAGACGCTCTATTTCAACGACGAAAAGGAATGGCTCGAAGCCCGTCTCTGCAAGATCACGGGTACGCGCCTCAAGGATATTGCTTCTAAAAAGAAGGTCGATGTCACGTTCAATGACGCCATTTCGAAGAAGTCCGACCGCAAGTTGGGTTTCTACGAGCTGATCGCCGAGCGTATCGGATTGCCGGATGACGGCGAAGATCCGATGTCGCGCGGGCATCGGTTGCAAGAGGAAGCCATTGAGCGTTTCGAGGAAAAGACGGGCAAGGCCGTTGACCAGACGCTTGTCGTGTGGACGCGGGACGATGACGACCGCATCGCCATCTCTCCGGACGGCGTGATCGGGGACGGCATCGAGGCCGTCGAGATCAAGTGCCTTTCCACGGCCAAGCACTTGCAGGCCGTGATCGAGAATCGCATCCCGGACGATTACGAGATGCAGGCGATCCAGTATTTCATCGTGAACGACAAGCTGGAGACGCTGTACTTCTGCCTCTACGATCCACGTCTCAAAGTGAAAGACTTTCACGTCATCGAGATCCCGCGCTCTCTTGTCCTCCCGGACATCGAGCGGGTGTCCATCTTCGAGCGCACGACGCTTGCCGAGATCGACGCCATCGTGGACGAATTACTAAGCATTTAATAAAAAATATGTCTGCCCTGGAGCGCACGTTCACGGCCAAGGTGAAAGGCAAGAGCCTGACATTCAACAATCCGTCCCTGTACTCCAGGCACATGCAGCTATTCGAGGATGGGGACAATGTCCTGGTGACGATCAAGCGCCAATCGCGCTCGCGGTCGAATCGGCAGAATGCCTACTACTGGGGCGTTGTCCTCGACATCATCGCCAAGGACACGGGTCACACGCCGGAGGAATTGCATGAGATCTACAAGCGGATGTTCTTGAAGAAAAAGATCATCAATTACAAGGGCAAGGAGTTTCCCGTGCCGGGGACGACGACGGATCAGGATACGAACGAATTTAGCGAGTACATCGAACGGATCAGGGCGGAGGCGGCCAGCATGGGCATCCTTGTACCTGATCCGGACGGGGCTCATTTCTAATAAATCGAAAATATATGTCCGCATCGGTAAACAAAGCCATTCTCATCGGCAATCTCACGAAGGACGTGGAAATGCGATCCACTACGACGGGTCAGCAGGTCTCCAACTTCTCGATGGCCACCAATTCCGTCTGGAAGGACGCGAACGGGGCGAAGCAGGAACGCGTCGAGTACCACAACATCGTCGTGTGGGGGAAGCTGGCCGAGATTTGCAACCAATATCTCGCCAAGGGATCGAAGGTCTATATCGAAGGTCGGCTACAGACGCGCGAGTGGGAGGCTCAGGATGGCGCTAAGAAGCAACGTACCGAGATTGTGGCTGAGACGATGGTCATGCTTGATCGAAAGCCGCAGGGAGGCTCACAGCCTGCCGTTACGACCGCGCCGGTCACGCCGCCAGGCCAGGACATTCCCATGGATGGCATCCCGTTCTAGTCGTTCGAATTATCCAAGCAAATAAAAGAATTCTATGGAGGTAGAAAATCTGAATCTAACGCTCTTTTCCGAAGATGGTGACGAGCTTCCGGATAAAAACACGCACTGCGAGACGTGCGGCCAACGCATCGGATACGGTTCGCGCATCTCTCGTGGGACGGCTCATGTCATGCAGGCGATCTATCGCCGGGTGAAGGAAAAGAATTTGAATGCGGTGCATATCGAAAAGGAGCTGATGGCGACGGGGATCATTACCAAGACGCAGGCGGGCAACCGTACGCATCTTGTGCGCCTCGGCCTCATCATCGACCTACCGGATACGGGCAACTACGCGATCACGCGCCGAGGCCAGGACTTCCTGAATGGGAAGCCGGTGCCGCGCGAGGCGTTTACCAAGAAGACCACCAAGGACAAGCATTCGCATGCGCTTTTCACGTCCGATGAGATGGTCACGATCCACGAGGTGCTCAAGAAAGGCGAGTATTGGGAGGTGCCGGGGTTCACGATCTCCGAAGGCCGCGTCATTCTCCCCTGATATGAAGCAGATCGACACGGAAAACATGGCCGCGACCATCGGCGAGATGGTGGTCGAAGCCAGGCAGAAAGGATACTCGGTAAGGGAGATCCCTTGGTCGGGCGAGCTACTCTGCGCGATGCTCAACACAAAGACGGATACCTATGGACAGGTCGATTTCTACCGCGCCTTTCCTGAGCGTTTCCGATATACGCATGACAACGTATTGCAGGAATTGATGCACGTCGCGCCGAGACGGCATCCGCCGTTCTTTGGTGGGGACGCCGCGTAAAAAAACTATTAAATAATGAATATACCAATTATGAAATCCAAAGGTATCGCGGTGCTGCTCGCCATCTTCCTTGGTGGCCTCGGCATCCATAAGTTCTATCTTGACAAGCCGGGCATCGGGCTCGTTTACCTGCTGTTCTGCTGGACGTTCGTCCCGGCGATCCTCGGCTTCATTGATGCTATCATCATCATCTGTACGCCTGATTCAAAATGGAAAGAGCGCTACGGCGCGTAAAGCATATGCCATACAAGGTATTCGTCATTCACGAGGTCGAGGGGAAGGAGCCGGAGGTGAAGGAATATAACGATTTGGGAGGGTTCATCTTCTACGGAAGCCAGGGCGATCAGGTCGTCGGACAGGCGAACGTGCGCTCGTATGACGAGGTGCGGAGCCTTGGCGGGGCGTTCTTCGATCACATGGACAAGATCCGCCACACCGATCCGGAGCGCCTCAAGGACATCTCTTTCGCGGAACGCGCGGCGCTCACGGTGCGGAACGGGTGGCGAAAGGCTGATCCGTTCCAGCGCCTGTTCCTGCTTCTTTCCGCATGGTGGAGCGTCATCTTCCTTCTTTCCACGGTCGTCGCGCTGATGCGTTAGCGCACGCACGCTAGGTTGTGTTATCATGGGGGCATGACGCCCCAAGAGATGGCGCATCGTTCCCACAAGGTCATGGTGGAACGGCTCGGAGGGATCGAGCGGTACAAGGAGTACATGCGAGATATTGCGCGGAAGCCGCGCAAGAAGCCGGGAAAGCAGAAACGCTATGGGAAGGATTCGCGCGACACTTAGACACATCTGGCTGGCCTGCATCGTCTCGGCATTCGTCGCGGCGGCGGTTACGGCTCTTTGGAATGTGAAGGTCGCATCCGACGCCGTGTGCGTCGGCAGTAGTTGCGAGGCTGTCGCCTCGACGCCTGCTGGCGGGCATTGATGGTTCACTCCATGAATTCCGCGCCAATAGGCGTTCGTCCGCAACGGGTCGCATGGTGGGGTTTTCCTCCTCCCTGTCATGTGGCCTGTTGCGGGCGAAAGCCCACTCCGTTCGTTGCGGAGCGAAAGCGAGACATGACGCCCAAATGACAAGCATGAGCGTCATGTGTCGCCGCGAGTGGTAGTAGACCACGGCCTCAATACCGCAGACCCAAAGGATCAGGGTCAGCCGATCCACGCGGTCTACCACTCCTCACGGCGGCGAAAGCCGGAAAGATATGTCTGTCATTCATTTATACAAAGGAATTGTCGGTGGTGGACGATTTGCGATCACCGCATGTTCAGAGCCGAAACCGTTCAAAAAGTCAGCGACTACCACAAGATATATCAATGATGTTAGTTGCAAATTGTGCCTAAGACAGATTGATAAGAGCGGGGTAACACAACAGGAGTTAGACGAGGCAGAAGAGGGCGATTAACATCGCCCCTCGCTGTGAGGTGGTGATGAAGGTGCATCCTCCTGTCATGACAGGTTGGGCAATAAATCCCTGAAAGCAAGATCACATCACCTCTTCACAGTGGCGCAAGTCACAAATGGCCTAGATAGCCCCAAGAAGCCAGGGGATAACCCGAGACAACTTCAACGGTGAAGGATCGCAGGTTGGAATCCTGCCTAGGCCGCTCTTTCAAACGATGGAGGAAAACAGTGCGTATCTACGTCAAGAACGTGCCAGGGATCGAGCTTACGAGCGAGATCACCGACAAGGAGCTGATCGTCTTGCTCCAAGCATCGGATCGCGGCCTCATTTCCGAGGCCAAAGTGACCGTCGATTTCTACGGAAAGCGGCGCGGCCTCGATATCGAGGCCATTGACCGTGAGCGCACGTTGCCTCACGTCGTCTTTGCGGGGTATTCCATCCCGCCTCCGGCCATGACGCAATCCGCGTTATGCCCACGGGTCAGCGCTTGAGGCTGGCCTTTCTCCCGCGCGAGGTGTCCGAGTGTGTCCTTAAGCGCATTCGGCTCTCGCGGGAGGGAATAACCTCATTAACACAAATGGCGATATGCCAAGCACATTGAAAGTCGGAGACAGTATTTTATTCACGGCACGCAAGAGCCATGGGAAGCGGTTCGAGGCCAAAGGGAAGATCCTCGAGGTGTTCTCCATGACGTTCAAGGGCAAGAAGCAGAAGCGTGCGAGGATCGAAGTGGCGCGAGGTGGCAAATACCACAAGCTGACGGGGAAGCGCGTCACGTCGGTCGCCCTGCACAATCTGCGGAACGTATGATGTCTTTCGCTGGTTTCGTCTTCATGTTCGTCGTCGCCCTCTTCATGGGCGACGTCGCGCTCGAGGAATCTACCGTGTCCCAGGCCTACCGCGACTACACGCTGCTCTCCACCACCTTATTCATCAGCATCGTCTGCTGCGCCATGGCATACGTCATCGCGGCGACTTCCTAACCATATGCAGGATACCGTTGGCATGCGTCTCGAGGAGATGCGTACCGAAGTCGAAAAGAATATCAATACCCTCCAGATCAATACGACGTACCTTATCCTCCAACGGAAAAAGGTCGCGTCGAAGCAGGAGGCTTCCATGCTGGGTAGCCAGATCCGCAAGAATCGGAAGGACATCGCCGACTTCCAGGATTTCCTCGGATTCCTCAATGGGTTCGATGGCGATTTCTCTCTGCTCGAGGAAGAGGCCAACAAGGAGGCTCGGGACAAGAAGGAAAAGCCGGAAGGCGAACAGGCCGCGCGATAGCGCGGCCTTTTGGTATGTATGGAGCAGGTATACACGCTCAAGTCGGCCGTCGTGCCGAAAAAAAACAGCTTCCGTGCCGGGATATCCAAGCATGGGCGTCTTTACCAGTACCGGCGCAAGAATGCCGTGTTCAGCGAAGACCGTCTCCATGAGGAGGCGAAGTGGATCGCTAGGGAGAATGGATACCGGCTTTTCCCGGGGAAGGTGTCGGCCACGGTGTTCGTCCGGAAGACGGGGAAGGCGGACTGCATCGGGAAGGTGGAGACGATATTGGATGCCTTGCAGCATGTCGCGTACGAGGATGACGCGCAGGTCGTCGATTGCCATTTCGCATACGGCGGATGCCTGCCCGAAGGGGCGACGGTGTTCGTCGTTCTCAAGAGCTATGAGGAATAAGACGCTATTCAATGAGCGCAAGGTATTCTATTTCCAATGCGGCGGTTGCGGCGCGAGACGCCAGTCTTTCAGGCGGCGCGTCGCGGAAAAGAAGCTGTGCCGGAAGTGCCGCTCGCCGAGGTTCGTGAATCCGAACCAGGCCATGCTTTTCCCCTCGTAGCAGGCGCACGCTAGGTGTATAATGGACGCATGGAAAAGATCAAAGTGCTGCGTACCGGGTACGCCGACATCTCCGACCTCAAGCCCTGGGGGGACAACCCGCGCGTCGTGTTCGATACCGACGTGGAAAAGCTGGTGCGTAAGATCAGGAAGTACGGGGCGTACAAGCCGCTCGTGATCGATGAGGATGGCCTAGTGCTCGGCGGGCATGCGCGTCTCAAGGCGCTTGGCGCTATCGGGGAAAAGACCGCCTGGGTGTCCGTCGTGGATGCCAAGACGCACGCGCAACGCCTGTTCGTCGCCATCTCGGACAATGACGCCATCGGCGCGACCGATCCGGAAAAGCTGATGAAGCTGATCGGCGACATGGCTCCGGCCGACCTCGACGACATGACGGTGGACTTCGGCGCCCACAAGTCCGTCGAGGATATTCTCGATGAGGCCGGGATCGGGAACGAGGCTCCGAGCGACATGGCGGACGTCTCCACCATCGGGAAGATGATCCTGCCGTTCGGGAATGCGGACTATGAAAAGGTCTTGGCTGTGCTTGAAGACGTGCGGAACAAGGAAGGGAAGGCCGACCATACCGAGGCCGTCATTTGGTTGCTTGAACAATATGCCGATTAAGATCACGGAAATCGAAAAGGACATCCGTCCGCTTTCTTCCCTCAAGGAGTGGGTGGATAACCCGCGCTTTGCCACGCCGGAGGCTTTGAAGCGCCTTTTTGGGCAGATCGGCATGACGGGCGATGAGCTGTACAAGCCTTTGCTCGCGCTTTCCGACGGGACGGTCATCGGAGGCAACCAACGCCTGCGCGTCATGCGCGAGAAAGGCATCAAGGAGGCCTGGGTATTCCAGGTGGATGCCGGGAAGGAGCTGAGCCGGACGGATATCGTCTCCATCGCCCAAGACGACAATGGGCGTGCTGGTGCGTACGTCGAGGAAAGCCTACGGGCGCAGGTCATCATCGCCGACTGGGAAAAGGACGTGCGCGACCTTTTGCATGCCGATACGTCGCTTCCCGTGGACATGCGTGCCTTCCTGGACGGGAAAGCCAAGGATATCGCTGGGGACGACCGGAAGGCCGATACCGATAGCACGAAGGAAAAGATGGATACCTACCAGAACGGCGACCAAAAGCAGGTTGTTCTGTTCTTCATGGAAAATGAGCGTGAACGGATCGAGATGCTTTTCGATGGTGTAAAGAGCCGGTACGAGGTGGATACCAATGCGGAAGCCCTGCTGGCTATCTGCATCGACTATGCAGCAGCTAACGCGAAGTAAAGCGGTAATTAACTTTGCCGACTACGTCAAAAGATCCGCTTTGGAAAGCGACTTTTTGGAGATCGTCCGCGAGCCGACGCAGCTTTTCGATGAGGCGACGGGGGAATTGGTCGCCATCTACGACTTCCTGCCGCCTGAGGCACGGGAATTGCCCGTGGCCTTGCGTACCGTGGACTACCCGGAGACGGAACGTACGGGGGGATTGAAGACCACATCGCGCATCTTCGGGTACATGCCGCGCATCGCGCTCCGGAGTGATTTCTGCCGCATGGCGGGGTTGGCGAAGGATAGTCCGCAGGCCAATGCGCTTTTGCTCAAGTGGGGTCAGGAAGCGGAACGCATCTACCAACGGTATGCGCCTGACCGGTACGCCAAGCACGCGGAGCTGACGGCCAAGGTCTTGGGCGAATACCGGATGAACGGCACGGTGTTCACTTCGGGGATCGTCAACAAGAACAACCCGCTCAAGTACCACTTCGACTCCGGCAACTTCGATGGCGTGTTTTCCTGCATGCTCGGGTTCAAAAACAATATCGCGGGCGGATACCTGGCCTTTCCGGAGTACGGGCTCGCGTTCGAGATCGGCAACTTCTCCGTCTCGCTGTTCGATGGGCAGTCCATCCTCCACGGCGTGACGCCGATCACGCGGCTGAGCGAGGACGCGACGCGCTTCACGGTCGTGTTCTACTCGCTCCGGCAGATGTGGAACTGCAAACCCATGACCGAGGAGCTTGCGCGTATCCGGAAGGTCAAGACGGAAAGGGAGATTAAAAGGCTTAATAAAGAGAAATAAAACGATATGATCGACTATTCGCGCGCGAGGAAGGATACCTACGTCTGCAAGTTCTGCGATGGACGTGAGGTGACGTTCGATATCCCGTTCGGCTGTTTCGTTGATGGTGATGAAATGGCTGGCGGAGGCTTCAGGCATCTTGAGGTCTTAGAAGAACGGCCTGGCTTGCAGGATAGACCCGTCTTGTCGCTTTATTGCGATTCCTGCGGGTGTATCGGCGGGCTTTCCGAGAAAAAGCTATGAGATACCGCGTCTGCATCATCTCCACGGGAAGGCCTGAGCGCGTGCCGCTCATGCAACGGCTTTTCCCGCATGACCAGGATATCCACTGGTATGTGAAGGCTACCGACGTCCGGAGCTACTCGATGTTCGGCGCCAAGAGCGTCGTCATCGCCGGTGGGCTTTGCGAGAGCCGCAACTATGCGTTGGAGGATAGCGCCCGTGCGGGTGAGGCCTGCATCCAGCTTTCCGATGACCTTTCCAAGATCCAATGGTACGAGGGGAAAGATAAGCCGAAGGATATTGGCTTAAATGACGCAATCCAGCGTTTACTTGCCGGGATGGAAGTGAATAAGGCCATGCTCGGAGGCGTAGCGCCTACGGCCAATGCGTTCTACTACACCAAGCCCGCGCATGACCGGGCGTTCATCGTGGGTGACTTCATCGCCGTACGTCCCGAGGCTTTTCTCAATGGGGTACGGTTCGATACGGGGCTCAAGCTGAAAGAAGACTACGACTACACGCTCCAGCATCTCCAGGCGTTCGGGAAGGTCTACCGTGAAAACCGTATCCTTGCCACGTTCGCGCATCGGACGAACGCGGGAGGTGCCGTAGAGTACCGTACGCGTGAGCGCGAGCAGGAGGCTATCGCCTACCTCAAGGCGAAATGGGGCAAGCTGATCAAGGACAACCCTCGCCGTCCTGATGAGATTCTATTGAACACTTGAAGTGTCTATTCACAAAACATATGGGAGCTAAAAAAGGCAATCAACACGCCAAGGGCAATCGAGGCGGAGGCCGCAAGTCGGCCTACGAGGAGTTTCTCGATGCCCAATGGCATAAGGGCGTGTGGGACAACCCGACCGCCCTTGAGGAGCTAGGGAAGAAGATCGCGTCCGGCGTGTACAGCGTGCGCGATATCTTTCTCTACAAGGCTTTGGCGGGTAAGTCCGACCGCGTGCTTGGCATCTTTGCCAACAAGATCCTGCCGGACATTTCCATGATGATCTCGCCGACCGGAAACGACATACAGATCAACCTCGTCGGGGAAGCCGAGAAACGCGCCAAGAAGTACGAGGAAGACGACGAATAGCCATGCCGCATCTTTTTACCTACGAGGAATGGAAGGCTGATTTGAAGGCGACCAAGCTAGCGGATCAGCCTGCTTTTATAATCCGCTCCCTGCGTAAGAAGAAGAATTTGCATATCTTCGGGCGGTATTTCTTTCCTCATCTCATCAAGGGCAGTGACGACGTCCCGGAGTGCCATATCGACCTGACGCTGGAGATCGGGAAGCGCAAGAACGGGGCGATCATCTTTCCTCGCGGATTTGCCAAGACCACCTGGGAAAAGATCGATACCGTGCATGACTGCGTGTATGGCCTGGAAGACGTGATTTTATACATCGGCGCGACCATGGGGGACGCCGGTACGCATTTCGAGAGCATCAAGTCCGAGCTGGAGAGCAACGTCCTTTTGCGCTACGTCTATGGGAATCTGGTGCCTGATCAGCGCATCCGTGGCCGCAAATGGAATAACCGGCATTTTGAGACGACGAACGGGGTAAATTGCCTTGCCCGTGGTCGCCGCAAGGGACGTGGCGTGAACGTTAAGGGCAAGCGTCCGACCAAGGCCGTCGTTGACGACGCCGAAGACGATGAGCAGGTGCGGAACCCGAAACAGCGTGCCAAGTTCCACGATTGGCTGTACAACGTGGTCTTTCCTTCCATGGATCCGGATCGCGGGTTCATCAAGATGATCGGGACGAACATCCATGAGCAGTGCGAAGTCCTCGCCTTCTTCAAGAAGCATGGGGGCATCTTCCGGCGCGCCATCGAGGACGGGAAGCCGATCTGGCCTGCGCGGTTCGGGACGGAACGGCTGAACGAGATCAGGGAAAAGATCGGTACCCGTGCCTTTAACCGCGAACTTATGAACAACCCGAGCGCCGAGGATGAAGAAAAGATCAAGGAGGTCTGGCTGGAAAAGAGCTACTTTTCTAGCCTCGACCCCAAGTTCGCGTACGAGTGCGTCGTCTACATCGACCCGCAGGCGGGAGAAAGCGCCCAAGCGGACGAATTTGCGATCACCGCCCTGTATCGGCAAAAGGGCGGCTTTCACCGTTACGTCTTCGAGCAGGTCGCGGGACGGATGGGGCAAATGGATCAGGCGCGCGAGGTCGTACGCATGTGGTTGCGCCATAAGTCCATCGTGCGTGTCGTCGGGGTGGAAAAGGTGCTCAACCAGACGGCCGTGTTCCAGACCCTCAAGGATTGGAAAGCCCGGAAGATCAACCTCAACCCTCCGGACGCGAAGCCGGGGGATGCCGGGTACATCGATGAGAGCGACCGCAACATGCCGCTATTGGCTCATTCGCCGAACGGAAAGGACAAGATCGCGCGCCTTGAGATATACGAGCCTGACTTCGAACGCGGGGAGATCCACCTACGCCGCGAGATGGAGGAATTGGTGCGCCAGTTGCGCTTCACGGTGGGCGACGATGCCGACCATGACGACCGCGCGGACTCCGTCGTCGGAGCCCTGGAATTGAGCGGGCGCGAGATCAAAAAGAAAAAAGTCCTACAGCCCGTGCAGAAAACAGGGTACAATACGACCATCACGGGAAACCTGATGACGAAAAAATGGTGACCCTCCAAACTAAACTATGGCCTCTATACCAACAATGAACGACGGACAGGTGAAGGTCGGCGCATCGCCTTCCGACAAGAAGGCCGTCATCGACAACTTGAAGACCACGCTTGGCGATTCCGGTACGAAACGCCAAGGCGGTTATTTTTACGAGGAATACAACAGCGATTGGACGAATCGGAAGCGCGTCGATTCCGTCGAGGAGATGCGTCGTGGCGACGGGACGTGCAAAGGCACGTTGCGTGCGCTCAAGGCTCCGTTGCTCGCCACGGGTTGGACGGTGAAGACCGACGGGACGAAGCCGAAGGATGAGGAGATCCGCCTGATGGTGGAAAAGAGCCTTTTCGGGATGAAGCGCACATGGAAGGAGTTCTTGCGCGAGGCTTTGGCGTTCCTCGACTTCGGCCATTACTGCTTCGAGATCGTCTGGGAAAAGAAGGGGAAATACATCGTCATCAAAGACCTTGCCCCGCGCATCCCGCACTCCATCTTGAAGTGGCGCATCTCCACGGGAGGTCGCGGCATCGTCCAGCAGATCACGACCGACGAATTCCCGAAGGCGACCGTCGAGATCCCGGAAGACAAGCTATTGATCCTGACGTTCGACAAGGAAGGCGACGACGTGACCGGGCAATCCGTGTTGCGTGCCGGATGGAAGCATTACCAGATCAAGCAGATGCTCTATAAGATCCAGGGCATCGCGGCCGAGCGCTGGGGCGTCGGCATCCCCGTCGTCACCCTTGGCGACGGCGCTGGCGAGGCGGAAAAGAGCAAGGCGGAGGAATGGGGCGGCAATGTGCGCTCGAACGAGCAGGGCTTTGTCGTGCTCCCGAACAAGGACTACAAGCTGGAGATCCTGACGCCGAGCGGCAATCCGCAGACTTCGGCCATCGAGGCGGCAATCGAACACCACAGCAAGCAGATCCTGATGTCCATCCTGGCCTCCTTTATCGGCCTTGGGACGGATGGGACGGGAAGCTATGCGCTTTCCAAGGATCAGTCTTCTTTCTTCCTCAAGGCGCTCGAGGACGTCGCCTGCTACCTCAAGGAGCAGATCACCAACCAGGTGATCAAGCCGATGGTCGATATCAATTTCGGCGAACAGGAAAACTATCCGTACCTTGAATTCGCCCCTATCGGCGATATCGACTACCAGGAATTCAGCGGTGCGCTCAGCTCCCTGACTTCCGCAGGGCTGGTCAAGGTGAATGCCCGCCTTATCCAATACGTCCATGAGACGTTTGGCCTGCCGAAGCTGACGGATAAGGATATCGAGATGATGGATGAAAAGGACATCGAGGGCGAGCTGGCCGAGCTCGAAAGCGCGGGAAGCCTGCCGATGGATTCCGGGGACGGCATGAATCTCCCCGAAGACGATGCGGTCGAGGAGCCTGCCGGGATGGAGGATGACGCCGATGAGGAGGCGGCCGACCCTGCCGAAGCCGAATAACCTGTATGCCTACCAAGAAGCCGATGAGCGAGGAGACGAAAAAGAAGATCTCCGAGGCTCTCAAAAAGGGATTTGGTGACGATTCCGGCGCATCCAATCGGACAAGCGCCGGTTCGGCGTACATGGATAATTTCGTCGCCAAGCGCGTCGAGTACGAGGAAGCGAAGGCCGAGCGCGACCAGATCCGCGAGGAAGTGAAGGCCAAGGGGAAGAAGATGGGGATCAAGGAAAAGGCAAAGGCCAAGAAACGCCTGAAAGAGCTGGATTCCAAGATGAAGACCACGCGCAAGACGCTGGAAGCCATCAAGAAGGAAGCGGGAGGTAAGAAGGCGAAGGCGGACGCCGCCGCGAACATTGCGAAGGGCGAGGCTCGCATCTCTCGGTACAACGGCCTGGTGTCCAAGATCACCGACATGCTGGTGAGCACGGATGACCCTGACCGGAAGGCGCGCTTGCAATCCCGCCTTGAGCGGGCGATGGCGAACAAGGCGAGCCTTGAGAAAAACCTTGGCGAATGGCGCAAGGTGGCTCAGACGGGAATCGCGGTGAAGCGCTCCAAGGCGTTCGACTTCAAGGAAGTGTGCCATTACGAGCATCTTTCCGAGGTTCCGTTCAAGCCGATGACGCGCAAGCTGTCCATGCAGGAACGCCGGATCGATTTCGAGACGCTCAATGGCGAGATGAACACCATCCAGACGGGAATGGAGGAGGAAATCATGGCCGTCACGCGTCCGGAGATCGACCGCGTCGCGCAACAGACGAAAAAGAAGCTGGACGCAGGGGACATCCTTGCCATCGCGGCCATCCTTTTCATGTTCCGGACGGATATCCGCGCCATCCTGAACAAATACGTCAAGAAGTCCTTTGACTTCGGCAAGGACATGGCGGCGACGGAATTGAAGCTGGGGCGTCCAGGCACTCCGCTCGAGATCACGCAGATCATGAACACGGATTCCAAGCTGATCGCCGATGCGTATGCCGATAACCTTGAGAACGTGACCAAGGGTGCGATCCTCGACGGGCTTGCCGCCGGGGCGGCCGTGTCGGCCATCGTTTCGAGCGTGCGCAGCCGTGTAAGCGATGAGGCTTCCCGTGCTATCATTAACACGTCAGGAACGGTCGTAGGCCAATATATCAATCGCGGCCGGGCGTCCGTTATGTTTGACAACGTATCCCGTATCGTCGCCTTCCAACGGTCGGAAGTGCTCGATGCGCGGACGTGCGCCATGTGCCTTGCTCTCGATGAGCGTGTGGTGAAGCCGGACGATCCTATGGCTCGTCTCGACATCGTCCACTCGCATTGTCGCGGGCTGTGGGTGCCTATCTTTGCCGAAGATGACGAGCAGCCGGAAGTCACGGGAATCCCGAAGTCTATCCAGGATAGCTTCGACACCGTAGACGGAAGGCCGGTCGTGAACGCGTACAAGCAGCTCAAGCGGCCTGTCGCGGAATCCGGCAAGGAGGCGCAGGACGCCATCCGGCGCAAGCTGGAAAACTAAATAACCACTTTATTATGACCAAGAAAGAACTGATCGAAGAGTTGAAGGCTCGCGGCATCGTTGCCGACGAAAACCTCACCAACAAGGAGCTCAAGGCCATGTTGGATGCGAAGGAAGGCGAGGTCGTGGGTGCCTCTGGCTACGTCATGGCCGTTGACGTCAAGCACAATGGCGTCCGCTACAAGAAGGGCGAAAGCGTCAGTCTCGACGAGGCGACGCTCGCCGAATTCCTCTCCAACGGGTTCGTGACGCTTCCGGGCAAGACCGCCGAACAGGTGATCGAGGCCGCGAAGTCCGGATCTGCCGAGGGCGGCGTGGTGATGGCGCTGAACGTCAAGCACAACGGCACGACCTACAAGAAGGGCGAGCATGTTACACTTGACGTGGATACGCTGTCCTTGTTCATCCAGAATGGCTTTGTTACTGCCGCGGACGGCTCGAGCATCGCTCCGGTCGCGCCGTCGCAAGATGAAAGCGCAGGGGATGAGGAATCCGAAGACGAATCCGAAGACGAATCCGATGAGGAATCTGAGGAAGGCTCCGAGGATGAGGATGGCGAAGGTGAGGAAGGCGACGAGGTGGCCTAAACGCTATGTATAAATCCGTCGCTGACTTCGAAAAGTCGTTTCCTGGAGTGAAGGGAATGGCGGCGAAGCAAAAAACGAAGTGCCTGGACATCTTCAATGCCTTGAAGAAAGAAGGGATGGACGACGGTAAAGCCATCGCGGTCGCCATCTCACGTTGCAAGCAGATGAAGATGGGCGAGCGGTTCGAGTTCACCTCGACCGTCGAGCTCTCCGAGGGATCGAAGAAGAGTGAGATCGAGATGTTGCGGGTCGGCACGATCCGCGACCGTGGGCTCGACATCACCCCTACGATGCTTGAGGACTTTGTCCGCAACTTCCAGGACGACGTGTACGGTACGGAATTGCAGGTGAATCTAGGCCACTACCGCGAGGGAGAGGCCGCTGGATGGATCAAGACCTTGAGGGTGAGCGGTGAGCAGTTGCTGGGCATGGTCGAATGGACTGAGCTCGGCATCGAGAAGCTGACCAAGAAGCTCTACAAGTTCGTATCCGCCGAGTTCGCCTTCGACTACCCGGACGCCGACACGGGCGCGATGACGCCAAACGTATTCATCGGCGCAGCGCTGACGAATACCCCGGCGCTCAAGAAACAAAAACCGATCACCCTGTCAGAACAGGAAATCGACTTACTAACTAACAAGACAATTATGCTCAAGAAGCTGATTGAAGACTTGAAGGGTCGCTCCAAGCTGAGCGAATCCGATACCAAGTTCGCCCGCACGCTCTTGTCCGAGGCATCCGCCGAAGACCAGGAAGCCATGAAGGCGGACGTGGAAGACCTTGAGAAGAAGCAGGCCGAACAGGCCGCCGCCGACGCCAAGGCCGCCGAAGAAGCGAAGCAGGCCGAAGAAGCCAAGCTCGCGGAAGCGACGAAAGGCACTGTTTCCTTGGCCGAGCATCTCGCCCTCAAGGAAAAGTACGAGAAGGTTGAGCTTTCCGAGGTCGTCGAGACGAATCTCATGCTCTCCGAAAAGCGTCCTGCGGGTTTCCGCCCTGACGCCAAGGAGGAAGCCGTGAAGTTCATGCTCTCCCTCAACGAGACGCAGCGCGCCGCGTTCCTCTCCCTCATGTCCAAGAATTCGCATGTCGAGTTCGGCGAAAAGGGGAAGGCCGTGAACGCTGACGAGCTCAAGAAGACGCAGCTTTCCGAGGAACAGAAGCAGGAGGCCATCGTGAAGCGCTCGCACGAATTGCTCGCCGAAAAGAAGGCGGCCAACATCACCGAAGCTCAGAAGATGGCGATGAAGGAACTCTCTAACTAACAAGCAAAAAATAACGATTATGTCCGACCTCCAATTCTATACTGAGGCAGGCGCTTGCGACATCACCTGTGAAGTCGCTACCGACCTTTCCGCCAAGCAGTATTGCGCCGTGAAGATCAACACGTCCGAACAGGCCGTCATCTCCGGTGCCCATGAAAAGTCCGTTGGTATCTTGCAGGGCGCCCCTAACGGCTCCTCGAAAGTCACTGCCGGTACCGTCCGCGTCGGTGGCGTCTCGCTCGTCAAGCTCGGTGGCTCGGTTGCCGCCATGGACTTCCTCACGCCCGACTCTTCCGGCTACTTGGTCAAGGCCGCTACCGCTGGCTACGACTTTGTCGCCAAGGCTCTCTCCTCTGGTGATTCCGGCGACTTGATTGCCGCTATCGTCTGCCATGGTGAAGTCGAAGGTGCCGACGCCTCTTAATTAACCTAAGAAATAAACACCTGATATGAATCCTCGTGTTGGAGACGCAAAGGTCGATAAGATCCTTTCCGATTTCTCCCAGATGTATCGCAATGACGACTACATCGCTGAAAAGATCCTCCCGGTGCTCGCCGTGAAGGAAAAGACGGGCAAGTACGCCAAGTACGGCAAGGAAAACCTCCGCGCCTACCTCGGCGCCATCTACCGCGCCCCTGGTACCCGCGCCCACAGCGTGGACTACTCCGTGTCGCAAGGTACCTACATCTGTACCGAAAAGGCCGTCGAAAAGATCGTGCCTGACGAGATGTACAAGAACTGCGACGATCCGTATGACCCGGAGCGCGACGCTACCGAGGTCGCCATGGACAACGTCTCGGTCAACCAGGAACTGGCCTTGTCCATCTACCTCTCGAATACCGCCAACATCACGCTCAACACCACCCTCTCGGGTACGGACAAGTGGAGCGACAAGACGAATTCCGATCCGATGGACGATATCGACACCGCCATCGCTTCCGTGAAGTCGAATGGTGGCCGCCGTCCGAACGTGATCGTGTTCGCCCACAATGCCTGGCTGGCCTTCAAGAGCCATCCGGATATCCGCGAGCAGCTCAAGTACTCCGGTGCCAACGGCAATGCCTCTGACAGCCAGGTGATGCAGTGGATCAAGGACTACTGGCGCTTGGAGGAAGTGCTGATCGGCGAAGCCGTCTACAACTCCGCTGACGCTGGCCAGACCGACGATCTCGACGATATCTGGACGAATAACGTCTGGGTCATGTACCGCTCGGCCAAGCCTTCCCTGATGCGCGCGACCTTCGGCCTCACGCTCACGGATCTTCCGAAGCAGGTTGACGTGTACCGCGAGGAATCGCACGTCCGCAACGTCGTGCGCGTCCGCTACAGCTACGACCAGAACGTCTTTGACAGCAACTTCTGCTACCTCATTAAGAGCGCCGTCTAAGCCACTAGCCGCTACATTATGCAAGTCTTCAAACGCGGCGCGGCAGTATTCGGGGCTTTGACGCTCATCTCCGGTCTGGTGATCGGAGGTGTGTACGGAACGAAGATCGACGGCCACTACCGGACTACCTCCTCTATCAACGTGAGCTCGATCGCATCGGGCGCTGCGACCACCTCGCAGGTCACGTTGAACGGGGCGGCGACCGGCGACCACTGTGACGTGAAGCCGACCGATGGGGATTTCCTCTACGGCTCGACTTCC
>Ga0222712_10001801_pt1 | contig 25669 bp, 22 predicted proteins | sample C33_657DmetaG_FD_165043 | JGI IMG/M metagenome (GOLD analysis project Ga0222712, IMG submission 165043) | Estuarine water microbial communities from San Francisco Bay, California, United States - C33_657D | ecosystem: Environmental > Aquatic > Marine > Unclassified | place: USA: California... | reverse complement strand
TACAAAGTATGGGGGCCGACAAAGCCATGATACTAAAAATTTTCCTTAGTGAGGGGCTTCTTTTAGCTGCCATCGGAGCATTTACTGGATTACTGATGGCTATATTGATTTGTCTTTTACAAATAAAATTTCACTTCTTTAAATTACAAGGAGGCTCTTTTTTAATTGATTATTTTCCTGTAAAAATGCAGGCGGCAGATTTTATATTAGTCTTATCAACTGTAACATTCATCTCATTTTTAGCAGCTTGGTTTCCTGCTCGTAAAGCAGCTGTTCAACTCATTGAATTAAGATAGTATTAGTAAGGCCAAAACAAAAAACGCTTTCTAGTAGAAAGCGTTTTTTGTTTTATCTGGAATATTTTTAATAATCACCCAGTGTTTCAGTTAATTGAGCAAGTGCAGTTTTTAATTGTTCGTCATTAGGTGCAATACCGTGCCAAGCATGGCTACCTTCCATAAAATCTACACCCTTACCCATTTCAGTTTTCATCAAAATAACAATGGGCTTTCCTTTACCAACATAGGTTTTGGCTTGACGAAGACCAGCAACGATTTCATCCATATCATTTCCTTTTTCAATGGTTAATACCGTCCAACCAAAAGATTCAAACTTGGATGCAAGATCACCTAGATCCATTACCATACTAGTAGGGCCATCAATTTGCTGTCCATTCCAATCGATTGCAGCAATTAAATTATCTACTTTTTTATGTGCAGCAAATAAAATTGCTTCCCAATTTTGTCCTTCATTCAATTCTCCATCACCGTGCAATGAATAAATAATTCCTGCATCTTTATTCAGCTTTTTGGCCATCGCTGCACCTAAAGCTACGCTCATTCCCTGACCCAATGAACCACTCGCCACTCTTACACCCGGTAAATGCTCATGTGTAGTTGGATGCCCTTGAAGTCGACTATCCAACTTACGAAAGGTAGAAAGTTCCGCTACAGGAAAATAACCGCTTCTCGCCAATACACTGTAAAAAAGAGGTGAAATATGACCATTACTTAGAAAAAATAAATCTTCTCCAGCACCATTCATATCAAACTTAGGATCATGTTTCATAATGTCAAAATACAGTGCAGTTAAATAATCAGCACATCCCAAAGATCCGCCTGGATGCCCACTTTGAACTCCATGTACCATCCTTACGATATCTCTACGTACTTGACTTGCTATTCCTTTTAAATCACTCATTTTTATTTGTTTATGCGATGCAAACCTACTTTAAATACCTACATAAGCAAAGTAAAAATTATAACGCATCGATTATTTCCTAAAAACCCTACCCATTCCAATCAATACGCCGAATATATATTGGGTTTTATTTTAATGCTATGCTAAGATTTTCTGTAGTTTACTTTTAAATACAACATATTTTAATTATGTTGTATATGATTAATGTGTCAGCCTCCGTTGTACTAAGTTTACCGAATTTCTTTCTTGAACCATTTTGAATGCTCCCCAACCATGTATACTATTCTTTTTAGTGTAACCCTCTCTTTTTTAGTGACTATTTTAGCCATAACTACTATCATCCAGGTTACTAGAGAGAAGAAATTATTTGATGAACCGGATGAACTAAAAATTCACACTACTGGAATACCTACTCTAGGCGGACTAGGTGTTTTTGCAGGCTTTATACTATCGCTACTTTTAATGACCTCCCATGGTAATAGAGAATTACAATATTTTGCTGCAGCGACCATTACTATTTTTTTTCTTGGTATCAAGGATGATATTTTAACAATAACACCTGAAAATAAACTAATCCCCAACCCTCCTTCAAAACAAGACCAATAAAAATTTAGAGATAAAAAGGGATAATTTGCCTGCCTAATATTCTTTTCTTTAGTTTTGCAGATACCTTAATTTTTATTTTATGTCAGAAGAATTGGAATTAATTAAACTGGATACAGAATCATTAATGAAAAAGGCGATCAATCACCTGGAGACCGAACTTATAAAAATAAGGGCAGGCAAGGCTAATCCAAATATGCTGGATGGCATTGTTGCTGATTACTATGGAGCTCCTACTCCATTAGCCCAAATAGCCAATATTTCAGTACTGGATGCAAGAACAATTTCTGTTCAACCTTGGGAAAAGAAAATGCTTCAACCTATTGAAAGGGCAATCATTGCTAGCAATATTGGCATCAATCCGCAAAATGACGGAAATTTTATCCGCTTATATCTTCCGCCACTTACTGAAGAAAGAAGAAAGGAGCTTGTAAAAAAATGTAATGCAGAAGGCGAACAAGGAAAAGTTTCCATACGCAACATCAGAAGAGAAGGAATTGAGCAAATAAAAAAATTACAAAAGGATGCGGTCATCAGCGAGGATGCAGCAAAAGATGCTGAGGCCGAAATTCAAGAATTTACCAACCGATTCACCGCTATGGTTGAAAAACACCTAGAAGCAAAAGAAAAAGAAATCATGGTAATCTAACCTGAATCAATCAGGTCTTAAAGATTAAATTCAGGCAAATTACTCAGCTCCTCCAATACCCCCAGTTTTGCTGAAAAACCAAAACAGTGCGTTCCATTGGTAATCACAATATGAGGAACCTGTAAAGTAATATTATAACGAAGGGCTTGATTTAATACCTGTTCATTTAAGGTCACTGCCATTTCTTTACATTCAATGATCATCCAAGGTTGAGTGTTTTGATCATACACTACCACATCAAATCGCTTAGCAAGGTCTCGCAACTGAATTTCCTTTTCAACTGCGATAAGAGTAGCGGGATATTTTTTTACCTGAATCAAATATTGCAAAAAATTTTGTCGCACCCATTCCTCTGGGGTAAGCATAATCCACTGCTTTCGAATTTCATCGTAGATATATTCCTTTCCTAGCTGATTTTTTATTTTGGGCTGGTAGGAAGGATATTCAATCTTAATCATAAGCTAGCAGAAAAGATTTTGTACTTTTAACAATGAATATTTGTTGACAGGAATTAATAAAAACAACTATTGAGTTACGAAAATAATTGAATTACTGAAACCTTAAGACAAATAATTAGTTGAAAAAATTTTTAATTAATGAAAACAAAGGAAAGCATCGTAGAAAATTGGCTACCTCGATACACCGGAGAAAAATTAGAAAATTTCGGACAATATATTTTATTGACCAATTTTTCTAATTACGTTCAGCTTTTTGCAACAATGAATAATGTAGCAGTAGTCGGAACTGATAGGCCAATGCAATGTGCTACTGCTAACAATATTACGATCATCAATTTTGGAATGGGAAGTCCAGGCGCTGCAACGATCATGGATTTACTGACTGCCATATCACCCAAAGCAATATTATTTTTGGGAAAATGCGGTGGCTTAAAAAAAAGAAATACCATTGGTGATTTAATTTTACCCATTGCTGCGATTAGAGGGGAAGGAACTAGCAATGATTATTTTCCACCTGAAGTGCCTGCTTTACCCTCCTTTATGCTTCAAAAAGCAATCTCCACTACCATTCGCGATTATTCATGTGATTATTGGACAGGCACTGTATACACAACTAATCGTCGTGTTTGGGAACATGATGATGTATTTAAAGAATACCTACAACGTATTAGAGCCTATGCAATTGACATGGAGACCGCTACCATTTTTTCAGTTGGATTTTTTAATAAAATTTCAACAGGAGCACTTTTATTAGTAAGTGATAGTCCAATGGTACCAGAGGGAGTAAAAACAGAAGCCAGTGATAATAAGGTTACCTCAGAATTTGTAGAGCGACATTTAAAAATTGGAGTGGATTCTTTAAAACAACTTATTAATAATGGATTAACAGTAAGACATCTTCAATTTTAATTTTTCATCTACTATTTATTCATTGAAATTCATGATTGGTTGTACTGGTCATCTATTTTACAAAATTGATTCAAAAAAATAGCTGCCCTCTCTACTTAAAAATCCATTAATCACTTTATGAAGCAAACAATATATTCCTATCAACAACTTTATCTTTTTGCAAAAAAAATTTTCCTACAAATAGGTTCGAGTGAAGCGAATGCAGCAGCAGCTGCTGAAGTGCTTTTATCAGCTGATTTAAGAGGAGTGGATAGCCATGGCATTGCTAGATTAACAGGCTATGTGAGACTTTGGGAAGTAGGAAGGATCAATGCTAATCCTTCTATTCAAGTGGTACATGAAACGCCCTCCACAGCAGTGATAGATGGAGATAAAGGATTGGGATTAGTAGTTGCGCCTGCAGCAATGCAAGTAGCTATCAATAAAGCAAAAAACGTAGGTACCGGCTGGGTAAGTGTTAAGAATAGTAATCATTTTGGCATTGCTGGTTATCATGCAATGATGGCACTTGATAATGATATGATTGGTATTGCAATGACCAATGCATCGGCATTAGTAGCTCCCACTTTTTCTGTAGAAAGATTACTAGGCACCAATCCGATTGCAGTAGCCATTCCTGCAGGCACTGAACCTGCTTTTGTAGCCGATTTTGCAACTACCACTGCAGCCAATGGAAAATTAGAAATTCTTCAACGTAAAAATGAAGATGCCCCTGAAGGATGGGTCCAAACAAAAGAGGGTGCTTCCAGTAATAATGCCAACGAATTAAAAAACGGTGGTGCGTTACTGCCTTTAGGAGGTGATAAAGAGCATGGAAGCCATAAAGGATATATGCTAGGATCTATAGTAGATATTTTTTCAGCTATTTTAAGTGGTGCCAATTATGGCCCTTGGGTACCTCCCTTCCCGGCCTATGTACCTATGCCTGAAAATTTACCAGGCGAAGGAATAGGACATTTTTTTGGCGCAATGCGCATTGACGCTTTTAGACCTGCAGAGGAGTTTAAAGTACATATGGATAAATGGATACAGCGTTTTCGATCGGCCCAAACAGTACCGGGCGAAAGAAGTGTAATTATCCCTGGTGAACCAGAAAGAGAAATGGAAGCCGAAAGAAGGAATAAGGGCATCCCATTACTGCCAGCCGTTATAGAAGATTTGAAAATTTTAGGCGAAAAATATAATCTTGAATTACAATAGTGCTATTCATTAGTTGTAAACATATTCCCTTTTTTTTTGAAAGGGGGTTTTTATGCGGTAATTTTGCCCGCTGAAAGATTGTTTCACGTTAAAAGTTTGCTTCACTAGAAACGAATTAGTTATTATGAAAATTATGAAATTTGGCGGCACCAGTGTTGGGAAGCCGGAAAGGATGCACGAAGTTGCAATGTTGATTACAAAGGACCAAGAGTCCAAAATTGTAGTATTGTCCGCATTGAGTGGTACCACCAATGCGCTAGTATCTATTAGTTACGCTTTATCACAAGGTGATCGAGAGAGTGCAAAATCTCAAATCACTGCGCTTGAAGATCATTATAAAAAATTTTGTAGCGAATTAGTTAGCAGTCCAGCCGGAACTGAAAAAGCAGCGGCTATTATCCAAGAACATTTTGAATTTTTACATATCATTTTAAAAATCTCTTTTAGTGAAGCGCTCAACAAGGACATTTTAGCCCAGGGTGAATTACTCAGCACTAAATTATTCTCCATATACTTAACTGAAAAAGGTATAGACCACTTGCTGATTCCTGCACTTGATTTTATGACGATTGATAATTATGACGAACCGCAGATTAGCATTATTAAAACAAAACTTTCTCAACTTTTACAAAGCAATCAGGATAAAAAAATATTCATTACCCAAGGCTATATCAGTCGCAACTCAAAAGGTGAAGTAGATAATTTAAAAAGAGGGGGTAGTGATTACAGTGCTTCATTAATTGCAGCTGCCATCAATGCTAGTGTCTGCGAAATTTGGACCGATATTGACGGTATGCATAATAATGATCCAAGGATTGTAAAAAGAACCGTAGCGATTGAACAATTGAGTTTTGACGAGGCTGCTGAACTAGCTTATTTTGGCGCCAAAATTTTACACCCTGCAAGTATTTGGCCTGCACAGATGTATAATGTACCAGTGAAATTATTGAACACAATGCAGCCAGAAGCCAAAGGTACTTTGATCACTCAACAAGCTGGAAGCGTGGGTATAAAAGCGGTTGCAGCAAAAGATGGGATTACTGCTATCAAAATAAAAAGTAGTAGAATGCTTCTCGCTTATGGATTTTTAAGAAAAATATTTGAAGTGTTTGAAAAATATCGCACCTCGATTGATATGATTACCACTTCAGAGGTAGCTGTATCACTTACTATTGATAACGATACTTATTTATCAGCAATCATTAAAGAGTTGGAGCCATTTGGAACAGTAGAAATAGATACCAACCAAAGTATTGTTTCGATTGTAGGTAATGAAATAATGCAAACTGAAGAAGTGATGGAAAAATTGTTTAAATCAATTAAGAAAATTCCAGTTCGAATGGTTAGCTATGGAGGTAGTCATCACAATATTTCTATTTTGATTGATACCAGTCATAAAATTCAAACCTTACAATCTTTGAATATCGATTTATTTGGTCTTGAGTAAATTTATAAGGGTATTCCTATTTTCTTATAAATAAAACTCATCAGCCAAGCGGGACCAATTAGCAAGAACTGTATATCTTTTAGAAAGGACGGTTTTTTGCCTTCAATCTTATGCCCATAAAACTGAGCCACCCAAGAAATAGCAAAGAGTATCAAGCAAAACTTCAAAAGAGGTATCCATCCATTCGTCTGAAAGTAATAACAAATCCATAAACAAAGCATTCCAAAAAAGAGCATCCCTATCCAAAGGGTTTTACTAAGTACAAAATAGTAAACAACTAAAACCAACATCATTACCATGGCAAGGTTTAGCTGAATACCTGCAATTATATAAGGTAGCTCTATCACATAAAAAAATCCAACAATCGAAAAAAAGATAGTAGGTACGCAAATCCAATGGATGGCTTTATTGGTGCTATTGGTATGACTCTCTCCATAGGCAGAAAGCAGTTGCTGAATCTTTGTCATAATACTAAGTTTAAAAATCAAGTTACTAAAATTCATTTTAATTGAAGACCTAAGATTATTTCAAAGACAAATTTCCCGAAAGTCTCCAATGGAGAAACTTTACCATAAGGCACAAAAAAAACTCCCCAAATTTGGGGAGTTTATAAACTAGGTTAGCTTCTAAATAACCAACATGGCATCTCCATAACTGAAGAAGCGATATTTATCTTTAATTGCTTTTTTATAAGATTCCATCATCAATTCATACCCTGCAAAAGCACAGGTCATAATCAATAAACTGGTTTTAGGTAAATGAAAATTAGTTACTAAAGCATCTGCGATAGAGAAATTATAAGGAGGATGAATAAACATATTCGTCCAACCTTCAGAAGGCTTTAATAATTTTTGTGCAGTAAAAGAAGATTCCATTGTACGCATTGTAGTGGTTCCTACTGAACAAATTCTTCTTCCTTCTGATCTTGCTTTATTAACGATCTGACAAGCGGTATCATCAATGCCATAATATTCTGCATCCATTTTATGCTTACTCAAATCTTCTACTTCTATCGGCCTAAATGTACCCAAACCTGTGTGAAGGGTAACTTCTGCAAAACGAATACCTTTAATTTCAAGTCTTTTAATTAATTCCTTGCTATAATGCAAACCTGCAGTGGGCGCTGCTACAGCACCTTCATGTTTTGCATAGACTGTTTGATAACGTTCCTTATCTTCTTCATCTGGCTTACGCTTGATATATTTCGGCAACGGAGTTTCACCCATAAAATCAAGCATTACTCTAAACTCATCTTCAGTACCATCCCATAAAAAACGAATCGTACGACCACGACTGGTGGTATTATCAATTACCTCTGCAACTAGCTCATCATTTTCACCAAAATATAATTTATTACCCACACGAATTTTACGGGCTGGATCAACAATTACATCCCACAAACGATTGGGTTTATTCAGTTCTCTTAACAAAAACACTTCAATTTTAGCACCGGTTTTTTCTTTACGGCCATACATTCTAGCTGGAAATACTTTGGTGTTATTTACAACCATCACATCCTTATCATCGAAATACTCGATAATATCACGAAAATTACGGTCTTCAATCACACCAGTTTTACGATGCACCACCATCATTCGGCTATCTTCCCTTCTTTTAGTGGGATTTTGAGCAATTAGATTAAGGGGAAGGTCGAATCGAAATTGGCTTAATTTCATATTGATCAATAATTTTTAAGTGATAATCAGACCTTGTACTGTAAGTATTACAGAGATATGTAGCCTATTAAGGCACTTATCATGTTACGGCATGATTTTAAAGAGCGCGAAGTTAGTAATTTTTAGCCAGATTTAATAAAAAAGGACGGCATTTAATAAACAGGCCATTTCAACTTCTAGGAACTTATTCAATACTTGGCTTTCCAATGGCCAAATTGCCGGGTATGGCGGAAATTAACTTTTTAGTATACTCATTTTGGGGTGAAAACCAGATATCATCCGAATTACCGGCTTCAATGATTTTACCCTTTTCCATTACCAAAATTCTGTCACTGATATACCGAACTACCGACAGATCATGGGAAATAAAAATAGCAGTAAATCCAAATTCAAGCCTTAAGTCGTTCAGCAAATTAAGCACCTGAGCCTGAACACTCACATCTAAAGCGCTAACACTTTCATCAAATATTAAAAAAGAAGGGTTCAATGCCAAAGCTCTAGCAATGCAAATCCGCTGTCGCTGTCCACCACTAAACTCATGAGGATATCGATTAAAATGTTCGGGTTGCAATTTCACTTTATCCAGCAATTCCAACACCCTGTTTTTTCTTTGCTCCTGATTTTTAAAAATACCATGTACTTTCAAGGGCTCTTCAATTGCGGCTCCAATGGTAAGCCGAGGATTTAAAGAGCCATAAGGATCCTGAAAAACAATTTGCAAATCTTTTCTAATAGACCGCATAGCCATTTTCGATAAATCTGGCAAGTTCATTCCATTTAAAATAATTTTACCTGAACTGGGTTTTATCAATTGAAGGATAGCTTTAACCAGCGTTGTTTTTCCACAACCACTCTCTCCCACCAAGCCAACAATCTCTCCTTTTTTTATCGTTAAATTTATCCCATCTAGCGCCTTGATTGTCGGAACAGATTTTTTAAACCAACTCTTTTTTTCGAAGAAATGCATGGTGAGATTCTCCACTTGCAAAACAATTTCAGCAGGTGTGGAATTATATAATCCTATAGACTGAGTATCAAGTAATATCGGTTTTTCATTGTTTTTATTCTGAGGAACTAAAAAATCACTTACCACTGGAAGCCGCTCCCCTTTTGGGTGTAAGGAAGGTCTACAAGCCATCAAAGCCTTCGTGTACGGATGTTTGGGATTTTGTAGTACTTCGGATGCAATTCCCTGTTCTACAATTTCTCCCTGGTACATTACGATTACGCTATCTGCAATTTCAGATACCATCGACAAATCATGCGTTATAAAAATAACTCCTAATCCCATTTGCAGTTGCAACTCTTTGATCAGTTGTAAAATAGTTTTTTGCACAGTTACATCCAATGCAGTAGTAGGTTCATCTGCAATTAATAAAGAAGGATTACAACTAATAGCCATTGCAATCATCACTCGCTGCTTTTGTCCACCACTTAACTGATGAGGATAACGATTGATGATAGTTTCAGGAAATGGCAAATTCACTTTTTTAAATAAATCGATGGCTCTTTTTTTAGCCGCTACGCTTGAAATTTGCTCATGCAATTGAATGGCTTCTATCATTTGATACCCGCAAGTCAACAAAGGATTTAGGCTAGACATTGGTTCCTGAAAAATCATTGCAATGTCTTTGCCACGAATACTAGTCATTACTTTATCCGTAGCTTCTAGCAGATCAAGGCTGTCTTTACCCTTGCTTAAAAAAAACAGCTTGCCTTTTACCGAAGTTTTTGTGGGCAATAATTTCAATACCGATAAAGCAGTAACGGATTTTCCAGAACCTGATTCTCCAACAATAGCAACCATTTCACCTGCAGCTACAGTAAATGAAATATTTTTTACAGCAGTCACTCCCTTATCTGCAGTATTAAAATCAATGCATAAATTTTGGACAGATAATAATGGTTGGCTCATGAATAATAAAATTAGGAAATAAAGTAGCGGTAATCGCCAAAATTGTTTTTTGAAATTATAGACAGAAAAGAAGATTCAAAATCAGCTTTTCCAAAAGTCATAAACAAAAAGCAATTTTCCATAGTAAATCAACTCTGCCCTTATTATAAAAACGCATAATGATTACAAAAAAATGATTTTCCCTAAATTTGCATTGCTAATGGTTAAAATAACATCGCAAGAAGGTTTTGATTTATCATTTAAGCCAGTAGCAAATCAATCAACCTCAATTTAATTTATGGGAAGGATATTTGAAGTTAGAAAAAGTTCCATGTTTGCCCGTTGGGATAAAATGGCTAAAAATTTTACCCGAATTGGAAAAGAAATTGTTATTGCGGTAAAAAATGGTGGTCCAGAACCAGATAACAATCCTGCGCTTAGAAGGTGTTATATCAATGCAAAGGCTTGTGGTATGCCTAAGGATCGTGTGGAAGCAGCTATTAAAAGGGCGATGGGTAAAGACACTAGCAATTATGAAGAAATTACTTACGAAGGATATGCACCCCATGGAGTAGCATTGTTAGTAGAAACTGCCACAGACAATGCAACTAGAACGGTTGCAAATGTGAGAATGCATTTCACAAAAAGCGGTGGTAGTTTAGGTACGAGTGGTAGTGTGGCATTTACTTTTAACAGATTGGGAGAATTTAAGGTTAAAAATTCCGGGCTAAATATTGAAGAGTTAGAATTAGAGTTGATCGACTTTGGCCTTGAAGAAATAGGTGAGGACAGTGAAGGAAATATTATTATCAGGGCAACTTTTACAGAATTTGGTCATATGGCAAAAGCTCTAGAAGAAAGAAAGATTGAAGTAATCTCTGCAGAACTTACTCGAATTCCAACGAATACCACCGAGTTAGATGAAGAATCTGCTCAAGACGTATTTAAATTGATTGATAAACTAGAGCAAGACGAAGACGTTCAGAAAGTGTATCACAATATGAAATAGAAGGATGGGAAATCTATTCTTATACTTGGATTTCGCCTTTCATAAAAAACACACAGTTACCGCTCATGAGTACCCTGTCGCCTGCGTTTTGACACCATAACTCACCGCCTCTTTTGGAGAGCTGTTTTGCATGCAAAGAATCCTTGCCTAATTTTTCAGCCCAAAATGGAATAAGGGTTGAATGAGCCGATCCAGTAACAGGATCTTCAACTATAGTGCAATTGGGCATAAGGAATCTAGAAACAAAATCACAATCTTTGCCTGGAGCAGTTACAATAATTCCTACTACATCAATTTGATTAATAAAAGACAAATCGATTTTCAAATTCATCACTTCTTTTTCGGTAGCAACTTCCACCACATAATCCCGGCTTTTATAAACACCCAAGGGTTCCTTTATTCCTAGTCCCAATAAAAGTTGCTCAGGATATTCAGTCACTCTCTCTGGCATTCGAGAAGGAAAATTGAGTTGAAATTGATTACCTTTTCGAGTGATTAATAATTCACCACTTTTCGAATAAAAAACTAATTCGTTTTTTGAATACCCTAAAAATTCATATAGCACAAATGCACTTGCCAAGGTAGCGTGACCACATAAATCAATTTCAAATTCAGGAGTAAACCATCTGATATGATATCCATTTTCCTTAGGCACAAAAAAAACGGTTTCCGATAAATTATTTTCTTCCGCTATCGATTGCATCAATCGATCATCTAACCAGTTTTCTAAAGGGATCACTGCCGCAGGATTTCCCCCAAAAACTCGGTTAGTGAATGCATCTACTTGATAGAGAGTTAACTTTTGCATAAAATAAATATGAAAAAAAACTTACAGTAGTTGAATTAAAATAAATTACTACTGATGAAAATTAAATAAAGCATTTCAATTCGCTTTCCCAAAAAATCAGGTATTCAGTTGTAAGATTTATTTTTATTCAGCCATCATTTCCTTCACTACTCTTACTACATCTTCGGTATTAGGCTTGCTGAAATAATCTCCATCGCTAGAGTAAGAAGGTCTATGAGCCTTAGCCGTAAGGGTTCTAGGAGAAATGTCTAAGTACTTGTATCCACCTTGTTCTTCCATCACTTTATTAAACATAAAGGCAGCTGCACCACCTGGCACATCTTCATCTACAAAAAGAATTCGGTTAGTTTTCTTTAACGACAATACAATTTGATGATTACTATCGAAAGGCAATAAAGTTTGCACATCAATCACTTCACAACTGATTTGCATTTTTTGTAAAGTTTCCGCGGCCTCCATAACTATTCTCAAAGTAGCGCCATAGCTAACGATGGAAATATCTCTACCTTCTTTAACAATTTCTGGCACTCCAAGCGGTACGGTATAAGTCAATAAATTAGTCGGTAACTTTTCTTTCAAACGATAACCATTCAAACATTCAATCATCAACGCAGGGTCATTGGATTGAAGAAGAGTATTGTACATTCCTGCAGCTTGCACCATGTTGCGAGGCACACAGATGTACATTCCTCTCAACGAATTAATAATCATTCCCATTGGTGAGCCGCTATGCCAGATACCTTCTAAACGATGCCCTCTTGTACGAACGATGAGGGGACAACTTTGTCCACCTGCTGTACGATAATGAGTAGTAGCGCAATCATCACTTAAAGTCTGAAGACCATACAACATGTAGTCAAGATATTGAATTTCAGCAATAGGCCTTAATCCTCGCAATGCTAAGCCAATTCCTTGTCCCATGATAGATAACTCACGAATACCCGTATCAAAAATGCGCAGTTTACCATGCTTTTCTTGAAGTCCACTAAACCCTTGATTAACATCTCCTATCAAACCAACATCTTCGCCAAAAGCAGTTACCTTATCATTGCTTTCAAACAACTGATCAAAGTATTTATTAAGCACTTCATAACCATTGACCATTTTAGCCTCTTCGTCAAACTCCGGTTTAATTTCTTTCACCTTCAAGGCAGACTTTGGTCCCTCATTATAAAGAAGTGTATTATATAAACTAGCATTTTTTGTAGCCAATTCATCATAATAATTGCTTAGTTCCGTAGCGGCATTATTTCTTCCTGCAATATCCAAACAGGTAGCTAAACATTTCATTAAATCACGACGAAGGGGCTCTTTACTAGCCTCTAAATCTTCCGCCATTTTAAGAATAATAGGCGCATTTTCTGAAGGTAAGTTAGTAGCTAAGTCCTTCATTAATTTAATACCTGCTTGTACTTGTTGCTTAAGAGGAAGTAAATATTTATCCCAAGCATTCTGTTTACTTTCTTTAACCATCTGCTTAGCAGTCAGCTCTATTTCTAACAGTTCTTCCTCGTCTGCCAATGAATTTTCTACAATCCAAGTCCTCATTTGCAGGTTACAATCCCATTGTTTTTCCCATGCTAAGCGTTCGGCGCTTTTATATCTTTCATGGCTTCCAGAAGTGGAGTGACCTTGAGGTTGAGTAATCTCTTCAATATGAAAAATTGCAGGAGTATGCGTATCTCTTATTTTTTGAATAGCTGGTTCAAGCACTTCACACATACCGGCGTAATCCCAACCTTTTAAATTGTAAATATCAACTCCATTGGTACCTTCCATTTTTTCCATTCCGCGGATAGCAGTGGATATAGAACCTTTAGTAGTTTGAATTTCTTTTGGAACTGAAATGCCATATCCATCATCCCAAATAAAAACAGCCAAAGGAATTTGTAGCACTCCAGCTGCATTCACTCCTTCCCAAAAATGCCCTTCTGAAGTTGAAGCATCTCCGATTGTACAAAAACAAATTTCATTTCCATTATCACTCAAATGAGTATGTTTACTGTAAACGGGAGAGTTACGAAAAAGCTTTGACGCCATTGCCAATCCCAATGCTCTGGGCACTTGTCCTGCAGTAGGTGCCATATCACTACTACTGTTTTTTATATTCACTAGGTCAAGCCAATCTCCATTTTCATCGACCGTTTTAGTAGAAAAATGAGCATTCATCTGCCGACCTGCACTAAAGGGGTCATGCGCAATATTGGGATCAGAAAATAATTGAGAAAAATATTGTTCTACCGTGGCAACGCCAGCAGCAAACATAAAGGTCTGGTCACGATAATATCCCGCCCTAAAGTCGCCCGGTTTAAAAAATTTGGCAACCGCCACCTGAGCTACTTCCTTGCCATCACCAAATATTCCAAATTTAGCTTTACCAGTTAAAACCTCTTTTCGCCCCAGTAAACTGGTCTCTCTACTTTCGCAAGCTACCCGGTAATCATTTAATACCTCATTGCGAAAATTATCAAAACTTAAATTCTCCAGCAATGAGGTGTCATTGGAATTTACTGTATCCATTTAACAAATGTAAATTATACTTGTGAGGATTGTTAAAAATTTGATAATCAAAAAACAATTTGTTAGGAATTTATTGATTTTTAATAAATTTGTTTTGAGTCCTTTTAGGGTTGTAAAGAGAATTTTTTCGATAAAATGGGTAATATGGACTTATATCAATACTTTTAGTTAATAATATGAATTATTGTATTATAAAAAAAACGGATAAATACTAAATTAATTCTTAAAATATACGCTAAATTACATTATTGTAGTACATTAGTAGTCCAAAATAAATCAAAACACCATGAAAAAACAAATTATTCCAATTACCTTTTTGTTTTCGGCAATATTACTGTTTAGCTCTTTCAACAGAGCAAATGCTCAAACGAATATTATTGGTAAACTCAAACCAATTCCTATTCAATATACATTACAAGTAGCCGAAAAAGACTTCCCTAATCAAATGAATTGGGCCGAAGCTAAAAAAGCTTGTGAAGCATTGGGAGAAGGTTGGAGATTGCCATCCAAAGATGAATTAAATTCAATGTACATTAATAGAAATGAAATTGGTGGATTTACTACAGTTGCATACTGGAGCTCCACAGAGGCAATTCCTGCAATACGTGTTGCTTGGATGCAATATTTCAGTTATGGAAGCCGTCTTACTGATGACAAGACCAACAAATGCTATGTAAGGGCTGTAAGAAATGCACTGTAATATGCTAGTTAAATCAAGATCTATAGCCTAAAATTTATCTAAAACTAACCATCATCAAAAAATAAATAATAATGAAAAAAATCTTTTTAGCTTCTTTGTTTTTCACCATGACAGCTAGTTCATTTGCTCAAAAAAAAGTGGCTGATGTAGCAAAATTTGCTGCTGAAACGATTAACCTAGGAAATATTAAACAAGGCGTACCTACTAAAGGAACTTTTACGCTTACCAATATTAGTAATCAACCTTTAATTATTGAACAAGCTAATCCGACTTGTGGATGTACTATTTCAGATTATACCAAAGCGCCTATTGCAGCTGGAAAAAATGGTACTATCAATGCAACTTACAATGCAGCTAGTCCTGGTCATTTTGATAAACATTTGACTGTTAAATTTGCTGGAATTGATGAGGTTAAAAGCATTACTCTTACTGGAGATGTATTAAGTGCTCAAGACTTTGATAAATTAAAAGCCGCTAAAAAATAATTAATTTATATTTTAATTTAGTTTAAAAAACCTCCTACCAATAGGAGGTTTTTTATTGGCTAACCTTTTTTTTATTTCCCCAGTACACTCCAAATAAAATGATCAACAGGCAAATTATTTGCTTAAAGTCATATACCTCTCCATAAACAATTCCCCACCCAATGGCAACAAATGGAATTCCATAAGTTACCGTGCTTGCAAAAATACCTCCTGCTCTTTTTACCAATGTATAAAATAAGATAGTAGCGAATGCGGTTCCAACTATCCCTAGAAATGCTGCACCTCCTACTGCGATTAATAGCGATGGATTTGCAAATGACAGATTAAAAAAACTAGTCAATATTAGTATCAACAAAGCAGGAATTGCATTTAGAGAAAGTGATATAGCTGCTAGATGCAATGAAGGAATCATCAATAAATGTCGAGATACCATATTCACATTAAGGCCATATAAAAACGCAGCCAACACAACAAAAGAAACAAATATAAGTTGCTGATTTTCCTGTAAATGCCCCTTGCTAAACAACAATAAAATGCTACCGATAAAGGCTATTAAAATTCCAGCAATTTTATTCATTGAAGTGCTAGTCTTATAAAAAATGGCTCCAGTAATAATCACAAAAATAGGAGTAAGACAATTCAGTGTTCCTGCTAAAGAACTTTCAATACCCTCTTCTGCCAAACAAAATAAAAAAGCGGGTAATAAACTCCCTAGTGTACCAGACAAGAAAACTAAAAAAAGCTTATTTCTTGGTATCAGTCTAATATTTTTGACCGTGATTGGTAATAATATCAAACCGGCAAAAACAATCCTTAAAGAGGCGATTTGATAAGGTCCCAGATGATTATCCAAGGATATTTTCATTAGAATAAAGCTACTTCCCCAGATAATGGACAATGCTCCAAAAAGTAACCAGTTGATCCAATTTTTCTTCACGCTACAAAGTTGCTTTTAATTAATGAAAAAGAATGCATTTACAAATTAAAAAAATATTATATTTAATAACTAGCACTGGTTGCTTCAACAAACATTTACTACTAAAATATAAAACATGAAATTTTTAAATGAATTCAAAGAATTTATAACCAAAGGTAATATTATTGATCTGGCGGTGGCAGTTGTAATCGGCAGTTCTTTTGGAAGTACTATTTCATCTCTATTTAGTGATGTGATCACCCCGCTGCTATTAACTCCAGCCCTGAATGCTGCTCATGTAGAAAACCTCGATAAGCTAAGTTGGCGTAATGTGAAATAGGGCAATTTTATTGCTGCAGCCACTCAATTTGCCATTATTTCATTGATACTATTCATTACCCTTCAGTCAATCAATCGTATGATTAAAAAAAGCAACCCAATCTGCCTTCACCTGGCCCTTCCAATACCGACCAATTACTAATGGAAATTAGGGATGCTTAAAAAAATAACAGTGCCTTAGGTATTAAATTATCTCTTCAATTGAAGGGGAGTATAAAATTTGCCTAAAAGTAATTCCCTAAATGCAAGGTATTATCCACAAAACATAGTTGGCTATGATCAAAGTGGCAAATCTCTAATAAGTTTCTATACATTTGCCCAGTTCACAAACAACTAAATTTATTACACATTGAATACGGCTAATTATCAGATAAAGTTGGACCAATTTGAAGGTCCATTCGACTTGTTACTTTTTTTTATTGAAAGAGATGAACTTGATATTTATAATATTCCCATTACTAAAATAACAAACGATTTCCTCGATTTTATACACCAATCAGAAAAACTTAATATTGAATTAAGTAGTGAGTTTATTTTATTTATCAGTACGCTAATGCGTATTAAAGCAAAGATGCTGATACCTCGAAAAGAAGTTGATTTACACGGTAATGAAATTGATCCTAGACAGGAATTAATCAACAAGATTCTAGAATACAAAAGATTTAAGGAAGCCTCTCTTAAAATGGCTGAAATGGAAGAGATCAGAATGTTGATGATCAAAAGAGGAAATCTTCAGAAAGAGCTGTCACAAATTGGTGAAGAATTTGGAGAAGGGACCGAGATTCAGACGGTCACTCTTTTCAAACTAATGAAGGCTTTTGAAAAAGTAGCCCTTCGACTAAAAGATCGTAATAATCAGCCAGTCCATACGGTAGTTCAGTATAACTACACCATGGAACAAAGTAGAGAATTTATGCTCGAAACCTGTAAAAAAGAAAGAACGGTCTCCTTTGAAAAAATATTTGATGTATGTGAAAATCGAATTCATGCAATCTTTCTTTTTTTAAGCTTGCTAGAATTGGTTCAACAAAAATATATGATACTGGTTTCAGGTGAAGGAAGAAATAATTTCATCATTGAGTACAACGAAAATAGAGAAGAAGATAATTCTACCCCTCTTGATTACAACGAGATGACCAGCTTTTAAAAATTTGGATCGCGGATAAATTACTGATATTTAAAAACAAAATTTCCTTTTTCAGTAATTTTATATCTACCTATTCGCTAAACAAACCGATTTTAAAAAATCTATACCTACTTCCTACCCACCGAAGATTGGCAAGAAGAATAAGGGCAAAAAAATCAAAAAAATGAAAACAATCTTACACAAAGCTTCAGAGAGAGGTACTGCAGACTATGGTTGGTTGAAGCCTAATTTTTATTTTAGTTTTGGTCAGTATTACCATCCAGAAAAGGTACATTTTGGAATGCTAAGAGTACTAAATGACGATTTCATTGCTGGTGGAGGAAAGTTTCAAACCCATCCGCATAACAATATGGAAATCGTAACCATTCCCTTTACAGGTGCACTAGAACATCGTGACAGTACGGGTGGAGCTGGGCTGATACAAGCGGGAGATATTCAGATTATGAGTGCTGGAACTGGTGTTGAACATTCAGAAGCTAATGCATCTGCAACGGACCCTGTAACCCTTTTTCAAATATGGGTCTTCCCTAAACAAAGAAATATTACCCCTCGCTATGACCAGCGAAGCTTTGACATAGCTGACCGCATTAACCAATGGCAGATAGTAGTTTCTCCTAAAGAAGAAGACAAAGCTTTATGGATTAATCAGGATGCCCGTTTTTCATTAACCAATTTAACTTTGGGAAATACCTTATCTTATACCAATGCATTTAAAGGTAACGGCGTTTACTTAGTTGTAATTAATGGCGCAGTAAATGTAAATGGAGTTTCTGTTGGCAGAAGGGATGCATTGGGGATCTCTGAAATAGATAATTTTGATATTACTGCAACTGAAGATGCAGAATTATTGGCTATTGAAATTCCAATGAATTAATCAGTTTTGATATTTCATACAATCGATCGTATGAAATATCAAAACTGAAAGTACGTCTTATTGAAATTGAGTAGTAACTATTTTCATTTCCTTCATCCATTCTCTCAAAACTTCCGCAACGGCTTGGGAGTTTAGTCCAATTTCATTGTATAATTCTCTTGGTGTTCCATGCTCCACTAAACGATCAGGAATTCCCATTATTTTTACCTCCGCATGATAACCATGTTGATTCATAAATTCTAATACAGCAGTTCCAAAACCTCCTACTACTGTTCCGTCTTCAATGGTAATAATTTTACTAAACTTTGCAAATACTTCGTGCAAGAGCGCTTCATCAATTGGTTTTACAAAACGCATATCATAATGAGCTGGATTAATTCCTTCAGCCTTTACATCACGAATAGCAGCAGCTGCAAAATTACCGGGATGCCCAAATGATAAAATAGCGATATGCTGACCATCTTTTAATTTTCTTCCTTTTCCAATTTCCAATGATTCAAAAGGAGTTTTCCATTCTGGCATCACGCCCTCACCGCGGGGATAACGTATTACAAAAGGGCTAACCGTTGTTGGTAATTGGGCTGTATACATCAAATTCCTTAACTCTCTTTCATTCATAGGAGCGCTGATGATCATGTTAGGTATACAACGCATATAGGCTATATCATAACAACCATGATGGGTAGCACCATCTTCTCCAACCAAGCCTGCTCTGTCTAAACAAAAAACTACTGGAAGGTTTTGAATCGCTACATCATGAATCACCATGTCGTAGGCTCTTTGCATAAAGGTGGAATAAACATTGCAAAATACGCGCATACCCTGAGTAGCCAAACCTGCACTGAGCGTAACTGCATGCTGTTCACAAATACCGACATCAAAAGCACGGTCAGGCATTTTTTCCATCATATATTTTAGAGAAGATCCACTCGGCATGGCTGGTGTAACCCCCATGATCGACTCATTCTTTTCTGCTAATTCAATCATCGTATAGCCAAACACATCCTGATACTTGGGCGGTTGTGGTATATCAAATTTTTTCTTTACAATCTCACCCGTAATTTTATCAAACAAACCAGGAGCATGCCATTTCGTTTGATCTTTTTCAGCTAGTTCATATCCTTTTCCTTTTACCGTTTTAATATGTAAAATTTTGGGGCCAGGTATATCTTTTAGATCATGAAGGGTATCTACCAGCTTTGAAATATTATGTCCATCTATTGGACCAAAATATCGGAGATTAAGCGCTTCAAATAAATTAGCACTACTACTGAGCATCCCCTTTAACCCATCGGTTAATTTCTGTGCCATTGAACGTGAAAAATGTTTTCCAACCGGCAACTTTCCTAATAAATTCCAAACATCATCCTTCACCTTATTGTAGGTGTGAGAGGTGGTAATATCAGTAAGGTATTCCTTCAATGCACCTACATTGGGATCAATGCTCATGCAATTGTCATTCAGTATAATTAAAATATTACTCTTAGTTGAACCAGCATGATTCATTGCTTCAAAAGCAAGACCTGCTGTCATGGCGCCATCTCCAATTACAGCAATATGCTGACGATCCTTTTCTCCTTTCGAATAACTGGCCATAGCCATTCCTAGTGCCGCACTAATTGAAGTAGAAGAATGTCCCACTCCAAAAGTATCATAATCACTCTCCGAGCGATTTGGAAAACCACTCAGCCCTTTGTATTTTCTATTACTTGGAAAACTATCTCTTCTACCCGTTAAAATTTTGTGTCCGTATGCCTGGTGGCCAACGTCCCATACTAATTGATCATAGGGCGTATTATAAATATAATGAAGTGCAACACTCAATTCAACCACACCCAAACTTGCTGCAAAATGTCCACCATGAACACTTACCACATCAATAATATACTGACGCAATTCATCACAAACCTGATGTAATTGTTCCTTGGGAATCTTCTTTAAATCATCAGGACTATCGATATTACTTAATAATTTGCCTGCTTTAATTTCCATGCTGATTTATTTGCGCTGTAAAGTTAGCTATTTTGGGTACTTTAGCCATTATACAGTACAATTTATTAAAAATAAAGTTCATTATCAACTAGGTGTTTTTTAAAATAATGCCCCTATTCAATAATGATTCTTTTAAATGCAATTCCAATTAATGGATTTGCTCCATTTTATTCAATATAAAATTTGGATCGGGACAGTTGGAAAGATATTTTTCCTGCTCACTAATAGCACAAACCCCTGGAAAATCGCCCTTTTTCAAATACATATCACCAATTACCTGAAAGTGAAGATGGGGAGGCCAATTACCGTTTTCGTTGAAATCTCCAAAATGAGCAATTATTTCCCCCCGATTAATATATTGTCCCTCGTGTAATTGAGCTAAATCGGATAAACTTACATGGCCATATAAAGTATGAAATACAACAGTCTCCAACTGATGTTGCAAAATAATGGTAGCTCCGTAATCCCCCTCATTGTTATTAAAAGCAAAACTGTGCACCATTCCACCGACAGGTGCAAATACTTCCGATCCTACTGGACCCCAAATATCTATTCCAAGATGAAGAGTCCTTGGCTCTTTGCCATTTGAAAAATGGTCCATATTGTAAATCGCTCTATTCTCAGCATATCCGCCTATACCATATTTAGCACCAGATTGTAGCAGTTGAGTCTGAATATAATTAGAAAGTGGTTGACTTTCTTTTATCCCAGCTTGCGCTAACACAGGATTATCGACTGATAAATTCAATCGACAAATTTTATCCGCTGTAGCAGAAAAATCAACTACCGGATGAAATTCCTCCCGATGTTTTTGTAATAAACTACTTATTTCATTCATAAAAAATTTCCCTGTTATTAACAGGGAACTCAAATATATAACAGTAATGATAGAATTGATAGAAATGATTTTCAATCCAATACTACGTAATTTATTTTACGCTATGCTGCTTAAGAAAAAATGATTTTTCGCATTTTAAAAAAACCATTGGATGGAAAATAAAAAGATTGGCTATGCTTTTTTAAATCACCACATTCACCATCTTATTCTTTACATAGATAATTTTTTTAGGCGCATTTCCCTCTAACCATTTTTTAATCACTTCATTCTGCAAAATGATTTGTTCAACATCCGCTTGAGAAGCATCCAAAGAAATGACAATATTTGTTCGAACCTTTCCATTGATAGAAACTGGATATTCTTTTGAACTTTCCACCAGCAAGGCAGGATTAAAAACTGGATAAACAGAACCCTTACTATCACCTAATGCAGGTGAAATAGTTGACCCTAATAAACTACAAAGTTCTTCACTGATGTGAGGAGCATAAGGAGATAATAATAATAACAAGGGTTCTAAGATTTCTTTTTTGTGGCATTTCATTTCTGCTAGTTCATTTACACAAATCATGAAACTACTCACTGCCGTATTAAAACTAAATCTTTCTGTGTCTTCTTCAATTTTTTTAATCGTTCGATGAAGCACTTTTAATTCAGCATCCGTAGGCTTTTCATCATTCCAAACCTTTCCCTTTAGATCGTCATAAAATAGTCTCCAAAGTTTACGTAAAAAACGATGAACCCCTTCAATACCCTTTGAATCCCAAGGTTTACTTTGCTCTACCGGTCCCAAAAACATTTCGTACATACGGAATGTATCGGCACCAAATTTATCTACTAATACATCTGGATTAACCGTATTGTATTTTGACTTTGACATTTTTTCAGTTTCAACACCGCAGATATATTTACCTTCCTCCAATATAAATTGAGCAGCAGCATACTCTCCATTCTTCCATTTTTTAAACTGTTCTAGATCCAATTCAACGCCATCGACCATGTTAACATCCACATGTATTTGATCAACTTCACAGGATAAACTAGTTAAGCCAGTAGATGATTTTTCATCCTCACTGATTACACTTCCAATCCTATTGGATGACATAAAAATATTGGTATTTCTTACTCTGAAAACAAACCTACTACTACCTTGAATCATTCCCTGGTTAAGCAATTTTTTAAATGGTTCGTCATGTCCAATATAACCTAGGTCGAATAGTATTTTTGTCCACATACGACTATAAAGCAAATGCCCTACAGCATGTTCAGTACCTCCAATATAAATATCTACCTGCCCCCAATAATCACTGGCCTTTTTATCGCAAAAAGCGTTTTGATTTTTAGGATCCATGTAACGAAGGAAATACCAAGATGAGCCAGCATAACCAGGCATAGTCGATGTTTCACGTCTAGCCGATTTTTTATCTTGAAGATTTACCCAGTCAGTAATATTAGCCAGCGGGCCTTCTCCATCTGGACCAGGTCCGTAAGTGTCTACATGAGGTAATTCCAAAGGCAATTCAGCAGCATCCAATGGCAAGGCAATACCATCGCTCCAAATGATGGGAAATGGCTCCCCCCAATAACGTTGACGGCTAAATCCAGCATCACGCATTCTGAAATTGACTTTACGCGTTCCAATACCCATCTCCTCTAATTTATTTATCGCCACACCGATGGCATCCTTCATCATCAGTCCATTCAAAAATCCAGAATGATGTAAGATGGCTTCTTTAGTTGGATTAGCCGCTTCGCCAGTAAAATGCTCGCCAATAATATTAGTAATAGGTATATTAAAATGACGCGCAAATCCAAAGTCACGCTGATCACCACAAGGCACCGCCATAATAGCTCCTGTTCCATATCCTGCCAAAACATATTCTGCAATCCAAATAGGAATTTCCCTTCCATCGAATGGATTGATGGCATAAGCTCCGGTAAAACATCCTGTAATTTGCTTTACTTCGGCTAGGCGTTCCCGTTCACTTCTACTTTTTACATAGGTCAAATATTTTTCTATTTCTTCTTTTTGATTGGCAGAGGTAATTTGGCTAACCAATTCATGTTCGGGGGCTACTACCATAAAATCTACACCATAAATTGTATCTGGTCTAGTGGTATAAACTCTTAATGGAGTAGAAAAATTTTTGATAGCAAAATCCATTTCAGCACCCTGACTCTTCCCGATCCAGTTCTTTTGCATTTCCTTCATTGCATCACTAAATTCAATCCTCTCCAATCCTTCCAATAGTCGATCAGCATATTCCGTTATACGCAAATACCACTGACGCATTTTCTTTTTCTCTACCAAATGGCCACCCCGCTCACTTACTCCATTGACTACTTCATCATTTGCCAATACAGTTCCAAGCGCCTCACACCAATTTACTTCGCCATAAGCACTAAAGCTCAAGCGGTATTCCATTAATATTTCTTGCCTTTCTTTATCAGCAAACAATTTCCATTGCTCTGCAGAAAACTGATACGCTTTATCACCTGGACAAACATGATGCTTATTTCCTTCTAGTTCAAAAATTTTCAATAAGGTTGCAATACGTTCTGCTTTATTGGAAATTCGATTATACCAACTATCAAATATTTGTAAAAAAATCCACTGCGTCCACCTATAATAATCAGGTTCGCTTGTTCTTACTTCTCTATCCCAATCATAACTAAATCCTATCTTATCAAGCTGACCTCTGAAGGTGGAAATATTTTTTTCAGTCGTTACAGAAGGGTGTTGGCCAGTTTCTAAAGCATACTGCTCAGCAGGAAGACCAAAGCTATCATAGCCCATTGGGTGCAGTACATTAAAACCTTTCAATCTTTTATATCGACTATAAATATCACTTGCAATATATCCCATTGGATGGCCTACATGTAGACCAGCCCCACTTGGGTAGGGAAACATGTCGAGTACATAATACTTAGGTTTAGAAGAATCGTTAGAAACCCTATATACTTTATTTTCCTTCCAGTTGCCTTGCCACTTTTGCTCTATGTCATTAAATCTGTATTCCATCTATTCTTATCGATTGTATATTGATTGTTACTATATTAGCCCAGTAGCTATTCATCAGCAAAAGGGAAATTCTAAGACCAATCTATCCGCTAAAAAGATTAGGTCAATAAAAGACTAAAAAGGTAATTAATTTGTAAGGGGCAAAAATACAGTAAAGCAGGTAAAATTTGTTACTTTTGCTCGGTTGACTGAGTGAAATTTTAACTTAATTTCACCTAGTCAAATAATTAAGCCCTTTCTACTTACAGCTTATATATAAATAGTAAGAAAAATATAATTAACCCATGGCTCAATTTGGAAAATTAACCACCTCTAAGCGCAATAAACCATCCTATGGATACGCCATTATTGGAGTAGCGCTAGTTTTATTTTTATTTGGCATAGTAGGCTGGTTGTTCTTAAACCTAAAAAAATCAGGAGAGATGTTCAGGGAAAATATTCAGGTACATGCCTGGATAACCCCTGCTGCTAGTAAAAAACAAGTGGACTCACTCCAAAATTACCTTGCTTCACTTCCCTACGTGAAATCTTCAGAGTATGTAACCAAGGAGAACGCCATCCAAAAATGGAATGCTGAAAACGATAGCTCCTGGAAAAAATTCATTACTAACAACCCCTTACCTGAAAGTATAGATTTTTTTGTAAAAGCTGACTACATGAACAAGGATAGTCTGAGTGTATTGAGCAGTTTTCTTGAAACTAATTTCAGTGGAACAATTTCCGAATTTCAATACCCTAAAGAAACTGTTGGTTATGTCAGTTCTTACACAAAATATATTGCTGCTGGTATATTAGTATTTGCGATTATACTTTCTATTATCGTAATTATTTCAATAGATAATACCATCCGTTTAGCAATGTACAGTAATCGTTTTTTAATCAAAACAATGCAAATGGTAGGGGCTACAAGAGGCTTTATTGCTAAACCACTCAATATAAAAGCAGTCATTAATGGCTTAATCGCAGCATTTATTGCCATTATAACT
>Ga0222712_10001800_pt1 | contig 25670 bp, 15 predicted proteins | sample C33_657DmetaG_FD_165043 | JGI IMG/M metagenome (GOLD analysis project Ga0222712, IMG submission 165043) | Estuarine water microbial communities from San Francisco Bay, California, United States - C33_657D | ecosystem: Environmental > Aquatic > Marine > Unclassified | place: USA: California... | reverse complement strand
CCCTCAGCGCGCTGATTTGGGATACTGATTCTTCGACCCATGGCGCGAGCATCGTGGTGGCTTCGTCGGCCTTCTTCTTGATGACCCCTACGCATACCAAGCCGCTCTGAGTTACGCCCAGTTTAGCCGGTTTCAACTGCCTCAGTTGCTCTCCCTGCCGGACATAATGCTTCTTGTTAACCAAGATCCTGTATCCGTCCTTAACATAGGCAACAGACCTAGATAGCACCTCTACCAATGGCAGCGAACTTGATACGCACACATTAACGTACTGATCGTACTCGTCTCCCATAGGGAAGCTTGCGCAGGCAAAGGCGCTTTCGATATCGTCGAAAGGCCCAGCGTCATCATAGTCTGGGGCGTCCGAGTATCCGTCGTAAAAAAAGTACCTGCCTCGCCAGGAGAATACCGTCCAATATCCGCCATAACAACCGCCGCCTTCGTAGTCCGTGTAGAACAGAGTCTCGGCTCCTTTGAGATCATCGTATCCGAAGCATGTGAGCTCGTTAAGTTCGTCAATATCTGCCTCGCCAGGCTTGCACCCCAGAATCTTTTCAAGGGCCACCTTGCACTCCTGATCAGCTAGGAGCCTTTCCCATCTATATTTCGTTCCTGACATGTTAAGTCTTACACTTGGATCTTTAACTCAAGAAATCACCCAGGTGAGAATCGCCAGTCCGAGCACAATAACGCTGGCGCAGCCGCCCGATCTGGGGTCGGTATAGGTCACGCCTGGAGGTCGGGGCTTAGTCTTCTCGGACCGGTAAAACCAGTGTTCGGCCAGCTTGGCGTCCCGCTTCGAATACCACATAAACATAGCGATTTGGGCGTCGTGATAATCCGCTTCGGCGGCCGATTGAATCAGAGCAAGGCCAAGGGGAATATTCTGAGGCACCTCCTTACCAATCACCAACTGCATCCCCTTATCAGTACGTGACTTAGCCTCTTCGTTGGTCATGACAGTAGACTGTCAGCATCGAAGTGTAAGGCAATACCAATCTTCAACTATTTGCAGCATATCCGACAGCCCCTTAGGTCATCTGGGTGAACCTGAGCGCACCTTTAACCTCGACCCGAACGACCCTCACCCCGACGAGCTCCGCATCCTCAGGTTCCCGTTGCCGACGAACTGATTAAGGAAGATTAGGTCGGGATCTGCCCCATAACTTAGAGCGTTCCGCCCCTACCCTGCGAAATGCATGATTTTTCGGAGCACCGCGAGCCGCGGATCTGGCTCAGGCGACTCGATGCCGCCACCCGTGGCCGTGATGCCGCCGCATTCGTAATTCCTACCGTTGATTCTCGCCCTGAAGGTCCAGGTATTCTTTGGCCAGCCCGATTCTAACTTCCATTCATGTGCGTTAGATTGCTCCAACCGATCGATGATGTCATCAAAGGCCCCTGCGCTCAGGGGTCTTTGACACGACCATGTCATTCCCGTGACGTAGCTATGCCGTTCGTGTCTGATGGTGCCGGCGGGCGGCGGACGTATCGAGGCTGCGGCTGCGAAGCCAGATCTAATTTCATAGGAGAAAGTTTCCTCACTACTTTCGCCTTGGAGATCGGCGAAATTATCCGGGATGACGCCTTGCGGACTTAACCACGGGCCAATCTTGCTGAACTCCCTGCAGTAACCGTCTTCGTCATAGAGCGTGCTCGCCGACCTGAGCACGAGAGGGCAAAGGGTAGACTGGTAATCATACCTTGCCAGAAATCGCAGCAGCCCGATGCGTGGATGGTTTCCCGGGACGACCTGACAGCCGCCGGCGTGAACGAATACCGCACCCCAACGGATGCGAACTCCTTCGCCTTCCACATATAGAGCAAGAGTAGGTACGTCCCTATCGTCCATTTGCGGCGCAAGGCCCCACTTGATACCGGGCGACTTCGGAGGAACGAAAGGCAGGCCACGATCTAGGTCATCTTCAATTGCTTCCCATTCTAAGGCCTCCCACCAACGTTTTTCCGGAGGCACTACCGAGGAATCGCTGACCCATCCGTCGAAGCCAACTGCTGCCAGCTCCTTGCTGAGACGGTAAGCCGCTAGACCTTCGGAAAAGATGGCACCGGGAGACGACGTCAAGTCACGCTCGTCGGGGACTGCTTCCGGGAATAAGCATTCAAAAGTCGTCGGATTGAGCGCGGCGCTCAAAGGGTCCAAGGTGAGCGGGCGAAGAAGCTCGACGACCATGGCCAGCTTCTCCGGCTGCTTCTCCAGGAGCAGTTCACGTCGCCAATTATTATCGTACTCCAACGTCAGAATGCCCTGCCCGTCCTCTTCGTTCCGGCGACCAGCCCAGCCGATCGAGGCTCGACGTTCAGGCAGTTCCCAGATGCCGGCTTCCGCGACTCGGCGCCAGAATAGGTCGGCATCGAAGCCAGCAATTGAACGAGGGCCAAGATTATCGCCTGCATGGTTCCAGTAATTAACCGACAATTCCATCTGCTCGAAATCGACTTCGATACCGCACCGGATGTCGTTCTCCTGATCGTTCAGCCGAAGACGGAGGCGACGAGGGGTCTTGTCGTCCGTCGGACGGACGGGCATCGGTGGACGCAACAGCTCGATGAGCTCGAACAACAAGGCGAGCCTGTCCGTCTGGTCATTAAGGATGATGTTTTTTCTTTCACGACCGCCATGCCTTATCGTCAGAAGGCTATGGAAGCGGTATTCGGCCGAGAAGTACGCCTGATGCCCTGCCGTCCACTCCTCCCAAGTCATCCATTCCCAAACACCCGCCGCCTCAAGTCGTCGCCAAAATACTTCCTGATCGAAGCTGACCACGACATCACCTAAGTAACCTTGCAGGCTAGCCTGCGACACGTCGAAATCGATTTCAACCCGATGGGACGGCGCCTCCACCCACATTGGCAGCCGCAGGTGGAAGTAACTACGTGGGGTGGACTCACTCATACCTCAGGATATGCTTCGGGGCGACCTTGATGCACATCCCAGCATCGGCTGCGATGAAGTGCTTAACCCGATAGAGGCTCTGGCCGGAGACAGCTGCCGTGAACAGACCGGGGCCGATGGCTAAAGCCAAATCCTCGTCGCGGTTGTTCAGGTAGCCCAGTATGCCGCCGAGGACAAACAGGCCCCAAGTGATTTTACGCCAGCAGGCCGTGTAGGTGACTTTCTGGGCAACTTCCATAGCCCCTTGATGACCGACTTCCGGATCGAGCTCAATATGTTTACACAAGAGTATTTACGGGCAGGCCTCAGTCGTCAGCCTTGGGCGTCTGATCATGTCAGACACCACCCACCAAAGGGACAAGGGGTCAGGCCGCTCCCTGTTGGGAGACGCGACTAGATTCAGAGGTTTCGGCCATATTTAGTCACACCCTTGACCATGGAGCGGCCTGACCCCGTTGGCTGAGTGGTTTATGTCAGGGGGTATCTGCGGTCGATGATCTCGACCTTACTTGGACGATGCGTCCATGGCCCGTCGTCACCGTCTCATCTCCAACCAAGGCGCTTACCACGTCTACAATCGCTCCGAACTCGGCCAGCCGATCTTCGAAACCGATGCCGCTAAACAAGTCTTCCTAGAAACCATCTTCGCAACGGCCAGTCGCTTCGCCTGGCAGCTTCACGCCTTCGCGATTATGACTAATCACTTCCACCTGGTCCTGACCACTCCTCGGGGCAATCTCAGTGAAGGGATGCACGCCCTCCAGTCGGCCTTTGCAAACAAGCACAAGGCCTTCCGCGGCTCGATCGGCCACGTCTTCCAGTCCCGATTCGGTTGCGCGCACTACCCATCGGGCCCTTTAGCGGCTCGCAAGATTGACTACGTCCACCTCAATCCAGTCCGGGCCGGCATCATCACGCTCGAAGAGCTGGGAGACTACCGCTGGACCAGCTGTCGCGTCCTACGTCGCCCGAAAGAAAGGGGCGACCTTACGCTTGGCCTAGCTCTCACTAGAATGCACGGGCTGAGGGATGATCCTGCGGGTTGGGACGCCTACGAGGAAAGACTCCGTTTCGCCCTCGCGACCGAGGAACGTCCGGCAACCGCCGAAGAACTGTTCGGGCTTGTGCGCAAAGAAAAGGCGGGGAGACGGACGGACGACGTCCTTTTCCCGGCCATCACCGGGAAAAGCCGTGAGCTACTACTTAAAGAAGAGCACGCCCGCTGGGAAGGCGCGTTCCTAGATGCTCTCGCTTCCTTGGGCCGAGCCGAAGAGCAATTGAACGCACCGCCTAAGGCGCAGGCTTGGAAAGTCGCCCTCGCCAGACAATTGCGTGATGCACACGGGATCAGCACCTCATGGCTGGCGAGCCGGATGGGTTTGGGCTCGTCGTCTTACCTCAGAAAACTGCTCTGCGCGAACTAAGGGGTCAGGCCGCTCCCTATTGGGAAGCGTGACTAGATTCAGAGGTTTCGGCCATATTTAGTCACACCCTTAACCGTGGAGCGGCCTGACCCCTTTCTCGGCCAACTAACTATTTAAATAAAGAAATTTATGGAACCAATCGAAGATACAGACCGTCATTTATGCGAGCATTGCGGTTACGCTGGTCAAGTCCGACACTTCCGGAAGCCGGGCAAGTCCGGGCCTAACTTCGTTTGTCCAAGCTGCTTTTTTTTGACAGACACATACTATTTGTACTTGGAAAACAAAGCACGTTCGTCGCCGCCTTCTGATGAAGAATTTCCAGGGATGGCCTTCCTCAGGAAAAAGCACCTCTCACCCGAATTATTCTCGGAATATTCGCGGATAGAAAAGCAGATCAATGCACGGAGAGCCTCCGCGATACAGCCATCGAGCGGCAGCTGCATGCTTCTGGCCGTTGGCTTACCGACGGGGTTAATTACAATCTGTGGATTGATGAGCTAAAGGGCCGGCGCCTGAGAGGGCCTATGGGGTCAGACCTTATTAATATGACCGGACACAGTGTACTGCCAGCCGCCTACACTTTCGGCACAAGGCCGTCGGCAGTTCGTACGTAAAGAGTGCCGTTGATTTCTATCCGGTGGCCTAGGGGGACGAGGTTGGTACAGAGTTTGACGAAAAACTCGTCGGGGAAGTCGCCACCGACCGAAACAGTCGAACCAGCTTCAGGGCTGCCTAGGTTGCCTGCCTCGAAGCTATCCGAAGCGAGGTCGAGGATTCTATCCGCATCATTATGGTCGTAAGGCCCGCCTATCTGACCGTTGCCATCGCTCTCGAAGTACTTTCCAGCGTAAAGATAATGCACGTGGTCTTCCACCTGATCGTCTGCGCCGCTACTGAAATAAAAGACGCATTCGCCCTTCTCCTTGATGGCCTGCTTAAGCACATAGGGATAATCATCGTCGCTCAGCACCTTAGCGCCATCAGGTCCTTCCTCAAGATATTCAGTCGCATGCTCGACCGCATACGCTAAGACGACCTCGCGCAGTCCACTCATCGCTAGGACGTCTTTCCAATCAGTGAAATCGTTCATGGATAAAGTTCTGTTTAGTGTAGGCGACTATTGGCGCACCAGGCCGGCCTTGGTACGGAGGTAGAGGGTGTCGTTGATGAGGAAGGTCTTCCCGACCTCGACCAGTTTGGTGCTACGGGGGCCGATGAAGTCATCCGGGAGCGCCCCCGAGGCGGCGGAGTAGAAGCCCGGAGTATCCTGGTCTACGGCCATGGACAGAATGGAGTCGGCGGCTTCATCCAGGGAGTCGAACGGACCGTTGATGCCGCCATAGTCACACCACCAATAGAGCCCGGCAAAGACACGTACGTCGGTGCTGCCGCGCTCACCTTCGGCATCCTCTAGGCTGAACTCGGTATTACCGGCCTCGATTGCCTCGGCGGCCATGAACCTAAGGTCCCGATCATCGTCAGGCAGCCCTTCGCCCTCCTCGATTTGGCCTTCGGCGAGGCCATAGGCCAAGAGGGCCTCGCGGAATACAGCGGTGCCGATGGCACTCTTCCAATCATGGATGTCGGACATGTGAAGCTAGGCGGGGACGAAGCCAGCCTTAGTCCGGACGTGCATGACGCCGTTAATCTTGAACTCATTATTACTTCCCGCCGCTTCCTCAAAAAGCTCCCACATCCGATCCGAGGAGAGGCAAGATGACGCCCCAGTGAAAGTATCGCCACACCCGCCTTCGATGATGCATCTAGCGCCATCTTCAATGGTGTTAAATGGACCGCAGAGAGTGACTGGCTCTGCCCAATCGGTTACGTAAAACTTTCCGGCCACCTCTTGCACTGTCGAGCTGGCTGGCTGGCCATAATAATTTTCAAAATAAACCGAGAAAACTGTGCGGCCTTCAGATCGCACAAAACCTACCGCCAATTCATGTAGCTGTCCCTCGTCTTCATCTGACAATTCCTCCTGTGACCACCGCGAGTCCGTTTCCTTGAACGCAAGGACTGAATCCCAGAACGCCTTGTCAGCCTTAATTTCATTCCAGTTCTCGGGAATCCAGCTCATTAGATTATTAACTTAGAATCCCACTCCTTACACGACTATAAACGCCTACTATTTCTGGCGCCATGGGCTAATAGAGGCTCAACCCTCAATATTATAGCCCGGTCCCAATATTTGGGTCCTAGGTAATTACCTTCTCTAGCAGCCGGCTCTCAATCGCGGAAACAAAGTAGGTTCGGAGGCGCTTGACCATGAGCCGATCTTTAACCAAGACGCCGGCCTCTAGGTTCGTGCGCTGGGCGTTACCGGTGAAGTTAGCTGAGGTCACGAGGGCCTCCTTGCCGTCGATGATGACGCACTTGGAGTGCATTACGGCTTTCCCGGTGTCGTTCGTTTTGAGGGCAGGCGGGTAATAGTATATCTCGGGAAGCCTGCATCCTGCCGGCCAATTAAAGGTCGAGAAGACGTACTTGAACTTCTCAATCAAACCAATGTCCGTGGTCGTATCGTGATCCTTGCGCTCGATGTTGACGCAGAAGGTCACCTTGAATTCCGGATTGGCCTGCATCTTCGCCGCGAGAGCACCGAACAAGGCCTTACCGTTAAAGAAAGCGTAGCCGGCGATGATCAGTTCGTCCTGTGCGAGGTCGACCATGCGGTGGAACATGGTCTCGGTCGAGGTCACCTCGGCGCCCTTCATATGCGGGCCAGTCAGGATGAGCTCGAAGAGCCGCTCGGGGTCCGGCTCGGATACTCGGGCCTCATAGATTGCGTCCAATAGGACAGCCAACTGTGGGATGCTGAAACCGGACGCATGAGCCGCGTTCAAGTCGGCCCAGGCGGCCTCCCATGAGTTCCCGCAGATAGAGCGCACATCGGCCTCAGACAGGCCCGCGGAGAGACGGCCTCCTTGCAGTGAGGTAGCTAGGTCCTTGAGCGTGGGCTCGCTGAGCTTATTGAATCCAAGTAATGCCATCGTCTTCAGGCGAAGAAGGCCGCCTCACGGTTGCTCAGGGTGGGCACGACAAGAGAACGGTCCAGCATGTTGTTGAACTGCTCGCAAGAGGTCTCGGCGATCAGCTGGCATCCGTGGCAAGCGCTGCCCAGCAGGTTCTGGGCCCCTTCCGACCTCGGGTCATGATTGGAGCACACCGGGTCATTCGAGCAGAGCTTGCCGCCCTGAAGTGCACGCAGGAAGTGACGGTCAATCTTACGGCCCGCCTCGATGAGGCCACCCAAGGTACCCTCAGCATCGCTGGAACCAGTATAGATGAGGATGCCGTAGCAACCCTCCATGCCGACGCCGCCATAGATACGCTCACGTAGCGAGGACATCGGGTAGCCGCAATCGAGGGCCAACGAGGTGATCAGCATGTGCGCCAGAGAATGCAGCATATAGTAGGCTGCCCCTTCAAATTGGCGATCAAGCGTAGGGCGCTCGTCTTTCCAGACCTTGAAGCCGTGGCTAAGCACCTGCTCGCGATCCTTGACCGCCTGCTTCTCCAACCAAGCCTTGATGACATCCGCCTTGAACTGAATGAAGATGCCTTCGCCACGGTTCTCGACCGTCGGGAGCCACTCCAGACTACGCGCTAGCGAAGCCGGCTTCAAGCCGCCCACGGATGATTCACCGTCCGACTTCGGGGGAATCGGATCGAGGCGGGTGAACCCATACTGGGCCACGACCTCGCGGAGGCGGTGCACGAGCACGATATCTTGGACACACGACAGGGCCGGGCGATTCCATGCGTCCTTGGGCAGCTTACGGGCGAAGAACTCGCCGTCCGGCTTGTCGGCAGACCTCTCGACCTGAGCGCCGGTAAATGCCTGGAACTCCGCGCCTTTGACAGAGAGCTGAGCGGCTGGCGCTCCGGACTTCACGGCCTCGATGGTCGCCATCACGACAGCCGGGGCGATGCCCTCGAAGTCGATGGCGAGATCAGGTATGGTCAGGAAACTCTTGAGCACTTCGACACTAGGCGCGACCTGCAGGGTCTTCCAATGCTTGCGCACCAACGCCACGATCGGGTCTTCGGCGACCGGAATCGAGATGACCGACTGAATCAGCGGGAAGTAGGCATTGGAGGCGCTTCGGGTCAGAAGGCGCAGCGGCTGTGTGCACTCTTCGTCTGCATGGAGCCCCAGCCATGGACGTTGCCCTCGGCAATGTCCGAGCGGCGGAGATTCGGTATTGGGTACGGCCGCATCGCCTAGGCCTCGTTCTCTTCCACAGGAACAGCGGATATGAATGCGGCTGATATCGCCGGAGCTTCCTTCTTCTTCGATGAACAGCTCTCCGGCATCACAGCCAGGCCCGCGGTGCACGTAACCCTTCCACTCAACATCAGAGATGTGGCCACGACGGCATGCCGCTACGACGCGAATGGGGACGGCAGAGTGCTTCTTGCCGTCGATTCGATAGGTCTTCTGGCCGTCGAGCATGCTCCTGTGGACGAGCGGGCGGCTGCGGCGCTCTCCGCGATAGGTCACATGATTGACGACGAACCACTGAGGGAAGATCCAGCCGGTGACCCTGCTGGGCGGGGCATTCTCGCGCTCTGATTTAGGCGGAGGCGTCCGCAAATAAAGGCCAGGCGCGTGCTTGATATCAGAACGTTCCAGCGACTCCTTCACCTTTTCCAGTAAACGGACCTCGGTGATGCGGCATTGGTGCTCATGCTCACCGTAACGCCATTCCTCAAGGCCCCCCATGATGATGGAGTCATCGGGGAGATCCACGAGCGACCCTGGTCCAAAGCTATGGACCATCTGGCTCATTCGAATTTCTGGCTTATGCATGGGAATTTTAGTTTCTGGGGTTCTTGGCCTCGATGACGACGACGCGTTCGACGTCACGCATGGACCTTGGGGCTCTGAATCGACGCTCCTTCGCTCCGGCATCCTCAGCTTCCTTGCTCAGGAAATCGAGGATTAGGCGCTTGCCGTTATCTGCCGCACCTTCACGGCCGTAGATGATGAATCCGGAGTTGGTCCTAGCCTCCAGGGCGATGGCATGCCAATCGGAGATCAGGGAACGCGCAAGCTGGCGGACATGCTCTCGGATGGCGTCTCGATCAGCGTTGCTGAACTCGGCCATATGTTCGGCGGCACGCTCACCCAGGTAGAGGGCGAATTCATCGAGTTGCGACTGCGCGGACTCGATCTGCTGAGCGCCCTTGGGCGGCGTCAGCATCGGAACGGCATGGCGGCAGAGGCCGACCAGGGCGCCGGCCAAGGCACGGTCGAGGGCACGGGGCGAGAACGGGGTCACGCTCGAGGCCTCGACCGAACGGTAGAAGGTCGCGTGGAAGTTACTGAATCGCTCGTAGTGCGAACGGTCACGAGGACGGTGCGCGTTCAGGATGGTGACCACGAGACCGGGCTTGGTGTCTTCGCGACCGACTCGGGACGTAGCCTGAATGTACTCGGCGCTCGTCTTAGGCTGGCCCATCACGACCAACAGGCCGAGACGGGAGATGTCCAGGCCGACCGAGATCATGTTGGTGGCCAAAGCCAGATCCAACGAGTCTTCTGAGTTATGCGGCTTATCTAGGCGACGCTTGGTGTCGGCGACGTCCGACGTGCTGACACGCGAGGTCAGTTCCATCGGCTCACGGTTCTGTCGGTTTGCAAACAACCCGATGCGAGGCACAAGCCGGTCTCGTTCCGAATACTGTCGGATACGGTCATAGACTTCGTCTTCGAAGATGCGGCGGCTACCCCCGAGTTCCTTCAGGCTGTTGTAGTACGACAACAGGGTCATGTAGGGGTCGGCCGGGTGCTTGAGGCCGGCCTCGTCTAGCGCCCTCTCCTTCTGCTCCTTGCTCATCCCCTTGGTGTCCACCTTTATGGGTAACTGCTCGTACACCTTCTGGGCAGCAGCCATGAGTGCGTTCGAGACGCGCATGAGCATGACCTTTTGGTTTCGACCCTGAACGGATAGGCCGAGGTAAAGACGAGCCGGGGATTCGGAAGCAGTCACCGTCCTAGCGAAGAACGAATCGCGCCGGTCAGGTCCGGGCGGAGGGAAGACCATCGATTCCTTTCGCCCGAACAACGCACGGATCTGCTTGTCCGCTCGGCGGACGGTCGCCGTCGAGGCGACTATCTTGGGCAGGATCACCTTGTCACCGACCTTGCGCCAACAGAGTCGCTCGATCGCGCTCTCGTAAAGACCGGCCACCGTACCCAGCGGACCGCTGATGAGGTGAAGTTCGTCTTGGATGATGAGGTCTGGAGGCAGCAGGCCGCCCTGAAGGGGCAGGCCCGTCAGGGGATGCTTATCCACCTTGCCAAACATCGAACCGGCTTCGGCAATCCACGGCAGGGCCGCGAATTTATCCAAGGTCGAGATGACGAAACAAGGTACGCGGCGATATAGCGGCTCGTCGACGGCCACGATCGGCAGGGGCTGTGACTCGACCTTCGAGAAGTCACAGTGTTTGTTTACACAGCAGACAACCAAGTTAGTCGATTGATTAACATTCGGCCTTAAATGGAAGCTGTGCGGACTGAGCTTGCTTCCGCACCACGGGCACTTGTCCAAGGGCACGGGAGATTCGGCGCTCTCGGGATGCTGCATGAACTGCCTTACCCGGTAGCGAGCTGTGTGTTCGCCATCATCCTGGGCGCTTCCCAGCTTGTTCGGCGTCGCTGAGCTGCCCACCCAGAGCCCGACCTCGAAAGGCAGGGCGCCTAGATCGGCACGCTTCTTGCGCTCGAGCTCGAGAGCGCAGACGAGGCCGGCGGCACGACCGAGCTGGTCAATCGTCAGCAGGCGCAGGGTATAGCGCATGAGCACGCTGACACCAGCGTAGGACGGCTCGGTCGGATTGACCAAGCGGCGCATGACGATGGTGAACGCAGCCAAGCCGAGATAAGCTTCAGTCTTACCACCGCCCGTCGGGAAGAAGAGCAGGTCGACCGTCTTGCGCTCGGCATGCTCGGGATTCACTACCCCCTGGATGGACTGAAGCACGAATGCCAACTGGAAAGGACGCCAGGCCGGCACGCGCACCGAGGGGTGGTCGGGCTGAAGAGGGACGCCCTTGCCCACGGCGGTACGCTGGCGATTAGCCAGAGCCATGGCACGGTTCGCGATGCGGAACGCCTCGAAGGGCGCGCCACCTTGGGCGAGCAGCTTGATGCCGGCCTCGATTCGTCCCGCGGCATAGTCAGCGGAGTCCAAGAGCGATTTCCCCGTGGCCTTACGGTCGCGCGTATTGAGAGACTCGAGTCCCGAGCGCTGCTTGAGCACCCAGCTGCGGTATTCGGCGACGAGAGGGAGAAGCTTATCAGCCAAGGCTTTCGGGTCTTCGGTGGCGGCCAGGGCCTCCATGCCGAACTCGACGCCTTTGACTTCGCACGGAACGACCTTCTCGACCTCGGCGGTCGGCAGCCAGCGGGTCTTCACTTCCTTACACCCTTCGGATGAAGCGATGGCCAGGCCGGAGACGGCGTGGCCGACCACATACTCATGGGTATCCCGATAATGGAGGTCGGCGATCTTGTCGTCGAAGTCGGCGGAAGTGTCGCCGGGGCGAGACGGGCCGCGGAGGTCGGGGCGAGCCACGAACCCTTCGTCGCAACGTAGGGTCATCTCGGCCTGGAAGAGAGACATCACCACCGGGCTGATACCCTGCCCTGTCCGATAGTTGGCGATGAAGACCGAGACCGAGCGCGTACCGACGGGTAGACCTGGGTCGAAATGGGGGGTCGCAGCCGGCTGGACTAGGACTTCGACCATCACCGCGCCCCCCGTACCGCTGAGAGACGAGTTGGGCAGCGGAAACGACGCACGCTCTTTGGTCAGGTCGATTTTGGCGGTCGTCGTGCGGGGCGTGCGCTTCCAATGGCTACGGAACTTCACATCCTTCTCTTTACCTTCGCGAAGCACCTTGAACTCCTGCTCGCGGAGGATCTGTTCGTACTCACCCCAGCTGAATTCGAGATCCAGGGTCTTAGAAGATGCCGAGACTAGGACGCTCAGACCGAAAGAGGACTGCAGGCGGACCGGTTTGGCGGCGGTGCGGTCGGCATTACCCGAGCCGTCGGCTGACTGCTCGTCGGCCGAATTGTCGCCCGAGTCTTCCGTCTCCGAATCCGGCTCGTCGGCGGCCGAAGGATCCTTCGGCATGAGGAATCCCCCTAGGTAGAACTGCGCAGGGGATTCACCCAGGATTTCCTCCCGGAGGGCCGGGTCGCCCAGGCCTTGCAGAGGACCGATGAGGTCGAGTGCCAACGTCTCCGTCAGCTGCTTTCGGACTTCGATAGAGTTCATGTGTTAAAAATCAGAAAAGTTCGGGCCCGGAAGAGTCCTTGGACTTCTTCGGCTTCTTGGCCTTCGTGTCAGCCTTGCCGGCGGCAGGGGCTGCAGATTGCTCCGCCTTCAGACGCTCCGCATGCAACGCCAGCAAACGACGCAGGATCTCATCGCGGACCTCTTCTGTGAAGTTCAAGCGCACCGAGCCGGCGCTGCCGTCTTCGTTCTCATAATCGCCGCTGAACTCATATGCAGGCACGATGTCAGACCAGCCATAAGCATCCAATACAGCCTTATCCATGGCGGCGTGCCGATCACGCAAGCGAATGACTCCTGGAGAATGGTCATCCGGATCGTTGAAGCGATTGCCGAGCGGGGTCAGGCCTAATCCAAGGCTCACCATCCTAGAGGATCTCTCTTCATCAAAACGCTGGCCTGCCTCCTCAAGACCGGGAGACGATGGCGGGAAAGGGAAATTCTCGTAACAGGAAGTACCAGTGTAGCACAACCGGTCCTCTAAACTAGTTCCAAACATTCTTGCCCATAATTCATGAATCCGCGACTGAACTACAGCAAAGTGACCATATGAGTGGCTCGCAAATACGTAGAGGGAATCCGCATATACGCAACCAGGCGGCAAAAATGAGAATGTCAGATATTTTGCTGCCGCTCTATTGGCAACAAGAACCCTAGGGTGGCGATCCACTGCCTCATACATCTGAGGGTTAGTTGAAGAATGCTTCCACCATTCTAATGCGCGGCGACGGTACTTTACTGGATCTAACTTTGACCTTTCAGGTTTTACTTTTGTTTCGACTAAATCCCAAAGTTCGACGCACCGAGCTGCCTCGGCAGCTGGCATTTCTCCGAAGTCTATAATATACCGTTCGGGTTTAAATATTGGCTGATTGTTTACCTGCGCACCTCCTACATATACCTTAACAAAAGGTTTATATTCCGGGTGCTCTCCTAGTATTTCGTGCATTCTTACAATCGGAGTCGCGGCAGTACTGTCGTCGTCAAACGTGAAACCCATGCCTAAGACGAATGACCCCACGAATGACTGACCTATATTAGCATTAAGCGAACGCGGAGTGTCATCTACATCTGCGTCGATAAGGAACGAACTGATCTGGGTTGCTTGCTTACTGTCCAATGAAGGCGCAAGCCCCGATGAACCCTTTGAGATTCCGATCGTCGCAATTACAACGGCTGCCTTGCCAGGCCAGGCCACTCGTCGCTGTGCGTGGTAAATTTCCCCACCAGTCTTCCGAATCAAGGCAAGTGACGACTCGCGCGTATTGCCCTGCCTGATAGTCTTAGTCGAAATCAGGCACATTGTGCCCGGGCCGGTCAATCCCGCCGACTTAAGCAAGGTGAACGGCCTTGTGAAGAAGTGGGCGACCAAATCCGACATCCCAGACGACCCGGGAGTGACCACCTCGGCTAGATAATCGAGGTAATTCTCGGCGTTCCCTGCCGTCGCCGTATTCTTTCCTGCGAACGGAGGATTTCCCACAAATACTGCAAAGCCGTTCTTGGCGCCTGCAAACACTTCCGGAAACTCTAACTCCCAATGGAATGGAGCGAGGGGCTTGGATGCGAATCGTAATGCATCAATTTCCTTCCGTTCGGGAGAGCCAGGAAGCAGGGCTTCGGCGAAGCGATCCGTATACCTATCACGCGCTTCGTTGCGGGCCTTATCCTTCTCCTGAGAGAACCAGATGTAGACGAGGAGGTCCCCCGCCTGCTTGGCTTTCATCATCTTGCGGTCGGCTTCCGCGAGCGTGACCTCGAGTTCGAGCGTCCGGTCTGCGTCCAGGTTACGCAGCATGAGTCGCGCCTGGACGGCTTCTTCGACTTCGCGGTCGAGCGTGCGCAGCTCAGGGAGAATCGATCCGCCCTTGGAAAGGTCCCAATGGAACTTGCGGATCTGTTCCTTGGACATGCCGACAAGCGCATCCCCATGCTTCAAGGAGTGATCCATGAAGGTGAACGGGTGGTCCTTGGAGATGGTCAGGAGCCACATGGACATCTTGGCGAGGTCCACGGCGGCGGGATTACGGTCCACGCCGTAGATACATCGCTGCGCGACCATGCGCATGGCTACGAACACGCGGTCGTCAGCTCCCAGCTTCTTACAGGGGTCTTTATCTGGGTACGCTCCCCAGGCTTCGAGCAACTTGTCAGAAAGCTGACGCGTGGCCTCCACGAGGAACGCACCCGAGCCCATGGCCGGGTCACAGACGGTCATGCTGAGCACGGCATCGGGATCCGGCTTGTGGCCCATCCGCTTGAAATGCGGCTCAAATGCCTTGGCGACCAGCGGACGAGTCAGCTGCTGGGGCGTATAGTGGCTACCAGACTTACGGCGTTCTTCGCCCGGCTGGAGCGTAAGCCCGCCTTGGGTCAGAGGACGCGGAGTGATGTCGCGTCGAATGCGATCGGTGAGGGCGTCCAGAATCTCCCCATGGTCCTTGGCCGCCTTGATGGCAGCGCCGGCCTTGGCGTTCGGCTTCCACCCGGTCAGTTCCTCGATAAAGGTGATCCGCTTGGCGCCCTCGAGCGCCATCAGTTCATCGAGCTCGCAAGCGGCGGGCGCCTGAGCGCCCTTGAGAACCACGCAGGCTCCCTTGGCCTGATAGACCGAGAAGCCCATCATCGTCTCGTAAACCACGCCGATGTTTTCGACGCTGAGCGCACGATAGGAGATACGTTCGCCGCCAAGGACGAGGAGCGAGCGTAGGACGCTGTGGATGATGGCGTCGGAAACCAAAGGCTGGTTGCCGGCCTCGTCACGGGACAAGAACGGGTAACGCTTTGGGTCGAAGAGGTAGCCCAGACGAGCCGGCATCTTCAGCTGCGGGTGATCGCAGCCGTTATAGACGAGATTGAAAGTCGTGAGCAGCTGACCCCAGGCGCCGTAACGCTTGTCCATGTTGACTCCATGCTTCTGGGCATCGTCACGCAGTCGCTCAAAGAGCCCATGCACCGAGTAGTTCCGCGACCAGAGCGCGCCGGCCGGCATCACGCCTTTGTCTTCCGCGAAAAGCAGGAAGATCAGACGCATGAGGACAGTCAGCAGGCCATGGTAGACCAGCTCGGGGTGTTCGCGGAGGTATTTGCCCAGCACCTTACCGCGCGCGTCTTGGTCCGCGGTCTGGATGCCCTTGATGAGTTCGTAAAGGGCGCCGAGCACCTGCTCAGCCAGTTCTTCAGAGACCTTATTCTGCGCCTCGCGGGACTTTTCCAAAAGGGCCGGCAGACGGACATTGACCGGCGTATACGACGCCAAGACGCGCGTATACGAGAGCAGCATGTCCAAGGCCGCGACTACCTTGCGGCCTTCGACCCCTCGCATGGCCGCCAGAGGGAAACCGATGTGACCGGAGTTTTCGGCCTTGGGCGCGTAGATAAGGTGAATCTCCACATCGGTAGCAACGATGCCGATCTGGACACCGGTATCGCGGAGCAGACGGTCCATGCGCTGGACCAAGCTCGCATCCCAATCCGAGCTATCACGGGATGAACGAGCGGTCAGATTGTCGGACCCAGGCAGATAGTTGACGAGAATTAGGGGCTTATCGTCCTCACCGTAGAGCACGTGCGTCGGCGATAACGACACTTGAAATGCCGGTATGTGGACCGTGAGACTATCGGGCACCTTTCGCTTACCGTGCGCCCAGGCAAATGACTCAGCTGGCCACTCGAGGAACCTCTCCGCGATAGCTTCGAATGGAGGCAACGTCTCGGTCTTTTCGCCATCGGCGTCCTCTCCTTCGAAGAACGTATCCTCCAACTTCGCCTGTAGTGCTGTCAGCGTGCCAGCATCAGACGGCAAAGGGATATCGGATTCGGTGAGGGCGGTTGCCGAGACCACGAGGCCCTCTGGCTGAAGGAGCCCTATCCATTGCTGGTGGGCTTGGAATACTGGGTTGTCAGCCATATCAGTTAGTCTTGGGCCAGAGGTAGGCCAGTCCTACAGGCTGTACCTGAGCGGAGACGACGTCGTAGTAGCCGCGAACACGGAGAGGCTCCGATTCGAGTTCCGCGGGGAGTTTCTGGAGGCGGGCACGCATGTAGTTGCGCTCGCTCCTGAACTGACGCTCGTCGTCCTTGGTCGGCTTATCGCCCAGTTGGAGGTGAAGCTGTATGGCATCCGGGTCGTCGAGGGCCGCCTTGATTCGGGCCTGCTGCTGGAGGAGGATGTCGCGCATCACCTTCTCCTCGGTGTCGGCGCGCTGCTTGAGCGCCTTGCGGGCGGCGGACTCCTCGGACTTGGCTCGCTTGTTAAGGAATTCCTTGAGCTGCTTTACGTCTCCTTGGATACGGCCGAGGAGCTTCTTGAGGACGTGATTCGGGATCTTCGGGGCGGTGCCAGAGAGGGCATCTTCCATGATCGCCATGGTCTTCTCCTCTTCGGCGTCCGAGTAGGGCTTGAGTTCCGTGGAGCCCTCGGAAATGCGAGCCGTCACGAAGACCAGCTGCTCATGGAGGCGGCAGGCCTGATGGCCGACGATGAGGATGCGCCCGATCAGGACGACGCGCGGGATGGAATCTTCGGTCTGGGAAAGGCAGGCACGGGACAGGTCGTTGTTCACGAAGCCCTGGGTGCGGAAGCGGTCAAGAAGACGTCGCACCAGCTTGTGGTCGAGGTGCACCTGCGTGACCGAGTCGTCGATCTTGTCGACCGGGTCGAGGACGATGGGCCGGATGGGGGAATTCTTGCGCCAGAGCTCTCCCTTGATGCCGTCCTTCGGAGGAAGACGCAGCGTATCGAGCGTGGCGGACCAGCTGCCATCGACGTCCATCTTGCCCAGGCTGTCTGGGAGCACGTACTGGTCGGGACCCTCGGCGCTGGGCGCCTTGGTGATTCGACCCATCTGGAGCTTCTCGCAGGCGACATCCAGCGCGGCGAGGAGATGGTCGGACCGAAGCCCAATGGACTCTCGGGATTCAGCGAGGCAGTCGCGCATCTCGTCGATCGACTTCTTGATCTCGTCTCGGCGGCGGGTGCACTCGAGCTCGGACTGAATCGCATCTTTCTGACGCTTTTCAAAATCGATACCAGAAATCTCTCCCGTCAGTTCCTCGAGTCGATCGCGCTGGATACCGGTCTTAAGGAGGTTAGCGGCTCGCTCTTCCAGCACCTTCCCGGCTGTTCCCAATTCCTTACGGATACGCTCACCCTTCTGGACTAAAACCTGAAGGATACGATCCTCTGGACGCTGTGCGTAAATGAAGTAGCGGCAATAAACCGTATCTGCTGGCTGCATCTTACGGTCGATTCGTCCGTTACGCTGTTCGAGCCGACCTGGATTCCACGGAAGGTCGAAGTGGATGAGGTCGCTACAATGCGCCTGTAGGTTTAGGCCCTCACGGGCAGCGTCATTGCAGAGCAGGATACGAACCGGCTCCTTCTTGGGATCCGTGTTGAACGCTGCCTTGATGGCTTCGCGTCGTTCGTCGGAGGTCGACCCCTTGTAGACCTCGATGCGGAAGTCTTCGCCGTCCGTCCCGACAATGGCGGACTTAAGGTTATTATGCAGCCAAGTGAGCGTGTCTTCCCACTGCGTGAAAAGGATGAGCCTCTTCTCATTCCACTTAGAGCCGCGGACCGGGCCAGATTGCCCAGGAACACCCACTCCGGAGCACATCGTCTCCTTGATATGCTTCATTAACCAGACCACGCGGCTATCGGCCTGGCTTTCTGCCTTGGCGGAGATTTCCAGCATTTTCCCGAGCAGTCTCTGCTCCTCCTTGACGTCTGCCTTGGCTGAATCACCCGCTGAGACGAGCGTGGCTATCGCGACCCCGCCCTCTTCAACCGCGAACATCTCTTCCTCCGTCAGCCCTGCTCGGTCGCTGTCGTAGTCTATTCCTCCCCCCGTGAGCAGCTGCTCGTCGTCATCGCTCAGTTCCCTAGCGGAAGCAGCCTCGCCAGCCCACACCCTCGTCATCGTCTCGTTGTGCTTACGAAGCGTGCGGCTGAAAGCCTTGGGCGATGAGAAAAGACGCTGTTGGAGACCGGACATCACAATAGCGGCCGCAGACTGTTTGCTCTTGGGCAAGCCGGCGACTCGACGCTGGCGGACCTGTCGGTATTCGTCCAGAAGGGCGGGCAGCACGAGCTCGGGAGAGTCGAGCGGCAGCCTATCGATAACCACTGCAGGCGTCTCGCGTTTCGGGAAACCACCGCCGGTCACCTCGCGGATGTCTTCCTTGAGGCGACGAACCATGATGCTTTTGATAGCCGGATTATCGTGCTCGACCTTGGTGCCACGGCAGAAGCGCTGAGGATCGAGCAACTCGAGGAGTGCGCTGTAGCTATTGGAATGGCCGTTGTGCGGCGTAGCGGAGAGGAAGAGGCGGTGCTCAAAGCCGGAAGCAAGGTCGCGGACCGCGCGCGTGATCTTCGTATCGTTAGCGTACTTCGCTCCGCTGGAAGGGGCGGCGTTATGGCATTCGTCCAGGATCAGCAGGCTACCGGGGCGGAGATTGCCGAGGAAGGAGCGGAGCGGGCCGGCATAAGCCTCGTCGATCAGCAGGCGATGGGAGACGATGAGATTGGAATGGGTCTCCCAAGGATTGGTCGCATGGCCGCGCTCTTCGCGCATGCGGCGGACATAGGCGCGGTCGAGGATCTGGAAATCGAGGCCAAACTTCGACTCCAGTTCATCGCGCCACTGGTAGACCATCGACGGCGGGCAGGCCACGACGACCGTATCGATGCGCTTGCGCAGGAGCATCTCGCTCGCGACCAGGCCGGCCTCGATCGTCTTACCCAAGCCCACGTCGTCCGCGATGAATAGGTTCACTCGCGGCAGCTGCAGGGCCTTGGCGAGAGGAACCAGCTGATAGGGGTCGAGTTTGATACCGGCGCGGAAAGGCGACTGGAACGTCCGAGGATTGGTCGACGTCACGCAGTTCCAGCGGAGAGTTCGGAAGTAGGCGGCAAAATCACGGACTGCGTCGAACGACGGCTGCTTGTCCTTGCTGCCGATCGTTTCCCATGCCTCCTCGCCGATGATACGCGGATCGATCTCCGCCTCCCAGACCACCTGGAGCTGCTGCCGCTGCGCATCGTCATCGATACAGGAGAGAGAGACCAGGTGCCATCTGCCGTCCGGACTAGGCTCGACGCCCTCGACCAACCAACAACGCGAGCGGAGCTTTACGACTTGGGCAGGTGAAGGCACCTGATTGCCTTTTGGTAGGTTTTGGGAGGCCAAGGACGTCAGAGTTATGGGGTCTTTCAGCTACTTCTGACCGATTGATAACCCCTTCATCATGAATGGCAAATGATTCTCATGCCGTTTATTAAGAGTGCCCCACAATATTATAGGGTGAAGCCATCAGCCGGTGGCTAACGCAATCCAAACAGACAGGAACCTGCTCAGGCCTTAAGCCTTACGCCGACGTGAGAGAGGAGCGCTTCCTGAGAAACCTTCCAGGCACGATGTCGGAACTGCATTTCCTCAATCAAGGTCTCCAGCGTGAAGTCTTCGATCACCTCCTGGCAATTGGCCCTGGCTGCGATGAATTTCGCGACCCCAGGCCAGTTCTTTTGATCACGAAATAGCACGTCCCTAGGCAAGTAAAAGCACCTCAAACCACTGAATGTCAGTTCTTTGTGTAAAATAACGGCCTTCAGTATTTCCAGCTGATGAGTGGTCAGTTCGGTCACGGCATCTCCGCCGGTCAACATCGTGGCATCGATAAACCTGACATCGCGGGCGGCGCCCCATCCGGGCTCGATGACGAGTATTATTCCTTGGTCACATAGCGCATGCCTTTCCCTAAGATGACCTCCGGCCTTGGAATCACGCTCGGATGAGAATGACTGATACGCCGGAACGATCATCGGAGGAAGCTGCACCACAGTAGTCACATTGGTACGAATATCGGACAAAAGTTTCCAGTGGCTTGTGGGTATGTGCACAAATAACTTGCCGCCCTCCTTGAGACGCCAGTTTAGATTTGCCCAATCGAACAGCTGCCTAGACGCATACTCCAACTTATCGTCTTTGATTTCTGCGTCAAAGCCCGAAGCTTCAAGTATCGCTGCATCGATTTTATCGCCGATAAATGCGCCGGAAACGTTGGCGGAAGCACTGACATCTACGGCGGGCGCGACGAACCTGCAAAGCGCGGCGGCAACATCCCGATACGGCGCACGCGATTCCACCAATGCAACCTGCTTTGGGGGTGCAGAATCCGTCACTACCTCGACTGCCTGATGGCCGGCCTCCGCAGAGAGAACCATGACCTTCTCCATGCCGCTGACACATGAAGCAAGCAGCTGGCGAACCGACCGACGGACGTTCATGGTCGATGCGCTGTGATGACCTTGGTGAAGCAATAACGTAGTGTTTGCGACAAGCTGAGGATCGCCGAACATCGCGGCACGAGCCCGGACGGTGTCACTTCCTCCTGACAAGAGACTGCAGAGAAGGCTAGAATCGGCGGAATCGAGCCTTCCGTTTGCGATGTCATCCAGACATTTCACTATGCCTGCGGAGGCCCACTGATCTTTGGATACCCAGAGCCTTTCGTATTCCTCATCGAAAGGCTTCTTCCATGACCAGTCGTTGTTTTTACCGATATCTTTGATTGGAATCGCATCCAAGACAGCCTGGTGCGCAGCGCCGCTTCGTCTCGCTATGTCATGCTCTTCCTCAAGGGCTCTCTTCTCCCATGTAAAAGATTCCGTCTTATCATAGTCGAAGCGCTGATTATTCGCGTCCAAGACGAGCTCCGAGCGCCATCTTGCCAACTCAACGAAAGCACGGCTGAGCAATGCCATCCTTTCAGCAGCTGCTTCAGATTCGCTAGCATGAGCCTCCAGGCCTTCATCGAACGAGTATTTCAGATCGAACCGTTCATCCTCAAGAGGGAGATCCATAATCACGCTCTTGGGCAGCACCCTTCCCTGGTTTTTGGCCACCTTTGGAGACTGTTCACTGAAAAAAGCTGATGCTTTTCTACTTAACATTATCTTCCGCACCATTGCCGCATCCCATGCCTGCTTAGCGCGCACTACGATGATATCCGGCCCGGCAACCATCGAGCCACCTGCAAGCATGCGCGGGGTCACGAGTGGACTCACATACGGACGCCCCCTTGTGGTGACGAGAATGTCGCCGGCCGCCAAAGTGGGTTTCTGCCCTAGCCCCCTTCTTTCTTCTTCGATAAAACGACGCGCTACCTTCTCTGAACGAATCCCATCCGGATCCCGCCATGGCTCCTGCCTTGCGATATCGGACTGATAGATCACGCGACATGGAACTGCGTCGAGGGCTTTGCTGCCGACAGGCAAATTTTTCTCCTTGGTGAAAATATGGACGCTTGTCACGCCGTGGAAGGCCACCGCGATATCCTTCAGGGTCTTTGCCTTCTTTGTCATCGGCCTTTACCTTTGGGCCTTTTCCCAGCGTTGGCGATGATAGTCAGAGCAATATCGGGCTTCAGACCCTTACGAAGAAGGGTTTTGGTTAGCCCCAGCTGCGCAGTTGAACCAGACAGTCGCGTGACGTTCCCAACCGGAATCCAATACCCCCCGATCACGACCCCGAGATGAGCCCGAACCTCTAGCCAAGTCAGATTAGCTGTAACTGAGCCAGGTTGGTGCAAGGCACTAGCTTCAACCGAACGCACTGATCTAGGCATTTCTCGGCTAGCATATCGGCCAAGTATTTCGTGAGTATGCCTCCAGTCCTCACGGCGGTGTTCGTGAATCTCGCCGGTGAACGGATTCATCATGGACCAATCATCTTGCTCTTCGGTTCGGGACTCGGAGAAGGAACGTTCCGCGATTTTAAGCGCAGAGCTTACGATATCTTTCGCAGCGACATCCTCCCATTCCCCAGCCCGTGCTGCGTCCTTAAATGTCTTCGTCTTCATCTCCTCGATAAGGGCTTCGGTTCGCTGCGCACCTGAGGCCCCCGCCTTGAGCGCTTTAATCAAATCCGAGACCAATGCGGACAGGCTTGCCGCAAACGGGGTTATGATCAGTCGGCAGGTCTTCCCCGTATCGATCTCCTCAGCTTCGTTGGGGATAATCTGAATTCCGCAGGCCCGGAAGTAAGCCGGGTGGCCTGTGGGGGTCTTAGCGCCAAAGGCCTTTAGGCCGTCCTTTTCGAGCTTGTTTCCGATTCTAAGTATCCGGTCGTTAGTGGTCATCGATGGTATAAGACGGTAAAGGAGGCCGCTTGACAAGACTCCTTTGCAAGATTACATACGAATTGAAGCCCATGGTTTCTCTCATCCTAACACCCTCTGTCAGACCTCTGGACCTGATCATCAGTGCTCAGGGGCTTGTTCGTACTCACCCGCAGTTCGCACGCTGGAACCTGTCCTCCAACCTGCCCAAGCAGACCCTCACCCTCCGCCATGCACTCGACCCCAAGGCGTCGTGTACGGCCAAGGTGCGCGGCCTGATCGTCGAGCTAGCAACCTCCCCTGCTGGCGCTGTCATACTTAAGCCCCTCATCGGTTTCCTTATCGGCAATGGCCTGGCCGGCTCCGTCGTCGAAACCGCGGAGCCACCCCAAAAGGAAGTAGTGTCCACATCGACTAAGAAGGCGGCTCGGTTCGCATCGAACCTCGAGGCCGTCCAGGCCGCGGCCGCAGAATTCGCCGGCCTCCTAGTCGTTCACGACAACGCGTTCAAGGTGGCCGCGGACTCCAACTTCGCTGACCCCGATTTTACCTACGAAGCTCTGATGGCACTGGCCGACGTGGCCCTCCGCGAACGCCACTTCGGCATCAAGGGCACACGCCAGGCCTACCTCGAGAAAAAAGGATTCCACTACGCCTCGGGCTCATCGGGTTGCACGCTGAACAAGCTCAAGAAGGACTACACGGTCTACCACGAAGGCAAACCCGTCGTCATCGCGGGCCACATCTCAAAGGGTGTGAAGGCCCGACGCCTGCTGCGAATCTACTTCGCGTGGCTGCCGGAAACGAAGGCCTTCCTGATCGGACACGTCGGCGAACATCTCCCAACCGAAACGAACTCTCACTAAAACCCATCATGTACCCTTTCCCTCCCAGAAGCGCCGTCAAACCGCCTGGACCTCATATCAACCGCCCGAGGCCAAAGCTCTAAAGCCCATTTCGGCACGACCAATCCCGGTCAAGCCAACGAACAAAAACATCCCCACATGTCGAATAACTACGGCAACGGTGGCGGCTACCCCAGCACGACGGGCAACTCGTCGGGCGGAGGTCGCTCCAACGGCTCACGCGGAAAGTAATCCGAGGTAAACGCAGAGGGGGTCACGAAGTGACCCCCTCTTTTGTTAGGTGGGCGTTCCCTCTGCCTCCAATCAACATTCCACGCGCCAACCTGACTTCGCTGGATAGAGCTCTAAATGAAGGGAGGCCGCCTTGCGGCGGCCCCTTGGTGGTATCATACCGACCCTCAAAAGGGCCTTTCTGATACACCATGAACCTAAATATTTTAGATGGGCGGTCAAGTCCTAGCGGGTAGGGGGAAATCCTAGGGGGCATGAAAAAGGGGCGCTTGCGCGCCCCTCTGGGAGATATCTCGGCCAAGCAGGTTGGCCTACACACCTAAAATCGAAGGTGCGGGGTGGTAGGATTTTTGCAAACCGGAAAGATACCTAGCACGAGCGAGGGGAGAGCGAAGACCGTGCAAAGGTGGGCGCGAGCGGAGCTCGCGAGGGGACAGGTTGGCAAGGGGACAGGGGGACAAGGGGTGGCAGAGAAGATTACAGAGTTCGGAGTGCAGATTACGGATTTGGGAGGCATGAGGTAGGGGCGTGGCTTTGCCGCGCCCTCCTAGAGGGGAGTGTAAGGCGGAGCCTTGCCCCTACCCGCGAGCGGAGCTCGCGAGAGAGTAGAGGAAACGCCGCATAGCGGCGTGCACCAGCGGCCGCAGGCCGCAGCACAATCCGAGGCAGGCAAGACGAGGCAGCTAGGTTGGCACGCAGTGCCAACCCTACCAGAGGCAAGGGGCAGAAGGACCGCACGTGGTGCGGTCCCTACCAGCGACCGCTTAGAAGCGGTTGGAGAGGCTGAGGTTGAAGCGGTTTTCGGCGAAGCCGTTGTCGCTGGTGCGGTGCTCGTAGGAGGCTTCGGCGTTGAATTCGCCGAGCTTCCAGCGGAGGCCGAGGGCGCCGGTGACGTAGTCGCGATCGGCGTTGGGCAGGGTGACGGCGACGCCGACGGTGCCACCGTTGGTGAGCACCGAGACGTTCGCGGTCTGATCCGAGCCGCCGAAATCGCTTTCATAACCGAGGCGCACGAACGGGGTGCAGCTGCCACCCTCGAGGGCGAAGGCCTTCGCGAATTCGACCGACGCCGAGGCGGTGTTGGTCGTGAGGCGCTGGCTCTGGTAGGAGACGCCACCGACACCGGCTTCGGTGTAGGCGTCGAGCTTGGCGGTGGTGCGGGCGAGGCCGACCATCGGGGTCACCGCCCAACCGCCGATTTCGCCGACGGACGCGCCGACGAGGAGTTCCGCGGAGAGGCTACGGCCTTGGGTTGCGCCCACCGGCGTCGAACCATAAGCGCCGGCCGACTGGATCGTGTCGAGGTCCTGCGTGCCCGAGGTGATGGTCAGGCTGCCGAAGAAGATGTCGCCACGCCCGATGAGGTAGGAGGTCACGCTGCGGCCGGTGTAGCTGAGGTTGGAGCCGTCGGAGCCGTTCGACTTGCCGTCCTGCATGCCGAGGCCCAAGCCGAAGACGAAACCGGGAGCCACGGCCCACTCGAGACCGAGCGCGCCGGCGTTCGAGCGGGAGTCCAGGCCGGGCGTGAGGGCACCGGCGTCTTCGGAGAGGTCGCGGATGCTGCCATCGAACCACCAGCGGAGGCTGCCGGTGGCGGCGTGCGTGGCCGGGAGGCCGGAGACGCAATACTGCAGGGCGTCAGCGTCCGCCTGCCAATCGAAGTCGGCGGCGATCTTCGGAGCGGCGAGACGAACCGCGCCGGCGAGGCGACCCTTGAGGATCGAACCGAAGCTGGTGGCGGTGAGCTGGGCGGTCCGGAGATTCTTGGCCGCGATGGCGGGGGCGCGTTTGG
>Ga0222712_10001799_pt1 | contig 25691 bp, 57 predicted proteins | sample C33_657DmetaG_FD_165043 | JGI IMG/M metagenome (GOLD analysis project Ga0222712, IMG submission 165043) | Estuarine water microbial communities from San Francisco Bay, California, United States - C33_657D | ecosystem: Environmental > Aquatic > Marine > Unclassified | place: USA: California... | reverse complement strand
TTTGCTTTATAAGGCATAGACCGCAAATTGTTTACTGAAGCTACTGCTGTTACTGTTATACTCGCAACCAGTATCATTGTAAATAAAACAATAGTTTTTTTCAAAATTTCTCCTTTGTGTGTGTTAAACGGCCGAAAAAAACCGGCCGTCTAAACCCTCATCAGACAGATTTTTTTGTTGTTTTTGTATCTGTGGTTATATTAGAAACGAAATTATTCAAAGTCGCTGCTTTGTTAATAACTTCTTGTTCGGAGGGGAATGGTGGGTAACCTGGATGTTTCGGTGGTTCCTCACCTTTGATTTTGGCCGTTTCACAATCTGTCGACCATTGATTTGATATTGCTTCACGCTTACCAAAATAATCATCAGCAAGCATATCTTTCGCCATTTTTAAAAGCTCAAGGCGTATTTCAAAAGGTGTCATATTTGACATAGTAATTCTCCTGTGTGTTTATGTGTGTTACCGACTTTGTGTGTGATGCCGGTAATATATTTAGTTAATTTAAAATTTAGTCCCAAAGGTTTTGATAATATTTACCAAACAATCTAAAGCCGTTTGCCTTTCGTTCTTGGTGTGCCTTTAAACCTTTCTCATCAACTTTTGTCTTTTTTATGCCACCAGATATATCTTTGAAAAATTGGTCAAAGTTGGTTTCACCATTATCTTTTTCATATGCTGAATAGTCATAGAAATCTGCTTCATCATCATCTCTTATCTCTTGTTCAAATGCCCAAATCATTTCAGCAAGAATCCAATCCCAACGCATGAAATGTAAACTGTCTGTATCCCATTCATTTTCTTTTGGTTGTGCCATATGACTACGCAAATATTCTGGCACATCTTCATCATTCGTATAAGGTGCACCGTGCTTTTCTTTGTTTAATTGCTTTAACATTGGCAAAATAATATGAGCCAAGGTATGATCCATTGACCAAGTATCCCAACGGTCAATCTTCACATAGTTAAATCGTGGGTGAATAAAATCTAACACTACACGGATAGCGGTACTGATAGGGTCAACTCTTTTAGCCCAGCGCTCTACCCATTTAGGATGATCCACATAATCTTCATCTGCAATTACACCTTTGTTGCGACCACATTTACTCCAATCAGTCCAGAAAAAGATATATTCAATGATTGTATATGGAGAAATCCAATGGTTACGATAGTTGCTAATGTAAATTTTCATTTTAAACGAATGTATATGTTATATAAGCAAAAGAAATTAATAGTGCCATTTTAAATAACACTAAGCATATTTCAAAAATGGGTTTTCTGAAAATACACAGAATTAAAAATAATAATACAATCCAAATAGAACCCGCTAGATCAATAGACGAATTTTCTATTTTAGTAATTGCAGGTTCAGAAGCCTGTTTAATCTCCTGAATAGGTTGTAATATGAGAGGCATAACTTTTCACTTTATCATTATTAAGTACAACGGCAAGACCGGCGGGATTAAATCCCGCCTTAAAGAATTACTTCTTCTTTTCGTCTTTCTTCACCTCAGCTTTTGGTGCTTCTTTCTTTGGTTCATCTTTTTTAGCAGGTGCCTGAGCAAATGCAGTTACAGCGAAAGTTGCAGCTACGAGAGCGATTAGTTTTTTCATGTTAAACTCCAATTAAAGTTGATAATATAATCAGTTTGTCGCTATCAATCAGCCCAAGATATTAAAGTAAGAATATCGGGTGCTGTACCAAGCAAAGACTTACTAATTTGGTGACAGGTTATTCTGTTACTAGGAAACCTGTCAAAACCCTAAGCAGTTTTTAGGCTGCTAATGCGAACTTATTATCGTTTGCGGTTATTTTAATTGATTATTACGCCTTGTCATGGCGATTCTCTGTTGTTCTAGTTTGCCATGTCGATTCTAAAACACCCCCATCAGAAGTATATTGCCACAACTATAATGTGTGTTTGCTACCGATAACTCGGTTCGTCAATATACTTTTGGTGGAGGTGGGCGGATTTGCACCGCCGTCCACAACAACATTCAAACAACTTCTACGAATTTAATATACCATTGTACACGTTTTTTATTTATTTGTCAAGTGGTATTCGGTTATATACCGATTTAATTCTTTTAAATAGTCTTGCCGTTTTTCTATGAATATTTGCGGCAATAAATTATCATTTGCAATTACAATGACCAAATTATTTATCTGCCGGCCGGTCCTTTCTTCAAACATCTCGGCATAACCAGCAGCTTGCATAAAGTAATTTTGAATATATCGTTTTTCTTTTTGCTTTGATGCGGTCTTCCAATCGATAATGGATAATTCACCATTCCATTCACCAATGCAATCACAACGACCTGCAATTTTTAATCGATCACTATAAAGTGGTTGTTCAATTCCATATATGTTACCTACATGTTCATCTAAAATTGGACGAAGCGATACAAATAATTCTTTTGCATCTGGCATGATTGACCCCATTTTCATTTCGGTCATTTCATTCAACAAATATTTTTCAACTACATTATGTAGTCTTGTGCCACGACCAGAAGCTTTTGCTGAAATTTTGTTGGCAGTTTCTTCACCAACTCTTTGACGCCATTCTAAAATGGCTTTTTTGCTATATGATGATAGAACCGTTGTAATTGAGGGGTAGCTATTTCCTCCTGGCGTTTTATATAGTCTACCCCTTTCGGTGGTTTCAGATTCTAAATCAAAATTTAGTTCACTCAATTTAACATGATTAAAATTCATTATTATGCTGCTTGTTGCAACTTCTCCTCTCTATCTTTAATTTTTCTTTCAAACCAATCCAAAGGACTCAAACCTTCTGCTGCCCAAGGAGAATATTGTTTTGAATAATAATTTCTATTTTTTTGTAGATTATCCTTACACCAATCATCCAACTCGGCTTCGTCAACCTTTTTTAAATCTCCTTTAAAATGTTGTTGTAAAAGTGCAGCTTTAGTTTCGACACCTTTTCTTTTTGCCATGCTTTCTCCTTTAGGAAAATTAACATTACAAATTTACTTTCTCACCATTCTTTTGGTACACTAAATTTTTTAGATTGGGCACGACCAGGATTTCTTCGTTCAATATTTCCTATGACATGCTTTTGAAAATCTGAGGGTGGTTTTTGGACACCGATTGTTGAAGGATCAACAATGGTTGCGGCCGCTTCATGATAGCGTTCTATTGTAGGGTTAGATTTCATGTAATCATCATATTCTGACATTTTCATTACATGTTCAAAAATCTCACCCGTATCTATGTTACGGAGTGTATATGTTGGCATAGTATAATTTTATTTATGTATTTTTAACCACAGATCATTAAATATATTCTCAAAGTGCCCAAAAGCAACCAGAGCTTCATCCGCATGATCCAATGATAATTTGTTATTAAAGGCTTTTACAAGTTCTGGTCGATTGTCAAATTGATACCATTTACCAGAACCAGGTACTACACGGGAAATCAATTTACCACCATACATGTCACCTAGATGGCGTACATAGATGTGAGCAAATAAATCATTCTTGCGATCCGATTTATAAAGTTTATCCAAATATGCTAGATATGAAAATGTACTATCAGTTAAAATGGATTCGTAATTTGAATCAAGTTCTTTTAAATCTTCAGCAATTCGTTTTGTTCTTTCAAGTCCATCAAGACCTTCTAAAAGTCCAGCTTTACTCGCTAAAGATTCTAATCTATCATAGATGTACATCATTTCATATAAGTAAACAACATAATGCTCCTTTGTAATATTACCTTTTAATAGGTACTGTACAAAAGGAGCATCTTCAACTTTACGATGTTTTTCTGCTGTTATTTCTCTTAGTATACTCACGTTATGTACCAGTTTGGTTTACTTCTATTTTTCCAAGTCGCTAAATGTGTTTTATTGTTTATATAGTACTTATGATAAGAAGCTAAAGAATCACCTAACACTTTGCAATCATCCGGCATGGCAGGTGTGGGACCTGTAAATTTACCTTTAGGTATGTTAGTGGGTAACACCGCCAAATCAGGTATCAATCGTGCCGTTGCATGAATTTTCCCATAACGATAGGTAAATTCACTTAACAATTCACACCACATATTATAAAGCCACCGATAATTTTCATCACTTTGACGAAGCCATATTGCAGAGGGGTGATTCATCATGGTAGGTTTCATGAGGCGATCTTCACGATCATCAGGCAACCGCCATGCTTTGATTGACCGATTATTGGCTGACAATCTTTTATATTCTTGGCCATCAAGCACTCGATGTGCTGTTGACATTAACTGAGCATATTCAATCACCATTTTGCAAACGTGCTTATCAACATGCATTTCAGCACATTTTACAGGATCATTATCAAGATAAAATACATTCATCACCAACTCCCATCATCAATCCAAATTCTAATTGTCAAAAATAAAAAACCAACAGAATGTGTGTTGGTTGTCCATACTTCAGCAGAAGATTCGTTACGATACCAAGGTAAAACTTTCCAATATAAAGGATTAAGTGATACTATAACAGCAGCACCACTATACCTAAGATATTTAAATATACTTGACATTATTATTCTACAGGCCTCATATCAACACCATTGTTTGGTGCAACAGGAGTTACCTGAGAAACTTCTTTAGGTTCTGGTTGTTTATCTTTAAACTCTTTTTGTAATTCTTTAAATGCTTGTGCTGCTTGTAGTTTTGCATTTAATTGACGATTGCGTTTAATTTCAGCCATCAACATTTTATTAGACTCATCAACGGAATATCGCAACTGCACCCATGCACGATAACCACCATTTTTATCATGTTGTACTTTGAATTGAGTTCGTTCTACACCAACTAGGTTAACATCTTTAATAACCTTTTTGGTTACTCTTTCAATTTCACGAACAACTTCTCCGTCAGCTTCACCAACTTCTGCGGTAAATTCTTTAAACATAGAACTTACATGTGATGAAAACCTAGAAGCTAATTCACGCTTAGCTGATAACATTGTTTTGTCAACCGCAAATTGCATATCTTTTGAATATTCGGTAGCAACTGCATACAGAGCACCATCTTTAGCATCTTTAGGTGTTTGAGTATACCAAGAGGGATACTTCACTTCATCACCTAGACTTGGTGTGCCACCACCACTAAAAATGGATTTACTTTCAACTTCAACACCATATTTAATACTACCACAAGCCGTTAGTGCTAAAACAATTGGTGCTACAATAAAAATCTTTTTCATGATTATTCCTATTTACTTTTAATCCAGTCACCAGCTTTTGTTAAATCTTGTCCAGCACCACTTACTGCACCACCAACGGTACCACAACCAGTTATCACAAAAGACCATATTACAATGTTTAATGCTATCAAAAACTTCTTCATTTTCACCTCAAAATATTAACATGACGATTTACAACACGATACGATTCAAAAGGTACGGAAGAAAAAAACTCTCTTAATTCTTTTTGAGAATATAATTCTTTAACCTTTACATTATCAGAATCAAAAAACACAAACATTACCAATTCTTTTGATTGTGATTCTCCTACAGGCAATTTCGCTACAAATTTACGATCATTGGATGGTAACACAAATTTTTCATTTTGTGAGGTAATCTTCTGTTCATAAATTCTATAATAATTCCCATTATAAAAATTAAACAATACCAATTGACCAGTTTTATTGGATATTGCCGTAAATTTCACTTCTTGATTTTCTTTAAAAGATAAATTTTCATCGAAAACTATAAATTTAATATTGTTGGTAATTTTAACCACATCGGCTACAAGTGTAACAATGCAAGATTGATAACCAGTATTTTCTATCTTCTGAATTTTTTTATCTATTATATTTTTAATGATACCACGACTTTCATTAATGGTATCTCTCTGTAAAATACATTCTTCGTTTTTACAGGATTCTAATGTCATACTATCAACTTTTTCACCGAGAAACCTATTAATCGCATGTTGTTTTGCATTTTCTTCCGCAATTTGACAAGCAAAATTTTCTGGCGTATCGGGACCATATCGATGTTCACCAATACCAATTGTTCTAGCATTGGCAATTAGGGGCACCAGTAATAAAATTAGCAATATATTTTTCATTTTAATACAGTATATAACGTTGTACAATAACTGTTTTATTTTCTTTTTGTCCACCCTTTTCAATTGGTCGGCATACTACACGCATATTTGAATTTGTCTGATTTAATGCTTTTGTTACTGTTTGTTTTTTATCTAAACATTCTTCAAGCGTTACAAATCTCTCATATACCGAAAAATTGTCGGAGCCAGAACTTGCTAACCAAATTACAAGTGCCCACTTCATTTTTAAATACGCTTTACAACTTTGAAAGGTTGGTCTTTCATTGGTGTAACGAATAAACGGACACCGAACTTAGCACAAGTTTCAAATGGTACCTCAGCTTTTTTAGGTAGAACAAAAAAAGAATTAGGTTTAGACATAATAAATTTTGCAGCTTTTTCACTTACATTTAACATATCAATCATACAATACTCCACATTAAAGTTATAAAATAAGGGGCACGCTGGCTATCTCCCGATAGTCGCTGTTGTTTAAGAATTAGCGGACTCTGCATCTATGAGCACTTTAAATGCTGGTTATACCAGACTGACAAGCTCGCCATAGAATCTCGCTACTCCCCCATTTACCAGTTTAGATTACGCTGTAACTTCGGTAATCTCAAGTTCTTCCGCTACATCTTTAGCAACTGGTGCTGGTGCGGATTTAACCTTTTGAACCTTCGCAGGTTTCGCCTTCAAATCTGCTAGCTTAGCAATTGAAGGTTTTTTCTGTACTTTACCAGGTACAAAATTTGCCTTGGTAACACCAGAACGATCCATGTATGCCTTAACATCTTTGACATTCACGATTTGGTACGCTGTTACTTTGCGACCATCTTTAATTGCTTTCACAACACCGCCAGCGAATGTTTTCACATGCCAGATATAAGTGGATAAGCGGTACATGTAAATCTCTTTGCCTAGCGTGGCATCAATTTCTTCTACTGTAACAGGCTTACCAGAAATCATCACGGTAAGTAACTTCTCAAACGGTTTTAATTTTACTTGCTTAGTCATAATATATTTTCCTTTTATCAATTTTGGAGAGACCATTATAATACAAATAGGTGATTTTGTCAAGAGGCATCACCAATGTTTGCCTCAATTGTTATGATACCAATTCATCACAACAAAATTCGGTAAATTCTTTCCAACTACCAGAAAAAATCACTTCGGTTGGATTCTGTACTACCACTTTATCTGCAAAAACATGGTACTCATATTCTTGCCAAGAATCTTGCCCTAATTCTGGAAATTGCAGGTAGATATTATAAGTACCTTCTTTAAAATAGGCAATCATTTGAGCAGCTAAACAACCCATGCCATTGGCATTTCTGCCTTCTTCTTTAGTTTTCATGGGTGTTAAAAACTCTGCTAACTCTGCACCATGACCTGACGGATAACCATCAAATTGTCGATACATGCAAACAAAAGGCTGTTTATTATTATCTTCATTATAAACATAAGTTAAACTTCTGGTACCCATTATGCATACTCCTGAACATTAATCGAATCTGCTTCAAGCACAGCATCTTGGTATGTTGAAGCACCTAATTGAATTACTTTACCACTAGAATACACCGCATTATAACTATTACCAATTGGATCATATTCAATATCAATTAAAAAATCACTCACAATTTTCTTCCTCAAAATAATTATAAACTTCTTTGTAGATTATTTTAATAACATCCTTAGGATGATTATCAGCACAATAATCTTTTACTTCCTGCACATCAAAAAATTGAACATGAATGGTTCTACCAGATTCAAATTCAACCATGTAAACACTTTCATAATCAGAATCATAACTCATATAATATCACCTTAATGTATTTTTTACTTGAAATTCTTTCATCGTATAATAATCTACTAAGCACCTTTCTATGTAAGTAATTAAATCGGTTTGATTAGTGCCTTCAACTGCAAATCTAACAGGACAATAACCCCACGTTTTTCTTTTTACAAATTCAGCATAATATTTCCTATGCTCATCATTCGAAGCTTCAAAGACCGTCAAAGGTCGCATACTTAAACTTAGTAAACTCATAATAATTCCTTAATAATTATAAACCGAAAAAGCAATTGCATCTTCTTTCAAACAAGTGGTTGCCTTACTCATAAAATTACGATAACGAGCAGAAGGAACATTAAAACGGGGACCACGGTATCTGATTTTGAAAAACTTACCTTGCTTTGCCATTTCACTTCTGAATTCATCAAGATATTGAATTGGTACTCGGTGATAAATTGCACAAACACTAGATTTTTTAAATTGTTCAAAATTAACCATAATCCACCATCATATCTTCAATTTCAACCCATTCATCTTCAATACCTTCTGGTATTTGTTTTGCAACAACCGCACGATAAGCTTCAGCATCTTCAATATTAGCAAACGCTTTCAAATTCAGATACCCATTTTCGGGACCGAATGATTTTACAATATAAACTACTTGCATATTAAGCCGCCTTTTTCATTACATTAATAATAGGAAGATATTGCATACCTTCACCAATTGGAAACTTCACAAAGCCAGAGGTATCTTTTTTCGCTTTACCTTTAGCATACAAACCAATAATTGAATTCTTTGGATCCAAAAACCGTAAATCACTTTCATCGCCATTGAAAACGGACATATTGTAATTAAAGAATTTGTTAGGCATTGGTGAACCTTTTTTAATACCAAATACGACAGCAATATTCATGCCTTGATTGACAGCTTCTTTACAATCAAAGTAATTACCATCAGCCATTGAAAATGTTAAATGATAATTTTTGAAGTCCGCAATTTTACGACCAAGAACCTTGGTATAATCATAAAACTGGACATTAGGAAAGGCAGTAAAAATGTTACGATATAATTTTCCATTACGAATAACCTCATATTTTTCCCAAGATAAATCACTTGTGCCGTTTAATCTGAAAACAGGAATTAATTCTTTTTTAGCAGATTGTTTAATTGCTAATTCAATATCTTTTACCAAATCTTGCATGAATGATTCACGAGCTGTAAAAAATTGAATTGTTTTGCGAATACGAGCTTTTTGAATGTTATTGGTATTTTCACCTTTTTTAAACATACCGCCACGACCAGCTGTATTCAAGCAAGCCGATTTGCAACCTTCGGTAGCTTTAGGACAAGTATTGAAACCAGATAATGAGGCTGGCGCCAAGTGTAAAATATAAGTATTAAAACCTTCTTTTAAACCTTTTAAAACCTTTGGATTACCAGTACTCAATAATTTCATAATTTTGCTTTCTTTATCAACTCAATATAACCAGTATAAAGGAGAATGCCCAAATTGTCAAGATATTTGTTGCCTAAAAACAACAGTCTGGAAACTATATTCCATATGTAAGTAAGTACTCACTAACTTACTATCGGCGCATATTTGCTTGATCTTTAGCTTCCTCATTAGTAAAAATAGGTACAGCATTAGATTTATGCAAGGTACCAATACCTTTCATTTTATCGCCAGTATAATGGAAAATCTGTTTTTTATAACAATCATATTGACCAGAATTTAATGATGGATATTTTGGTGTTTCCCGACCAGCTGGTATTGAATATGATGGTATAGTTTTCACTTCATTAATAATTGTTTTTATGGGTTTTTTTGGTTCAAATGATTTTATTAATTCCTGCCAAGAATTAGCAAGCTCTCGCTGTTTAGCTGAGGGCTTGCGTTTTTTTGATTTTTGATTAGTGTAGATAATCATACTGTAGCTAATTCTTTTTTAGTAACTCGCTCATTTTGAATAGCGAAAGCAAGAAAATCGCAAAGGTTTTCACCATTTTTGGTTTTGATAATCAAATCAGCCAAGGCCTGCAATTCATCATCACGCATGGTGTTAATATTATCAGCTACAGAGGATACCACAAATTTATTTAATTTATTCATAATAATAATCCTATAATTAATAGAGAGCTACAAAATAATGTAATTTTTATATTTTTTTTATCCTCGTATGACATATTAAATCTTGCTCAAGTTAATAACACGAAAATCAAATTCACTAAAACTAGTTTGGTGTGGTACAAACATAATTTTACCAACACGATTTTTTTTATTAGGTTTGGTTTCAAATTTATTAAATTTGTCAGCAGTCACCGTAACCTTAAAACAATTAAAACCAGGTTCATTACAATTAGCCTGCTCTACAATACCTTCAATAAAAGCATCATCACGACCAGCACATGGTTTAAAATCATAAGCACGAATAATTTCGCCAACTTTTGCAATACCTTCAAATTTCAACATAATAACTCCTAATCAATTTATACAACCATTATATCAAACAATGAGGCAATAGTCAAGCCCTCTAGGTAGACTGTTGTTTTTTAGCAACAGCGTCAGAATGTTTGCATTTACCACGATAACCAAAACCAATACAATTACAACTATAATAATTATCTTTTAATAATACTGTATATTCTCTATTATTTGATTTTACTTTAAATATACGAGTATTATTATCAGTAATAATATTATCTTCTGATTTATATTTTATTATTAATTTAGATAATACTGAATGATTATCTTTTATAAATTTTCTATATCGTTTATCTAGATTAATTCTAGATTTTAATATAGTAATATCTTTTGAATGATTTTTTGCGTATGCGATAATCTGATTTTTATTATTAACCAGATAAGTATGATTTGGCTGTCGGTAATCGACAATCCAAGGAGTGATTTCTTTTAATATTTCCATAACCCCTATCTTAACAGATTAGGTTGGAATTGTCAAGACATTTGTTGCCTAAAAACAACAGTATGTTAGTGAGTACTAACCTTTGAGTAAAGCGACCTTATTATTTTCTTCCGCCATTTCTTCTTCGAATTCTTTGATTTTAAGACTCATCAATTCTTTTTCCAAAGATGACTTTTCGCCTTTAGCGTTTGCAATTGTCATTTCTAATTCTTGGATTTTTTTGTGTAGCAAATCTTTATATGACATAATCTTCTCTTTCTTGTTTAATCAATCGATAAGCATTTTTATCATGATGCTTTTGTCTAAAAAGATGTTGATCTTCTTTATCACGATTTTTTTTAAATTTAGTTTTACTTGGTTTTTGATACTTTTTGCCGCCCACTAACATGTTGTTTCTTTAACTCCCTAAAATGTGGTCTGCCACGCCATACTCAAGCAATTCTTCAGCCGTCATATAAACATCACTTGGTGGCAAAAGTTTTGCTTTCACTCTACTTGGTGCTAGACCTGTTGCTTCTGTAAGAATATCGACCATACGCTTATTGCAGTTTTCCGTTTCTTTCAACGCTGCTTTAATGTCATGGTATTTTTCATCAATACTTTCCGTAAATTGATGGCACATAATACTAGTGTTTTTAGCTATATATCGTTCACCTTTATCGCCAGCTGCAAATATTAAAAAAGCCGAACTCATAATGTTACCAATACCGATTGTGCGAACTACAAATGAGGAGTTTTGCATTACATCAATTAAACCAAAAGCATCGGTCAAACTACCACCAGTAGAATTGATATAGATTGTTAAAACTTTGTCTGGATTGGAGTTGTCCATGTTTTCATAGAGCAACCAACGGATAGCCTTTTCAACATTTTCATCATCAATTTCACCCATTATAAAATGAGTATGATTTTTAAGTAAACCAAGGCCAATTATATCTTCGGCGTCAATTACCGAATCATCAATTTTTCTATTTGTCATTTTTGAAGTGCCAGTCATAAGCGGTTTTAAGAATACTCATTATATCATGTTTAGGTTCAAAATTCAATACTTTTTTGGCAAGTGTTATATCGGCAACTAGTCTGGATGGGTCACCAGGCCGTCTTGTTGAATAATTATAGGTAATTTTTTGTCCGGTAATCTGTTCTATTTTGCCTATTATTTCTAGTACAGAATACCCTAGTCCAGTGCCCAAATTGAGAGTGGTGTTTTTCCCTCCTGCATGGAGATGAAGAGCCCCGTCCACATGGGCAGCGGCCACATCAGAAACATGCACATAGTCACGTATGCACGTTCCATCGGCCGTATTGTAATCGTTCCCATATATTTGGAAGCTATTTAGATTTTGCAAGATCCTAGGAATCAAATGGGTTTCAGGATTATGGTTTTCACCAAATTCACCATCAGGATCAGCACCAGCCAAATTGAAATATCTAAAGTTTACATAGTTTAAACCAGAATCCCGTATTGCACATTCTGAAGCATATTTTGTATAACCATAAGGAGAGTTATGAGCAATCTCACTATCTTCTCCAATATTATCATCTTGTTGTTTGTAGACGGCAGCTGATGATGAATAAACAATATTTTTAACACCATGAGTAACCATCATATTCAGTAGATTACAAGTACCTGCCAAATTGTGATCATAAAATACTGTTGGTTCTTTGAATGATTCTCCCACCTCAATGCGACCAGCTAAATGAAATACTGTATCAATCTTATCAGATTTGAAAATTTTGGTTAGAATGTCTTTATCACGAACATCGCCAATATAACCTACATTAAAATATTCAACAGGATTTTTTAGATCGAGAGTTATTACTCTCCAACCTCTTTGGTTGAGTTCTTTGGCTAGGTGAACACCAAGGTAACCTGATCCCCCGGTGATGAGAGCCGTTTTTCTTTCCATGGATAATTTCCGTTATATTTTTGATTTGTTACTGAATTGCCTTCGTCAAAGAACTTTTGGTTTACTGAATTTGGATTACCATCTAAACGATAACCTAGAGTATGTTTTCTTGTACATTCATACTTTGGAAAATGTTGTTTGATTGCACCAAAAAATTGTCGATCTGCACCCCATTGGCCATACCATGCATGCCCTATACGAGTAGCAACATCACGCTTAACAGCAAAAGATGAGGTATCAATGTGGAATACTTCATTGTTAAAATATACAGGCCATTTACCAAGTGATTCGCAATTATCTTCACAAATATATTCTCCGTCTTTATTATAAATTTTTCTCAAAGAGTATGCCCAATCGTTGCCTTCTTTAATCACATTAACAAGTTCCTCAATATGATTTGGTTCATACCAATTGTCCTCATCTAGATAACAAATAACATCAGCGTTCACAAGAAAAGAACAGGCAGCGAAAACTCGGTGACCATACCAACCTCTTCCAACATTTTCTTCCAGCTCAACCGTTTTTACTTTGGTTGAACCCGACCATTCAATGATTTCATCAACGGCACGTTTATATTGATTGCCGTCAATGAAAATATAATGTGTTAAGTTTTTATAGGTTTGTTTTTCAACAGAAACCAAGCAATCGGCTAATTTTGAATTGCCAATTGTTGGTGTAACTACTGCTACTTTCATATTATAGTCTTTCTATACCAAATTTTTCTTTTGCAACTTTATTAGTTTCTGGATGATTTTGTGTTCGACAATCAAACTGTCTGCACGACCTTGGTCGATAATCATATATTGAACACTTGTTATCAATGAACATAGAACATCCACCTTTCGGTGTTTTCTTAAACATTGCTACCAATGGTCCAACATTAGGATTTTCTAAAATCATGTTTTTATCCGGTTGTATAAGACTTAGTGGATAAAGACCTGATGTTACTTCTTCTGGTGTTAAGAATGGTGTTAATACTTCACAACATTTTGTACAACTTCCACACGGAACATCAGATATTGGAGCACCACTATCAACTGATGTTAAGTTAATAGTAATAATGTTATACTTATTGCGTTTCATTTTCTTTCTATATCTTCCTCTACGCAACTTTCACCATATTGTATTTCTATAATTTTTAATAGAGAAGAAGATTGATTAGATAATTGATGCCAAGCACCCAAAGGTATGTTTAAGGTATTATTAGGAAAAAGTGTATGATTAATCACTTCTTCTGATCCATCTGGTCTATGATATTTAAGTTGCACATTAGCTACTCCTTCTACAATATGCCAATGTTCATTTCGATAAGAATGTTTTTGCATACTTAATGATTTTCCTGGATTTACAGTAAGTTCTTTTACTTTTAATCCTGATACTTCATACAATACACGATAATATCCCCAAACTCTTTCAGTTTTTGGTGCTTTCCATTCTTCTAGAATCCAACTACTACTATTCTTTTTGTTTTCACCGCCAACACCAAATTTAAACAACACATCTTTAACTTCCATCTCTGGAATATTATTTGATGTTCTATCTCCTCCGTTGGCAAATATTAATTCTGCTGTTGGATAATGAGCTCTTACTTGTTTTATAAAAGCTTTTGCTGAACCATCTTCATCATCAAACGTATATACTTCATCTACCATAGATAGATTGTTTATAACACAAAGTCTTTCATTCCAAGGCATAAAAGCTCGACCCTTTTTGCGTTCAAGCCATTCATCAGAATTTAATCCAACGATTAACATGTCACCTAAAGTTTTTGCTTCTTTAAAATAACTAATATGCCCCGAATGTATTGGGTCGAAACCACCCGTAACTAAAACTATTTTCATATTATAAATTAGGATATGCTTCTTGAATTATTTTTGAGGTTAAGAATTTTACCTTTAAATCTTTGTTGATCAGTCTTACCAATAACTCAGCTTCATCTTTATGCAAAGCTTCAAGAATTACTGTTAGTAATTGTTTTCTCTTTTTTTCAGTTGTGTTGGTTCTTTTAGGATGATTTTCAATAAATCGGTAAAGTTTAGAAACTTCCATGTCCAAATAAGTGTGATTAAGACCAGCGGGTTCTATTGATGGTCTATATTCAGGTACTTCCACATCAAACTTTATATGTGGATTAAATGCAAACACTAAAAAATCACGAAAAGATTTGTGATCATGTTTTCTTAATACTTTAATACGTTGTGCCTTTGTTTCGGCTTTTTCAAATTCCTCGAATATCTCGGAATATAATAGTTCAGAACTCATCGATTACCTCAATTAAATTTTTCAAACGATTCGCAATCATATAATTCATAAATTCCTGCTTTGTATGACCTTTTGCGTTTTCATAGGTATCTATAATAGTTTGTTTGATATTCTCAGGTATTTTTGTTAAATCGATCAAAGTTTCATTACGAGAATAATTGCGAAGCATTTCTTCCGTACAAAAGTCTTTAGGGTCTTGATTCATCCATTGAATGATCTTGGCTTCAGTAATTGGTTTTTGACGACCACCAGAAATGAATACATCATCATTAGATAATATATTAGGAATGCCATCGCCTTTATCACCACGAATAATCATTTGCTTCAATTGAAATGAAGGCAATGATTCTTTAATATATTTTTTCAATATTGGTGAATATTGTGAAACCGATGAATATCTCTGTAATTGTGCAAAGTCTTTATCGGAAGATAAAATCATAATATTGTCATGTGGTGAATACCGCATAGCTAAGACCGCAATAATATCATCCGCTTCACAAGTTTCTACATCGATTACCTTGTATGGTGAATAATTTTTCAATTCATCACGAATTTTATTTAAACAATCAAAAATGGTATTCCAATCATGGCCTGAAGAATCTCGCATCTTCTTACGACTTGCTTTGTAATTTGGAAATATATCTCGCCTCCAATATTTTTTATTGTCACATGCGATTACAACTTCAGGACCATGAGAAGCTTTAAATTTCTTCACATAGGTACGAATTGTATTCAATATCATATGGCGAACAAGGGTTTCGTCAACTGCCGTTTTGGACGATCCGATTTGCTCCATTAGATTGGAGATTGCTACCTGATTAAAGTCTATTAGTATCATATTATGTACATTTTAATGTATTTTTGTACAGAATAGAGGCGAACTTAGCTTAGCCGATACGGCATCAAAGATTAAGTCCTCTATTTCATCAATTTCGGCATAAGTTAATTCTTCGGCAGGCAATTCACCTTGTAATACTGCCAATGCTATTTTTTGTCGTTCTTCAGTCATTTGCATCCCGTTCTTCAATTTTAGCAATAATATCGTAAACTAATTTATGGTCAAGTTCGGTAGAATTATTATCTTCAAAAGGAATAATATCTACATCATCCGTATTTTCGTTGTACCATGCCCACACGCAAACTTCTTCTTTTGGACGATGTATCAAAGCCCAAGGAGTTTCTTCGTGTGGAGGAAATTCTTCTGTTAATGAGTTTTTATGTATAAAGATAGCGAATGATAATTGAGTTTTATCACCAGCTTCAATATATTCTTCTTCGGTCTCCAAATCAGCATAACCATCAAAAATGATTTTTACACCAAAAGGAGAATCACCACTATCATTACCTGGTCTAAGTGTACCTTCATCCATTGTACAGATAAATTGTCGCAGCCACTTTTCTAAAGTTGGTGAATAATCTCTATCATCATTTAGATAAAATGTAACACTCATTTTTTAATCTCCTTAATTCTCAATAATTTACCATCCATAAACAAAGCAGAATATTCTATCCATTTATCGGCTTCGTAACCACCAGATTCTTTATCTTCACGATAGAATCGAATTAGTCCATCAAACTCATCACACATTTCCCATCGTGAATTAAACTTTTTTAAGTAACCACCTAAAATACCATCATCGTCATCTATCCATTCAGCATCATAGTTTTCATACCAAAGAGCAAGGCCTTCAATTTTGTAGTTATCAATTGATTGAGCCGGAGTATCTTTGGTTTGATACTCATGTCCTTCATATGCAATATAGTCAAACATTCCCATAGTTACTCCCAAATCCTATGTTTCTCGGCGACCCACTCATTACCATCATATTCTCCAATCTCCCAATCCACATCCTCAGGAATCTCTACCACTTTTAGAGTAGCACAGAAACCATCGGCTTCCTTACCGAGTTTCTCAACCACCGCCACTAATGTCGGATCATTCCGCTCAATCTCACGACAATTAAACCACTCATTCCCATCCTCAAGGTAATAATCACTTGAGAGCACCGAACCGTGCCGACCCTCTTTTCTCAGAGTAATTCCTTTTCTCTCCGCATAGGCTTCAATAGCCGAATCCGAGAGGGAGAAACCACCGTAGTCCGAGTTAATTACTATTTTCATCATATCTCTAAATATCTCAATTTGAATTGTTTTGCTCTCTGTTCATAACCAGCATAACCACGGGGATTACAAACAACTCTGGTTTCACCAACCATATAATCTGATACATTGTGCATATGACCATGAGTCCACAATTTTATTTGTGGTCTATTCATAATGAACTCGGACAAATCAGAATGAAATGCACCGTTCATTAATGTGTCACCTCTGTAACACTCAGCGATACTAATTGGTGTTGGTGCATGGTGTGTTACTGCTACATAACATTTTGACTCATCTTTGGTTACAATGTTAATGTAGTCTAACATTTTCTTATGTTCTTCCACAGAATCTTCTACTAACCAACGAGAAATATAACCACCACCAGAAATACCACGATTACCATTTTTAATCAATTGAAAATCATTCATTGCTTTACCACAATGCCACATGGTCAATGGATCGCCTTTGTTCATATCAGTCCATAATGTGCCAGCAACAAAAGTAAAACCATCGTGTTCCCATGTTTCTTTTTCTAAAACATGAATATTTGGTAAATCGGCCAACTCAGCTTTTAATCTGTCATATGTCTTAGCAATATCAAAATCATAATGCTCATGGTTTCCCATAATATACACAACATGAGGGAATTGAAATGAACACCGCTTGAAGAAATCTTTAAGCACCATTCTTTCTTTTGGCTTGTGATTAAATGCTTTGACGGTGCAAATATCTCCGCTGAGTATCAACACTTCGGCATTTTCTTCATTCTTCAAGATAAGGTCAGCAAATTCTAAATGAATATCTGACGCTAATGCAATTTTCACTTAATTACTTTCAATAAAATCGTATCATCATTTAATCTACCTGTTAAGTTACTCTCAACAGCACGAATATTCTCAATTACATTACGCAAAAATACTTTACCACCTTTTAACACTTCAGGTAGTGTTACTTCAGGTTTACGCAACTTCTTTTGTACAGATTTGGATTCAGCATAGTTTAAAATAGTAGAACCTTTTACACTTAATCCACCAGCATCTTCGGCATTATAACACCCAAGTTTCCTTGTTTTAGTGTTATAAATCCACAACTGCATACAACCAATTATATCAGAAGATTTGATTGAAGTCAAGCCTAACTCTTTATATTCCAACTGATATTTCATCTTGGCAACTAATTGTTCGGGTGATTTTGTTTTGCGTTTGCGTGGTTTTCGAGTATTAATTGAGTTTGCCGAAACTTTCTGGCAATCTAAGATTACCTGATCACAATAGGCAATAATCTTTTTAATTTGAGGTTTAGTAAAGTTCGACCAACCTTCCCGAATTAGTTCATCGTCACTAGTCAACGCTTCATCAAATTCTGCACGCTTTGATTTGACCCACTCTAGAATATATTTTGTTTGTGCATCTTTAATGTTCATTGTATGGAATAATCCATAAGGTGATGGAGAAGTTTTAAATTGAGATAATATCAGATCATCAATTTGTCCTTCTAACTCACCAATGCACTCGGAGGCCTTTTCTCGAATACGATCTTGTATACTGATTACATTTGTCTTAACTGGAGTAATATTATCAGGTTCTTCTTTTTTACTAGTTAACTCAAGTTTAATCTTTTCGATTTCCTGATCAAACCAAATCCGATTTTGAGTAGGTAAAATACCACCATTACTGACAATACGACAAATAAAACCAAATGTCGATGGTTTATCTTTTAATACAGAAGAAGCGTTGAGTTTATGTTTTTTCTTAAAGAATTCTGATGCATATTTAAATGCATCATTTTTATCTTTACTTTGAGAGTACCACGCCAGAGTTTTTGATAAATCCGTTTGAGTAAGTTCAACCGTAAATTTTGGTTCGGAACCTGCAAAAATCAAATTTGCGTCAGTAATTCTTGCCATTCAATTTCTCCATATTTTAGTGGCTTTTTAACTTATATAGTATTATAAATCATTTTTTCTCAATTGTCAAGTTACCGAATCATAAATAGTCATACTGATTTGAATTTTTCTCAATGGTTTTATGAACTTATAAACCTATAGGAATTCAAATGTCAGATCCATTTATTGCCGGTGCTCAAGGTGCCGCCGGTACTCTTAAAGCTGCTCAAGGAGCAAGCAAACAATTAAGCTCTGTGGTTACCGACCAACAGGCTGATATGGAAAAGGCTGTTCAACAACAGCATATCCAAAGAATGAAAGCCAAAGCAGAACAAGAATACTTAGCCACAATGGCGGAGTTTAAGGCTTACGAAAAATATCAAAAAGAAAAAGCTCACCAACTAAAAATTGACCAGTTGAAACTGGAAGCTATTAAAAAATATGGTAAAGCTGCTTGGGCAGAAGTTGAAGCTACCAAAGTAAAAATGGAAAAAGAAAGAGCTGATGAAATGCGGTTCATGGATAAAGATAGGCAAAAACAAACACAACTTTTTTGGTGGTGTATGACGGCTGCGGCTTTAGTAACATATTTTTTTAAACTATATAAGTTATAAATGAATATGCAACCAATAGTTTTCGTACTCGTTCTCATATTCTGCTTATCTTTAATGGTAATTGAATCTGGAGTATTTAAATAATAAACTGAAATGGAGGTATTATGAATAAATTACCGCAAGTAATATTTGCGATTGTATTGATTGGTAGTTTGACCCTTATGGCATTAGAAATTATAGTTAAAATGTAACTAAAAGATAATTGCAAAATCATCTCGATCAGGACAATTTGGCATATCTAATGCATTAGGTAGTGTTATATTTCTTTTTAATGAAATGTTTGTCGATGATGTAAAGGTCAGTTCAATAACTGATGGAACATAGCTTTGTCCATTGCCAACTTCCAAATAAGTATAATTATTAATATGAATGTGAACCAACTTCTGGTCTATTTTGCTAATAAAATTGTATAATTCATTGAATTTTGCAGGATCATTTATATCATGGAATTCCATAACAATTGCAGAAAATAATTTGGTATTAATTATAATATCATCCAAAATATCATATTCTGATCCCTCAATATCACACTTTAAAAATACATCGGAACCTTTATCTTCTAAAAGAGTTTTAAAGGAGATTTCATCCTCAGCATTATATTTTCCAACATTCTTTGATATGTGGTGTTTTGTACCTTGAAAAAACTCTTTATGTTGTTCCTGTAAATTTTTACTCTTTAACATTTCTTCATTTACAGAATTATCGTATCCATACAATTGACAGTTATTGATACTTAGAAAATGTTCTTCAAAAGACCAATCGTCATTGATACCAAAAGAAAGTAATTTTTTACTTTTTGTTATATCATCTTTATTAACCAAATATCCACCATCATTGTTTTTACCAATGCGAATAAGATCACTACAATAAAAAGGTTGTAATATTCTAGGTAATGCAATCGTTTTCATGTTAACTTTCAAATGTGTGCCCCTTGACAGAATCGAACTGCCAATCCATGATTACAAATCAAGTGTTATCCCATTTAACTAAAGGGGCCTAATAAATACTCTAATGAATCCTTATGACATACTTGGGATTTCTAAGGATAGTACTCCTGAAGAAATCAAATCCAAATACAAATCACTTGCACAACAACACCATCCAGATAAAGGTGGTGATCCAACCACTTTTAAAGAGATCAAAGAGGCCTATGAACTACTTATCGATCCTATTCGTAAGGAACGATACGACAAGACGGGAAAATTTGATAAACACCAAAACTTTCGTGATGAAGCGTTAGAACATCTTAGCCGACTATTTCTGCATGTTGTCAATAATATAAATCCTGATCACGATAATCTAGTAATCATTATGAAAAATGAAACTAGAAATGAAATGTCGGTGATTAACAACAACATTGAAGTTTGCAAAAATCACATAAAAAAATTAGAAAAGATCATTAAAAAAATAAAGAAGAAAAATGATGGTGAAAATTTGTTACAGATGTTTACACAAAATCAATTGAATAGTCGGTTAAATGAACTCCATAATTTTTATCGTCAAATACAAATTTTAGAACTTATGTTAAGGATGCTAGAAGATTACCAATATGGTGAATTGGTCGATCTTCTAGAATCATCGGTTGGTTAACTACTGTTGTTCTGCTTTATGTGCTTCTAATGTTTTACGGAATTTATTAGCGTGTGAGCGTTCTGCTTTCGCCAATGTTTCAAACCAATCCGCAATCTCATCAAAACCTTCATCACGAGCAGTTTTTGCCATACCAGGATACATATCGCTATATTCGTGGGTTTCACCATGAATAGCGGACTCTAATGCTTCTGCTACGGTTGCAGCCGATAGACCAGTACCTGGATCTCCAGCACCACCAGTCAATAGATATTCCATGTGACCATGTGCGTGACCTGTTTCACCTTCAGCAGTAGAACGGAACACAGCAGCTACATCTGGTGATCCTGCTACATCGGCCATGTTTGCGAAATACAAATAACGGCGATTCGCTTGTGATTCACCTGCAAATGCCTCTTTCAATGCTGCTTCGGTACGAGTACCTTTTACTGATTTTGCCATACTATTTCTCCTTCGTTATTGAATAATATTCATCTTTAAAACAACCACATTCTGGACAAGTAAACAAGTCCGATAATTCTTCAAACTTACCTTCTTTTTCGTCATCGTGAACATGACCACAAACTAAACAAATGTATTGTAATTCCATGATTCTTCCTATAATAGTTAAAATCTAAGTGTTAATACTTAGTCATAGTATATCACAATAATGAAGGTTTGTCTAATGATATTTTTTGATGAAGATAATCAATATTTTTAATAATTACCAGTCACCCGACCAATGTTTTATATTTGCATCCGCATAAAATTCTTTTTTTAATTTTTCCCAATCCATGATACCATCACCTTTATAAATTACCGTGTCGTGTGGTGGATGTTCCCTATATGTTTTAATAAATGGAATTTGTTCTAGATATTTACGCATTTCAGTAAATCTTTCCACACCAGGATTCGTGTTAATCATTTCACCAAATAATACTATTGTTACAGCGTGCATATATGTTTGTGGACCTAAAAAGAAAACATTCTTATGTCCTTCATATCGCCTCTGTAATATCAATTCGATGGTTTTTTCTTGGATTGGACTTTTAGGTTCAGTTAACATAAAGTCTTGTGAAAAGTCCCAATCTAAACAGGTTGGTAATACACACTTTATATCATCTGTTACGATTTCAGATAATGGAATATTACAAAAGCGGTCAATATCCATGTAAAGACCGCCTTCGTTATATAATTTAAAAAGTCTCCATAAATCCGACTTTTCTACAATGTGTAAATCTTTTATTAAATTGTAATCTCTTTTATTTAAAACATTTTTTAAATATCCATCTATATCATTATCGTCATGCACTATCACATTCCAATCGGGATTTAAATCGATTAGGTTGCGTAGACCATTGAGAATAAGTGGTGATTGACTGTTTACCACATCCTTGGTTTTCCAAGTAATATGGGCGATTTTAGGTATACTCAATTTATTCTTTTTGGTATTCTATTTTACCATCCTTCATGTACGAATGGCCAGACCAAAAAAACTCATCTTGTGCTTTTAACGCTTTGATTGTATCTTGTGCTTGATCAAATGGTGTGGCACCTACGAATTGTAGACCTTTCCATTTTTGCCAATTGTCATCAGCATCTCTTGCAATCAGTTTTGCTTGTTCTTCATTTTCCGCTTCGACCACATGTGCTAGATGAAAGGTGCTGATAGACTGTACCAAATATTTCATACTATTCTCCAAGATTAAATGAAAGTTGCTTGACAGAATCAAAGCGAAAGGATCTCCACTCTTGTTTTACCAAATCAAACACGGCAATAAAGTCATTACTTTGTGATTTACCAGAACCTTTTGGTCTAGATGCTTCGGGAATCTTATCTTCCCTAAGAGTGCATTTCATTTCACGGAGAGTTCCGTCTTTTTTCATAAACTCCAAATTGACTATATCGGTTTTTAATAAACCTCTTAGCCAGTCTTTACCTTCTGGTGTTGCCAATTGATTTTCCATAATATATTTCCCCTTTCAATTTTCTGCAATGGATTTTGCAGCTTTCATTAATTTATTGATTCCTATTTTACCAAGAGTTTTGGTCAAATAGCTATTAAACCATCCGTCTGATTTATCCGTCTTACGCAATATGCAACCGTAAATATCTGCACCAATTAGACCTTGTGCATAGATTGTTGGGTCTGCTAGAATTGCTTCAAATGCATCGTCAAATACTGGAGAGCCATTTTCATCTCGACTAAAAAAGGCGATGTGATACATGTCGCCAAGGCTAGTACCATTAATAGGTTTTCCATTGTCATATTCATCCTTCAATTTAAAATACTGAAATCCTAAACTATCATCTTCAACACCTGGTAAAAAATAAAAACCATCAAATGATTTTTGTTCCATATAAAATCCTTCCATGGTTAGATCCATTTATTTAGATCCATAAATCATTTTCACCAGTTTCTTTCCATACATTCCAAATCTTGGCTTCTGGCCAACCTGATTTAATACTGTTGACCGCCTCTTGAGCTGAAATTGCCGATACTCCTTCATATTGAGTATGTACTGAATCGTTTTGAAATTCTACCAAATAATAGTTCATTTATCTACCCACCATTCAATTTTAGGATTTGTTCTTTCATACATTTCAACCAATTGATCCAATGTCCACATATAATCAGTTTCAACAGTATTCAACCATACACCAAATCGGTGCCAATCTTCGGACTTCATTGGCGGTACACCAATCTCATCACCATATGGTCCTAAATCTTCACCACGACAATCAATACGACCACACGAATAGCCTTGGGTTACTTCATCATATTCAAACGATTCACCAGCTTTTCTGCCAGTTAGTTTAGAATCTTCTGTTAGTGTTTTGGTAACTCGTTTGGTTAGCCCACGGTCTCTATACCATTGTAGATTAACAACGCCCATCCAATTGGTACTATATCGTACAGTCATATTTTAATTCTTTCCAATTTGTATTCTCTGGCATTATTTCAATTTTGTAATCTGCCTTGTCAATAAAGTTTGATAAAACTGCGCCACCATAAGCATTGGCGCCATAACAATTCTTATAACAACGATACACCGATCCTGACCAACCATGAAAATCATAGTATTCATCCGTTGATACAACTTCGGTGATGCCACTATTCATTTTCCATGAATCAGAGCCGGCATATCCACCATACCAACAGGCAAATACCTTGTATAGCATTTCTTTATCGGTTGTAATCTTTACTACAACCCATCGGTCAGGTGTATAGTCGCTCATTTGAAATTTACTTTGTTATTAACCACGAATAATTAATCCTAAAACATAACACGACAATAATCCAGCATTAACTGTGATCATGGCCTTGTCTTTGATTAAAAACGCCCATACTAAAAACAAAATTGCACCTACATTTAAAAAGTAGATATTCAACGGATCAATCATTAATGAGGTAAGTAATGCACCAATTAATGTGACTATAGTAGCCGTCCACTTAATAACTAATACAATCATTTCATTCCCATAATGTGTGCGAGTACCGTCTTTGATTCCGCCATATTGGACTTTTCCAATGCTTCTTCAAGCATATTAAATTGGATCGAATGTAATTCATTGAGGGTATCAGAGATTATTTTCCGTCTTTGAGCCTGAGCAAAAAGAATCGCCAGATTTTGAGGATCTATACTATAATACATTTGACCATTTGGGCGTATCTTCCAATTTTTCATTTTTTACCGCCTTCCGCATGTTTGTAAAAATTTTCTATCATACCAATTTGATCACCATCTTTGTTTATTATACATTCATGATAATCCATCATTACTATTTCCGGTTTATCTACCAATACAAAATGTCTTAGACTAACATATTTTATTGCTCCTGAAGGAGTTAATACCCAATTATTGGCAACATTATTCTTAGGCCTAAAGTTTTTTGTATGTGCAACTACCTTTGAAACTTTTTCAAAATACTGGTTTGCAATATTCTCATTTATTTCTTTAACTGGAGTGCCTTCTACCATTTCAAAAATAAAAAAATCATTTGTTTCCTCTAATAATTTGGGAAATACTTCTTCAAACAAATTAATTTCATTCCTAAAGAAATAATATAGTCTTTCCAAATATAAGTTGGTGTCATATACAAAAGCACTCTTAGGTTCATTACAATAGTCAACCAACAGTTTTTCTGTAAAGGTTGAAATACAGTATTCAACCTGTTCCTTCATGACATATTTTTTATTATCCAATACAAACCAATAAATGGGTTCACGATAGTCGACCCTATCTTGAACCTTTTCATTTACATTATTAATACCATCATATAGATAATTTAAGTTATGGGGTGCATAAGAGTATCCGTAGTCTATATTAATTCCGTTAGGACTAATATTATACCTCTTTGCAATTTCACCAATAATCTTAATCTTATCAATATGATGATTAATCAATGCGGGCGCCCTCCGTCTTTGATGCCACCGCCGAAAACGATTTCATCCAAGACATTAATACAGTTTTTGCCTCATACCGAGATAGACCGAATTCTTCTTGTAGATAAGGTGAAGCACCAAACATATTGGTTACTCCAGAATCTCTCAAGTCATTCAAATAATTATAATATTGT